>Ga0105247_10000395_pt1 | contig 37015 bp, 31 predicted proteins | sample KBSS24metaG_FD_81519 | JGI IMG/M metagenome (GOLD analysis project Ga0105247, IMG submission 81519) | Switchgrass rhizosphere microbial communities from Kellogg Biological Station, Michigan, USA - KBS S2-4 metaG | ecosystem: Host-associated > Plants > Roots > Rhizosphere > Soil | place... | reverse complement strand
GCGCGTTCCTGTTCTTCGTGCCGGTTTTGCAGGTACGCCATCGCGGACGACTCAGACGCCTGGTTACGGAAGATCGAGTCGATCAGCGGATGCATCACGTTTTGAATCAACCGTTCGATGCCGCCAATCTTCGCCACCATGAACGGCGCGTCTTCAGGCTTCACACGAAAGACAACGCGCACTTCCAACTGCATCGTAAAACCGTCTTTCGAGATCACCTCGAACGGGTTGAACGTGTTGGCAACTTCACCCGCCGTCCATTCCACCGTCTGGTTCGTCGTCGGAATAACGATCGGCGAGATAGCGAGCGTGTTCACGTAGTAACGTCCTGGTCCCACGACGGCTTCCTGAATACCGCGGTAACCTTCGGGAACGACGTAAGCTTCGTGCGCGCCCTCGTCGAGGCGTCGATCGGCCGGATCGCCTGTCAACAGGTCGGCCTTGATCTGTTCGACAGTGCGGCCATCGTCCATCACGTCAAGACGATTTGCAGACTCCTCAACCTGCTCCCTCTCCTCGCGTTCCATTCGTTCCCGCACCTTCGCGGCCATCTCGCGTCTGACTTCGTCTGAAGGATCCTTACCGACGTTCGACACGACTACCGCGACTTCACCCGGCTTAATCTCCTTCGCCGTTTCGGGAATGACTTTGAACAGCAGCGGGTTGATGTAGTAAGTGCCGGGCAGCAGGATGTCTTTTTGTGGACCACGCTGGCCACCATTGCCGATAAATTCATGTCCATCCTGAAAGTTGTCGTGCCCGGCAAACGACTCGGCCACATAGTCGCGCGGGTTGAGCTGGGCGCCATCCAACGCTTCGACGAGACCGATCTGGTTCTCATTGATCACAGTCGCATCAAACAATCGCACGTTGAAGAGACCGGGTTTAGCTTCATTCCCTCCTTCGAGAGAAGCGGACTGCTGCAGGATGCGATAGACGCCGGGCGTCAGGATGTCGACCTGCGGTCCTTTCTGGCCACCGGATTGAATGAACTGTTCGGCGTCCTGGAAATTGCGGTGGTCGGTAATCGCTTTGCCGAGCAGGCGGCCCGGATCAAGTGCACCACCATCAGCGGCAGTCACGACTCCAACTTTGCCCTGCGGCACGAGTGTCGCTTTCGCGACTGAAACACGGAACAGATAGGGGTGAATGGGCCAGAGACCCGGCGGGAGGGTGCGGAGCTGAATACCTTTCACACCGCCCTGTTTGATAAACGCGATCGGATCCTGGAAGTTGTTGTGAGCGTTCTGGGCGCGGTCTGGCGCAAAGATGCGACCGGGAGGCATCGGCTCACCGTCAACCGCTTCGATGATGCCCATCTCGTCGGCGCCGATTTCGATCAATGGGACTTTGCGTACGACTTTTTCAAAAGGAAACTTGATCAAGTGCAAGCCCGGTTTCAGCACGTCGGCTTGGATACCGACTTCGCCTTCCGTGGCTACCACTCGTCCCGGCGGCATTTTCGCGCCTAAGTATCGTCGTTCTTTAATCGCGATTTCTCGCGCACCGACGTTCACGAAGATCCGGCTAACGATCACGAGGAAGATGATCAGAAGAACAAATCCGCCGAATAGCAAAAGAATCACAGTTGTGATGTCAAAATTTGGCATGGTCTTTCTCTTTCGAAATCAACTGGAGGCAGTTGATGGGTTGTTTGTGGACTCAAGCTCACGATTCGCGTTGGAAAGCGTACCCTTCAGGACGAAGCCTGCGCCTGAAGTTCGAGTGTGTGACGACAGTACCCAGTATTCACTGTTGAATAACGCCTGAAGCTCTCGCGCCGACAAATCTGACAGGCTACCGTCTCGCCAGGAAAGCAGCACGAGCTCGATTGCCCTGCCGTAATTCCTGGCATTGTCAGAAAGGGCCGCGGCATGCAGCAGGTTTGTTGTGGAAGTTCTATTGGGCGATTCCTGAAACGCTTTAATGGCTGCGATAGCCTGATGAAAAGTCTCCGCGTCTACTTCGGGGCCTTTTGCCGATAATTGATCGTCAGTCGGGGGTCTAAGTTGATTAATGCGGAAGTCGGAAAACAATCCCCGCGGTTCTTCAGGTGGCAGAGGCAATGCAGTAGTTTGCGACGTGTTCGCGGGTTTCTGCCAGATGTAAATGGCGACAGCGAGTAAGCCTAAAACCAGAACCGAAGTAAAAAGAAGAGGGACCATTGTGGTCAAGGTAGTTATACGCCTGTCGGGATAGAAAGTTCAAGGATCTGGAGGCGCCCGAAGGAGGTTTCTCACGCGGCGGCGCAACGACGCAACGGATGAGCCGGCAGCGTTGCGCCGTTGCGCCGCCGCGTGAGAAATACTTACTTTCTAGCCAAAGCATTAAAGAACAGTGGGTATGTTGCCAACGACTGCGCCCGGTATTGAGGCCGGAAACCGAACAAAATTACCCGTCCTTTTCCCATTGTTACTTCCACGAGAGCTGCTTTGCCTTTGATCAAATCGCCGCCGAGTAGCCAGCCGGAGAGTAGCGGATCTTTGTCCGCCGGGTACGATGCAATCACGTGGACGTTTGCGGCCGGCACGGTCGCACCCGGGTCGTTCGTCACTTCAAATACCGGCGAGTCTTCGGCCCACGCGATCGTCTCTTTCGGCATTCCACTCGCAAGCGGATGGGACATGTCGAGCTCAATGCGAAGGATCGATCCCGGCACGTAGAAATCCGTGCGCGGTAATCCCCCAACAACATTGCGCAAGGGTAACTTGAACTGCTCGATCGCGAAGTTCGCAGCGCGGTTCAGAAAGATCAACGTGCCGCCAGTCTCAACAAAGTCGCGCAGCGTCTTCACACCTTGAGGCCCGAGGCCGCCGGTTAACTCCGGCGGCATAGCACCGGACCGATAACCTTCAAGCAGCGTACGCGCCGGCTGATCAGGAATGAGTAAGGTGTAGTATTTTCCTGTGACACCAGGCGCGGGTTTATAAACAGTGATGCCCGCGCGCAACTCCTTATCGCCGAGCACGCCGTAATGAATGCTCTCCGAGTCGAGGATCGATCTGGTCCAACCTTCGTCCTGACTGGGAACATTCGAGTGATAAATCGCGAACAGATCGATCACCGGCGTCTTCGGCGCGCCAGTCAGACCATACGAAGCCGGTTCCGTACTTCGCACCGCGCGAAAGGGCGACTTAACAGCCTGCACCGGCACGTTCATCAACAACGGCAACGTGTGTGCGGTGACGTCGTACGGCGCAATCGGATGTCCTTCAGCGTCTCTGAGATTGGGATAATGCTGAACTTCGAGCAACGTCTTCGCAAAGGCGCCGTATGGTTGATCCATTCTGATCAGTTGTGTATCGCTCGGAAGCAGGCGAGTGCCGACTTTGAACCTTGTACCCTCTTTAGCCTCCGACATTTCGACTTCACCACGACGAAGAATATTCAACAGGTTCGTTGAGTACTGTGACGGCTCGATCAGAAAACCGTAAAGCTCTCCAGCCCGGCGTGGTCGCACCGCCTCCTTCCCGATCGCATAGAAACGTCGCAACCACTGCTCGCGATTCGTCGCCGCGTGGTCCAATAAAAGAAACGCCGCGGTCGTCATGTATTTCGTGATGTCGCTCAGGCGCCACTCACCACCGCGCCACAGTGGTCCAAACTTCGGCGACTCCTTCTGCGGATCGTAGCCTTCGCGCGAACGTAGCTCTTCAAACTTCAACGTCATCGGCGACGCGATTCGTGCAGACGCGGTTTCAGACAACATGCGCACGCCCGCGTGATAGTGGGAATACGCGCGTGCGGGAGTCCATGCGTCGTAGGTTGAATTCGTAGTGATGCCTTCGAAGCCTTTGGCGCGCATCTCGGCGGCCATCCAGTTTCCGAGCTCCGTGTAACCTTGCACGATAGCTTTCGGAATGTTTGGCTCAACAGGCTGCATGTATGGCGGCAGGAACAGACGAGAACCGAAAGAGCCTTGCTGGTGAATGTCGTGGACGATCTGCGGATGCCAGATGTTGTGAATCTTGTCGACCGTGAGCTGCGTCTCGAGCTGCGTGAAGGCATACCAGTCGCGGTTGTTATCGTGACCGGTGTACTTGTGATAGAGCTCAGGCGGATCGGTGCCTTCGAACGGCGTGTCGAGAGTTTTGTCGTACCAGTTCTTGACGATATCGACGCCGTCGGGATTCAGCGATGGCACGAGCAGGACGATCGTGTTGTCGAGAATTTTTTGAATGTTCGCGTCGGTTGACGAAGCGAGCTGGTGCGCGATCAACGTGCTCGATAAGTACGAGCCGACTTCGGTCGAGTGTATTCCGCAAGTGATCAGGACGATGGTCTTGCCTTGTCGAATCAACTCCGCTGCTTTGCGATCGCGTGCCGCGAGTGGACCGAGTTTGCGCGGATCGGCGAGCTGGCCCTGGATCTTCTTGAATTCTTCGAGGCGCGCGAGATTCGAGGGTGAGCTGATGGTCGCCATCACGAACGGCTTGCCCATCGTCGTGTCGCCGAGTGTTTCGAAAACGACGCGGTCGCTGGCGGCGTCGAGTTGTTTGAAGTAATCGACGATCTGGTCCCAGGAAGCGAGTTTCCGATCCTCACCCGGCACGAAGCCGAGCACATCAGCGGGCGCCGGAATCTTTTTCTGGGCCGTGGCGACCCCGGTCACGAGAAAGAGCAGCAGCAGTGTGATTATTCGTGTGCGCATGGGTTTCGGCAGTTTATCAGGAAATTCGGTAAGGCAATCTCAGACTGCCTAATCAGGTTCAAAAACACTGTATTCATGGTAAAGTAACGGCGTTTTCAAACCCCTACGCACTCCCCGTTTTACAAAACTTGTTGGAGGTCAATTGGATGTCCAGTGAAAGCATCCCTGCAAACGAGTACCCAGACAAGGTCGGTTTCAAGCCAGACAATCCGTATTTAACGACTTTTCGACCTTATATTCCGGCGGGAGTCAGGCTGCGTGAGCTGACGATACTGCCGCTGCTCGTTGGTACCGTACTCGGCATCGTCTTCGGTGCGTCCTCGCTTTATCTCGTGCTCAAGGTTGGTCTAACGGTCAGTGCGTCGATTCCGGTGGCGGTGATCTCCATCACGCTTTTCCGTGTGTTATCGAAATTGGGTTTGCGCGACGCCACGATTCTCGAAAACAACATTGTTCAGACAGCCGGTTCAGCCGGTGAGTCGATCGCCTTCGGTATCGGCGTCACGATGCCGGCGATTTTGATACTCGGATTCGATCTCGAGTTATCGCGCGTGATGCTGGTTTCGGTGCTCGGCGGCCTGCTCGGTATCCTGATGATGATCCCATTGCGCCGCGCGCTCATCGTCGCTCAACACGGATTTCTAAAATATCCGGAAGGCACTGCCTGCGCCGAAGTGTTGAAGGCCGGCGCTTCCGACGAGTCTCGCGCCGCAGCGCTCGAAGGATCGCGAGAAAGCGCTGCCGTCGTAGATGAAGCTATGACTGGAGGCAAGACGATCATCAGCGGCTTCGGTCTCGGTTTTCTTTACTACGGTATCGAACAGATCTTTAAGACGTGGAAAGAGTATCCGGGCAAAGTCTTCGGCAGACCATTCGAGGGTGGCTCAGTCTCGATCGAAAACAATCCCGCGCTGCTCGGCGTCGGTTACATCATCGGACCGCGCATCGCCTCGATCATGGTGGCCGGCGGCGTGCTCGCATACCTGGTTTTGATTCCGGCGATCAAGTATTTCGGTGGCGGCTGGATGACGCCACTCGCTCCGGAAACCACACACCTGATCAAAGACATGAGCGTCACGCAGATTCAAAAGGGCTACATCCTTTACATCGGCGCGGGCGCGGTCGCAGCGGGTGGAATCATCAGTCTGTTTCGATCGCTGCCCGTGATCTGGAGCGGTTTGAAAGGCGGCCTCGCTGACCTGCGACGATCGGGCACGGGCTCTACGGACAACGCGCCGCGCACGGACCAGGACCTTTCGATGAAGTTTGTGCTGGGCGGAATCATCGCGTTGATGGCCTGCATCATGATCTTTCCGCAGCTCAATCTGCGCTTCAACATTCTCGGCGCGATCCTGATCATCGCGTTTGGATTCCTATTTGTAACGGTTTCGTCGCGACTAACGGGTGAAGTCGGATCGTCGTCAAACCCGATCTCGGGGATGACAGTCGCGACGCTGTTGCTGACGTGTCTTGTATTTCTGCTTATCGGCTGGACGGCACCGCCGTACTTTGTTACCGCGCTTTCGATCGGCGGCATCGTGTGTATCGCCGCTTCAAATGGTGGAACGACGTCGCAGGACTTAAAGACGGGATTCCTCGTCGGCGCGACGCCGAAGTACCAGCAGATAGCGATCCTCGTTGGCGCTCTTGTTTCTGCGCTCGCGCTCGGACCAATCCTGCTGGCGATGAACCAGTCGGGCAGCGTCTACGTGCCTGTGGCTCAGAACAAGGACTTTAGTTTTCCGGCGGACTTCAAGTTTACTCCCGATCAGTACGTGATGAGCGGCAGCCAGCCGAAGAAAGAGCGGCTGACGGGCGGACAGGCCAGCACTGATACGAGTGAGTACAACGTCGTGCACAAGACGACTACCGATTACGGCCCGGCCGGACGTTACTTCGTGAACGATCAGGGTGTGCCGGTTTATCTTGCGGATCCCGGTATCAACGGTATCTACGACAAAGTGCCGGGGACGACCAACACGGTCGCAAAGTTCACCGCGCCGAAGGCCACGTTGATGTCTTACATCATCAAGGGAATTTTGAGTCGTGAGCTGCCGTGGGGGCTTGTATTGCTCGGAGTGATGATCACGATTGTGCTCGAGTTGAGCGGTGTGCCGTCGCTTGCGTTTGCGGTCGGTGTTTACTTGCCGATCTCAACGTCGGCGCCGATATTTGTTGGCGGCGCTGTGCGTTGGCTGGTTGACAAGTACCTGCGGAAGAAGCCGGAGAATTTGAATCTCAGCGAAGAGCAGATGGCGGCTGAGACTGATAAGAGCCCCGGTGTGCTGCTCGCTTCCGGTTACATCGCGGGCGCAACGCTCGCGGGCGTGATCTTCGCGTTCATGAATTTGAGCGAGGGTATTGTGGCTCGACTGAAGGTGTTCGAGGAGTGGGCTACGCATCACAATCCATTCTTCGAAGGACCCAATTCGGACGTGCTCGGTATGATTCCGTTCCTGCTACTCACGATTCTGCTGTATCTTGTTGGGCGGGAGTTGGTGTTGAAACCCGGCCCAATCGCTCGTCGCGAAGAATGAGTTTTGTCCTCTGCGGCTCTCTGCGTATCTCTGCGGTCTCTGCGTTGAAATAGCTCTTTAACGCAGAGAGCGCAGAGACACACAGAGGGCCGCAGAGGAATTTCGAAATTATCTATGCGCGCAAGAATAATTCTCCTATTGTGTGTTGTGTTATTTGGCACTTCCACGGCGTTCGCACAAACTGCGCGCACGCCCACTGACACGATGCGTGAGTTTTACCGGATGATGCGCGAGCGGAAGTTTCGCGAAGCGTTCGGTATCAGCATCTATCGCGCCGCGATCGAGGGACTCTCGACGCAGGAGTTTGACGATCTGAAACCTGATTTCGACAAGATGGCCGTCGCCGTCAGCGAAAAGATCCCCGAGAAGGTCGACATAACCGGCGAGCAGATCAGCGGCGACGCTGCGACCGTCTTCGTGAAAGTGGTCGACGTTGATGGCAAGGAAAAGATCGAGCCCGCTTCGCTGATCAAGATCGACAACGCGTGGATCGTAGGCGATCGCGAGAACCTCGAGCTGGTCCGCAAGGAAGGGAAGAAGTTCTTCTTCGAGGCCCGGATCAATGCCCACCACAGCGACGTCCAGGACATGTTGACGCGTATCTCACTCGCGCAGGTGGTCTACGGCCAGGGCCACAACGGCCAGTTTGGCAACATGGCTGAGCTCATCGCCGCCGGCCTGGTTCCGAAAGACATCGAAGGGCCGGAAAGCACCGGCTACCGTTTTCAGGTGGTACGCGCCACGGATGGAAAGTCGTGGTATGCGACCGCCGAACCCGCCCAGTACGGCCGCACGGGCCGGCTTTCGTTTTTCCTCGACGCTTCGGGAGTGCGAAGCGGCGACTCCGGCGGCAAACCGCTCGTAGTGAAGAATTAAACTGTTGCGTCTGTGCGAGCAGGTTCTTTAGAATGGACCTTGCATTGCCCCCGACGCGGCTTTCCCGTGCCCTACCTCAACTGGTCCGAGATTTATTTAGTGATTTCGCAGAATGTCGGAGCTGCCCCGCAGAATTGTGTCGCAATTGCGCCGTTTTATCGGAAACCGGCGTCGTTTTAGACGTGTGCGGACGCGTCTGACGTTTACGTTGAGCTTGTCGGATCCGCGCGTGAGCACGAACGGTTCCCGGCGCTTACCCACACTTAATGGGCACACACTGGACGTCAGTGTCACGGGTTTGGCGTTGATTGTTCCGGCGATCCGGATCGGTGAACACTACCTCGCCGGCGACGAGCGGAAGCTACACGTCAAGCTCGAGCTGCCGGATGGACCGATTGAGATGAAGGTGGTGACGGTCAGGTATGAGAATCTGGAAGATGGAAGCGGTTACCTGATCGGCGCTCGGATTCTGGAAATCAGCGACGCGGATCGGGCGAGTTTTGAGAAGTACGTCACGAAGGTGATGAGCCACCAACCCGCGTGAAGAATAGAACAAGCCGAAAAGAATAGAACAACTCAGAAAAGAACAGCCAAAAAGAATAGAACAACTCAGAAAAGAACAAGTCAGGAAGAGGGGCTTGCCCCCGCTGTTTAGAATCCAAGTAGCAGCGGGGGCAAGCCCCTCTTCCTGACTTGTTCTTTTCTGAGTTGTTCTATTCTTCCTGACTGTTCTTTTCTGGCTGAACTTGCTGATCTCTGAGTTGTTTTATTCTGAGTTGTTCTATTGTTTTTGACTTTCTTACTCGAAGCGCAGGACTCCGAAGACTTCCGGTACGTGAAAGTTGGGTTCTGGGGTTCTTGTCGGTAGCCAGGCGAGATAGCGCTCCGGGGCTTCTGGTCCGACACAGCGGAACACGTTCACTCGCCAAACGTCTCCGGGCTGAGCCTTGGGAAGCACGTCACTCCACGGGATTCTCATCCCGACGAGCAACCGTTCACCATCAAGCCGCGCGGCAGTCGTGAAGCCTGACGCGTAATCCCAGTCAGTCTCTCTTCCTTCCGGCCGCACCGTAATTCCAAGATCGATCCACTCGCCTGTCGGCGCTGCTTCAAACTCGAAATACTGCCAGGGCTTTTCAGCATCGGGCGCAAGAAAGATCTCGCAGACATCGCGATCCCACAAACCCAACGTTTTTTGATCCGTGATCGGATCTTCAGAGACGATCAGCGGTTCCTGTTGTTTGCCAACAAAACGCACGTGCAGTGCTTCATCAGACCAGCAGACTCTCGCTTCGGCGTGGCGCGCCGGCGGCGCCGGTTCACCCGACCAGTAATGCTCGATCTGTACGGGCTGGCAGTGTTGCCAGATTGGGTTAGTGAAGTCAGAAGCACTGATGGGCTGATTGATGCGGTGCGCGATTAACGTCGGATCAGGCATCTTCTTAACTCAACGCTCCCAAACAGTCGTCCAACAACTTCACCGGGTCTTCATTCGTAAACACACGCGCCGTGCTCGTCCTCTTCCCAAACCTCTGCAACAAGTACTCCGACTCGTCCGCAACACCGCCCGTGCCCGTCAAACACCCGATAATCTTCCCCTCATCATGCGCAATCGTGAACTCGTTCAACGATCCCATCGCCCCCGAAACAAACAGCACGATATCGCACGATCTCACGAGCACAACGTTTCGCCCCTTCAACCCAAACCCCGTGTAAATCAACGCATCGCAGGCATCAACCGGCAACTTGTACAACTCGCTGTGTTCCCGCGCATTGCTTCCCGGCGAGATGCCGATATGAAAACTGCCCGCATCGTGCGCCGTCTTGCCAACCACGTAAACGATGCCCGTCGTCGCGCCCGTAAGCAGGATGACATCCTTGCCCGCAATCACGTGGGCGAGCCGCTCGGCCTTATCGACGAGCGTGTTGCCTGTCTGCAGCCGCGCGCTTTCAGACGATGCCGAACCCATCACTCCAACCCTGATCTTCATAGTTAATCCGTCGACTGGTGAACCACCTGTTGCTCTTCAACTCTGACACGCGCCACACGTTCCTCGCGATCCCACCAACGCTGCGTTATAAACCACACAATGCCCGGCAGCATAAAGAAAGTCCCAATACCAACCGTCACGATCCGAGGCGAGATCTGAAACCGATCCAACAGCTCGCCGGTGACGTAGTTAGATGCTGCCATAGTCAAAGTCACTAGCGCCAACTCTGCCGCAAACACACGCCCGCGAAAGCTGTCCACAACCGATCGTTGCAGTATCACCGTGGAAAACACCCAGAGAATACTGCCGCCACAATGCGCGATTCCCAACACGACGAGCGCAAAAATGAAACTCGTCGCACTACCAAACAGAATGTAAAAGACGCCGCCTATCAGAAACGCGATTCCGATCGACACCTGCATCCGTCGATCCACTTCGCCCGCAATCCGTCGCGCCACGATCGGACCCACTGCTGTCCCGATCCCTCGTGCTGCAAAAAGAACACCGATTCCACCGGCCGCGTCTTTGCCGACAGGGAAGATGCGTTCACCAAACACGGCTAGCAGCGTCAGTATGCCGCCGCCGATTCCCCAAGCAGGTTTCACTAGTAAAGCCGCAAGCACGCGCGGCCTGTCTTTTACATACTTGATACCTTCAATCGTCTCCCTGATCCCCAAAAGCCTGCTGAGCGAAACCTTCTGTCGTTCACGTTTCTTTCGCTTCGGAACGCGAATACTCGCAATCAACGCGGCCGACAGCAGGTACGTTGCGGCATCGGCAATGAATGCGACATCAGTTCCAAACAACCCGGTAATGAAGCCACCGATCGCGGCCCCGAACGTGAGCATCGCTGACCACGTCACCGACGAGATCGCGTTCGCAGCCACGAGTTCGCGATCCTCGACAATTGACGGAATCGCCGCCGTCTTCGCGGGCTCGAAGAACGTCGAGAGCCCGAGTTGAAAAACGGTCAGCACGTAGATGATCCACAACTGATCCGGACGGCGCACGAACAGAAATCCCAGCACCACAAACGCGCGCAGGATGTCTGACACGATCATGATTCGCTGGCGGCTGAACCGGTCGGCAATCACGCCCGAGATCGGTCCGAAGAAGAAGCTGGGAACGAAACGCGCGACGAGCAGCAAACCGACGTTACGACCCGAGCCCGTGAGTTTGAGGATGATCGTGTAGAGCGCGATGGTGTCGAACCAGTCGCCCATCTGGCTGACGACCTGCCCGAGCCACAGTTGTCTGAAGCTACGGTTCCTCCGCAGCAGATCGATGTATCCGACGGGCGTCGACAAGTTCTCCATAATTTATAAACTGCGGCCAGATTAACCAGCCTGACTGAAATTCTCAATCTGACCTGTCAGAATGGAATGACTCGCAACCACTATTAGCGAATTCTGAGTAATTCCATGCGGCACGACAGTTGAAAACGAGGATGGCGCGGCGCAGAAGCCACTGGCTTCGCGGGCTCTCCGCACGGGGTCCGTAGGCGCAAAGTTCTATGACACTAACGAGCCGCGAAACATCTCACCCAGCACGGCAATCCGAGCGTATCGGGTTGCCACTTGCCCAATTCACCGGAGAGAGAGCTGAGTTGCTCCCAGCTCTCTCTCCGGTAGCAACGGTGTGCGCAGCGCTGGGTCACTGGTGGCACACAAACCAGTTGTGGATTGCGTGGACATTGCTCGGTGTGCCGCTCGTGCTCGAATTGATCTACGGCACGTTTCTCTTGCCCTATCTCATCCTGACTCCAATCTCAATACTTGCAACTTACTTGATCTACCGCAGCGCGCGCTCTCGTCTGCAATCGAAGACGGGGGAGATCGAAGCGCTCAGTGAACTTCATCTTGCAACCGCGGAAGCACTCGCGACCGCCATCGACGCCAAGGATCAAACAACGCATTGTCACGTTCGTCGCGTGCAGATTTACGCCGCGGGCATGGGCGCTGTCTTTGGTCTTTCGACTGACGAGATCGCCGCACTTAAAGCCGGCGCTTTGCTACACGATATCGGCAAACTCGCCGTGCCGCCGCACATTTTGAACAAACCCGGACCTCTAACTCATGCTGAGTTTGAGAAGATGAAGATCCACACGGTCGTGGGCGCCCAGATCCTCGGTCGTGTGGACTTCCCTTATCCAGTGATTCCGATCGTCAGGCATCACCACGAACAATGGGACGGCCGTGGTTATCCTGACCGTCTGCGCGGTGAACAGATCCCCATCACCGCGCGCATTATCTCCGTTGTCGATTGTTTCGACTCGATTCGTGAAGATCGGCCGTTTCGCCGTGGCATGACGCTCGATGAAGCGACTGCGTTGTTGCTGCGCGGTTCCGGCATTCATTTCGATCCGGTCGTGGTCGAGCAGTTCATCAAACACTTGCCGCGTTTTGACGCCGAGATCGAACGGCTCGGCCTGCAACACCAACCGGCAAACTATTCCACCGAGCCGCCCATTCAACTGAGCGAAGTCGATATGGGCCAGACGCGTGAGCGCGGCTCTTACATCGCTTACGATCAGATCAAGAAAGCGCACCGCGAAGTTTATGCGTTGTACGAGATTGCCCGCACGTTCGGCACGTCGCTGAACGTCGAGCACACGCTCGAGATTCTCGTCGACAAGGTGGGCCACGTGGTCCCATTCGACACGTGCATCGTTTACTTCTACGACGATCAGAAAGGTTACGCCACCGCACGACACGTTGCCGGCAAGCATGTACAAAAGCTCGCCGGACGTTGCATCGCACTCGGCGAAGGCGTCACGGGTTTTGCGCTCGCGAATCGAAGTGCTGTCAACCAACTGCATCCGAGTCTTGATTTCACTGACATCAATCCGGACGCGGGCCTAAAGTTTCGCTCGATGGCGTCGTTGCCGTTGTTCAAGGACGACTTGTTGCTCGGCGCGCTCTCGGTCTATTCGTCAGAGCTCGAGCAATACACTGACGATCACATGCGGCTGCTGGAGACGGTGACGCGGCTTGCTTCGGACGCGCTTGGAAATGCGATGCAGCACGCTGAAGCGGAGTCGAATGCGTTGACCGATCCGCTCACGGGATTGCCGAACGGGCGTTACCTGTCTTTGCGTTTTGAAGAGGAGGCTGCACGCGCGCGCCGCACTGACCGCACGTTCCAGGTCGTGATGCTCGACCTCGATGAGTTCAAGAACGTCAACGACACTCACGGGCACAAGGCAGGCGACAAGATGTTGCGCGAAGTCGCGCACCTGATCGCGGGCCAGTTGCGTGAATATGACTTTCTCGCACGTTCCGGTGGCGATGAGTTTGTCGCGCTCGTGCAGGAGGTTGTCGGCTCACAAGTTGAAGATTTGTGCATGCGTATCGAGAGTGCGGTGTCGAAGTTCTCACTGCCGCTCGGACGAAACCGTTCTGCGCGCGTCGGAATCAGTATCGGAACGGCGACATTCGGCGTTGATGGCGACACCCTTGACCAACTCGTAGTCGCCGCCGATAACGAGATGTATCGCATGAAATCCAGCCACAGATCTACGCGGATTGCGGACGAACCGATTGACGCCGATCTGCAAAACTCACAGGCATTTTAACTACTTCAAGTGGCTTTGCGCGAAAAGTCTGATTTCTCTGTGCAACCTCTGCGTTCTCTGTGCCTCTGTGGTTCTTTTCCCAGGCAATCTTCAACCACAGAGGCACAGAGAACGCAGAGGTTGCACAGAGAAGAGCATTGTGTGACGACTTTGCGCTTCACTCAATAAAAGCTTGACACCTCTTACCACGAGTGGTAAAAGCGGCCCACGCAAAGGAACCAACGTTCTCAAGCCGCCCGTTGGTGGGTTATTCCCGACAATGTCTTTTCCAGATTCCGTCTTGTTGTAAGTAGCAAGCGGCGACTCTGCTTTTTCATGGAGGACAAAACCATGGCTGAAGTTACTGCCGTGATTGGCTACCTGCCTGACGCTCAAGCAAAGGCACTGGCTGCCGGAAAAGAAACAAAAGATCCCGTTCTAGTTAACGTGGAACAGGGAAGCGATGAGATGCACGTGCGGATTGCCGCTAAAGACATCGCGGGCACGCTGCTGGGTGCATCCAAAAAGGGGCAAACTGCCGTGCAAGTATTTTTGCGCGACAAAGCCTCCGTCGAAATGGTGAATCGCGGTATTGCAAGGGATTTTCTCCTGCGACCGATCAAGGACCTTTCGCTCGTGCTGTCTCGTGGGCCATTGGTTTCCATTTTTGCGAGCCCTCAATTAATAAAACAACTGGTCGACGCCCAGCGGCAAGAGTTGTCCGGGCAATAACACTGCCGGTGGTGCTGAAAGGTTCTTATGAGAGTTCTTTTGGCCCATCCGCCGCTGAACGCCAGTAGTGAAGTCACACCTCCGCTTGGGCTCTGTACTCTCGCCGCCTGGCTGAAGAGTCAGGGCCACCAGGTACGCATTCTGGATCTGGACCTGGAGATCAAAGGCCGTCCGGATGGCCAGGCTACGTATTTGCGCCTCCTCGACAATGCGCTGCGTGATTTCTCTCCTGCGGCAGCCGGCATCACGTCAATGTACAACAACAGTCTGCAAGCGGAGCGTATGGTGCAGGCTGTCAAAAACTACGATTCGTCGATAGTGACGATTGCCGGCGGTTCGCATTTCGGAGCGCTCGGTCGCCAGGCTCTACTGCGTATACCGGAACTCGACTACGCCATCGAGGGAGAGGGTGAACAGTCTTTCTCGAGACTGCTTACCGCTCTTGAAACCGGAGCCTCAGTGATGGAAATTCCGCGGCTGCAGTATCGAGTGGACGGTGAGCTGCGCGCGAATCCGGCAAACGGGCTGATGGATCTCGGCGAGTTGCCGCCAGTGTGGTCCAGCCTCGGAGGCAGCATCGATTTGATGCGTTATGCCCAAACTGTTCCGGACAATGTGGACCGAAGAACCGTTTATATCGAAGCCGGACGCGGGTGTCCGTTCGCGTGCACCTTCTGCGCGACAGCGCCTTTCTGGGAACGTCGCTACCGCGTCAAACCCGTAGAGCAGATCATCGCTGAAATCAGATTTCTCTACGAGGAGTACGGCTACAACGGCTTCATGCTGGTCCACGATCTACTTACGGTAGATAAAAAGTTCATCAATTCTTTCAGCGACGCCATGATGGATTCGAAGTTACCGGTCGAATGGATGGTAAACCATCGCACAGACATCAATCTGCACGGGCTGCTGCCAAAGATGAAGAGCGCCGGTTGTTGGGCCATGTTCTTTGGCGTCGAATCAGCTTCAGACCGGCTGCAGAAGGAGATGCGCAAGGGATTGAAGCGAGATGATGTGGTCTCCACGATAACGTCGCTGTCCGACCTGGGCATTACCTCGACGTGCTCGTTTGTGATCGGGTTTCCGGACGAGACGGCCGAGGAGCTCTCCCGGACGATAAGTCTCGGCGCCGAGCTCAAAGTGATGGGCGCCGGCATGATCCAGTATCATCGCCTGCGCACGTGGCCTCCTGCGCCTTTATCACGCTCTCAACTGGCGGCGGAGTTTGATCTTGACTCACTTCGAATCGAGTATCCCTTTCTAAATGTCCCGACCGAAGACATCGAGGCGATCAAAGAAGATCCGGACTTTTTTGCCGGGTATTTTGCACCTTTCAGCGAGGCCGGCACATTCGCCCAACTGGCGGATATAGAGTTGTTTTTTACTCAGGCTGTGGCCGTCGCACCACTTACCATTGCCGTGCTCGGGCGGGTGATGGGTGGGAGTTTGATTGAGACATTTTTTAGTGTTGTTTCGCTCCGCGGCGCGATCACGCGCGCGGACATTGAAGCAGATACTTCGAGCCTCGTTCCGATCTGGTTATTGTTACGACCATTCCTCGAGGAATGGATCACGGAACATCCGGCGCTCGAAGAGTGGGAGAGGGAATTAGTGAGAGGTGTAATGGTCTATGAAGACCACCGGCTCAACTTTCTGAACAGCAACGGCACGGCTTTCGTTGACGCGGTGAGTGGTGGTGACAACTGGCAGGCGTTTATCTCCAAAGTAGACATCGCGGCGGTGTTTGAAGCAGTTCAGAGAAACGAGCCGCTTACTTCAGAGTTGGTAAAACAATCGGCCGTGGTACTCGTCCGCCAGGACCTGAATTCCTACCGCGCCTATACCGCTGACGTCGCGCGAATCGGCGAGTTGGCCCAACACCCGTTACTTGCGGCAGCATCCGGTTAGCTCTGAAATTGGTATCCTAATGAAAATAAAAATTTTGCTGACAATAGCCTCTATCCTGTTGTTTTTTATTCTCATACCTCAAATCACATGTGCGCAGAAAGATGGCGAGGCACAGGCAATTCTCATTGATGAGAAGAATCAACAGACTCTAAAGTTTTCGAACCAGGGAGCACTGAATCAGCGCTGTGGATTCTTTGTCACCAAAACCTTGATGGAAAACCAGGAAGAGGCTTTGGCGATAAGAGTCGCTCATTATCATTATAGGCTGTGGGAATGGAACCGGCCGAGTTACGAGCTTGGTTCAAAACTTTTACCCGAACAGGGATGGCTCTACATTACTTCAGCGCGGATTGTCTTCACGGTTGAAGAAGGAGACGTGTCACACGCGTTTGAAGTTAAGCGAACAGATCTAAAAACCAAGCCTGTTACTGACCTGGCGTCGGGACACAACTTTGCCGGTGTGCAAATCAATCTGACGGAAAAGCTTGTAGCTTCAAATAGCAGAGAGCAAAAATTCGTCTTCCTTATGCAGGGAGTACCGACTTGTCGTAATTATGTTAAGAGTCCAAAACCCATCACAAAGTTTCTCACCTTAGCCGTCAACGACTTTGACGCGGCAATGAGAGAGTTCAAGCAACTCGCGGCTTCGTTCCATCAATCCGGCAGGTTTGAGCTAATCAGTATCGGGTCACGACTGAACGCACCTGCGGCGGATAAATTCACTTTCACTCCGCCCTTCGATTACCAGTTTGAACCAACCCAATCGACGAACTCACTCGATCCGGCGAACCCGAATGAGTCAGAAGAAATTGCCGGCTTCGACAGAGTCATTCAATTAAACCCGCAAGACTGGAAACCCTATTTGAGACGCGGTGAAGCTTATTATCGGAAAGGCAATTACGACCGGGCGCTGGCGGACTTCGACCGAGTCATCCAACTAAGTCCGCAACAGCCAAACGGATATTACAATCGCGGTCTTGTTTACGGCCGGACAGGTGATCACGAGCTTGCAATTGCCGACTTCAATAAGGCCCTTGAACTGCGCCCTCAAGAGGCGGTCACTTACAACGCTCGGGCCAGTGCTTATGCTCGCAAAGGCGAGTACAGCCGCGCTCTGGTAGACTACAACCGAGCCATCCAACTGAACCCTCAACTAAAGATGCTCTACTACAATCGAGGTCTTGCCTTTGCCCGGAAGGATGCCTACGATCTTGCGCTAGCTGACTTCAATAAAGAGATCGAACTAAATCCTCAAGAGACAGACGTCTACAACGCAAGGGGCTGCGTGTATAGCTATAAAGGCGACTACGACCACGCCATCACCGACTATTCAGAGGCGATTCGTCTGAAACCGAATTTCGGGACGGCATATAAAAATAGAGCAAGGGTATACGAAACAATTGGCAATACGGCCAAGGCTCAAGAAGACCGAAATAAAAGCTCAGAGTTACAACAGCAGCAGACCAAACCATAGAATTGGGCAGACTTCACTGTGCGGTCTGACGACAGAAATGCTCACTGCGCACATGGATCAACCTTCGCAAGTTTCAGCTTGTAGACTTCCATTTTCTGTTCGAGGCGCCGCTGCACACCCGCGAGGGTTCCATTAGGCATCACACCCAGATTCAGATTCTTCGTCTCCCCGCAAAACGGAACCGGCTCGGTGGGTACGTTGAACTTACTCATCAATGCCGCATCACCGTAAACCGGAACACCGTTGACTACGACAAGCGAAACGTCCTGCGGCTTTGATTGCACGAGGCTGTCGAATGGCTGGGTTGGATCTCCGCGCAGTAGGAATAAGTCAGCAAAAAGTCCCTGCTGAATTGTTCCTACCTTGTCGTCGATGTGTGCGATTCTCGCGGGGATGGAGGTGGCCATTTCGAATAGCTGCTGATTCGAGAAGAATCCGCCGAGAGTGGTCTGGTTGAGTTTGGCGGCATACTGGATTTCACCCAGCATGTTTTTGGCTCCCGAAGGCGCCCAATCCGGCGCCAGCGCGATCGAAACACCTTCTCTGAAAGCAGCGACCACGTCCGTGGTGGTGTTATACAGAATCATGTTGCTTTGCGGAGACCAGACCAGGGCCGTGGCCGCTAATCTCATCTTTGCAAAATCACTCTTATCGAAAGCGACACCATGGATAACAGCGGTAGTGTGAGTAAGAAATCCGCGCGTTTTAAGCAGGTCAAATTCTTTGATTGAATCAGGATCTGTCCGCTTGCCTTCGGCGACATGGATCAGCACGAGGTCTAATTCTTTCGCGGCAACTTTGTGCCGTACTGCGGCGGCGGTCGTATCATTCAAATCTCGGCTGACGCCAAGAACATTTTGGACTCTTTCATGTCCGTGTCCTGAGTAAAAGCCGGAGTCAATCTCCAGCTTCCGCACCGCGAGTCGGGATAAGCAAGCAGGAAAAGTCGTGAATGATCTGAGGAGGAATGTGCCTGAGAACGTGGTGGTCCCGCCAGTTATTGCCTGCACTTCGGCAAACTCGGCGATATCACAAAAGCCCTGCGGATCATCCTGTATGTTACGAGCCGGCGTCGAAATTTCATCCTTGTACTTCTGAAGAGAGCGCCATTCATACCGGTTGTCGAAAAGTTTCCCCGCGTTCCATGGTTCAAACATCGCGTACATCGGGTGGTTGTGTAGATCAATAAACCCGGGAAAGATGATGTCGTTGGTGTCGACCAAGATCGCATTCTCTTCTTGCGGAAGCGTGTCTGACACAGCACTAATTTTCTTGTGCTTGATTACAACCCATCCCTTGTTGAGAACCTTTTCCGGAGTAACCACAGTACCGCTAATAACGATCGTTCGATCCTGGGCTTGAATTACCCAGCCGGTACAGAGTGTGAGAAGACAGACAAATACAAGCCGCCATTTTTTGACTTGAATCATGGATGCTCTCCGTTTCGTTCAATGAGTGGACCAGGTTGGACTACTGTTTTAGAGGCTGGATTTGGCGAGTGTGTAGCAGAAGCTCGAGTTCAGCCTTAGACAAATCGCTGCGACTATAGGCCTCGTGTTTTAGTCTGTCAATAAAATGACATTTCTAGATACTAATGCGGCTCCGATCTCGGCAAGACAATCGATTTGGTTATTTGCTGATTGGCCGATCTGCCCATTGACGTTGGCAAAGTAGTTACGGTAAATCGTTCCCGCTCCACCAGCGATGGCGCACGCCGGTCCCTGCGTAGGATCATTCTCATAAATGCCCACACCATCTTCAGGTGTGTAATTCGGAGACACCATTTCAAGCAGGTTGAACTGGGAAGCGACCTGAAAGAGTGACCTGGCATTCGATACGGTTGTGTGCAAGTGCTGGACATTGGCGACGACTTCACGTACCGATATTTTCCCGTTCCTTTTCCCAGTCGATTGGACACGTTCTCGTAGTTCGGCCAAAGTCGGGGTTTCCAATTGGCCGTACACCAATACTCTCCCGTTTCCATGCGACGTCAAGGTCTGCGCGTCAACAGTGATATTCTCGCGCACCTGCTGTGGGTACTCTTCAGTAAGGCCGGTTAATGTTTCAAACCACGTCATTGGGCGACATATATGGCGGCAAACTGTTTCCGATCGTAGACAGTTCGCAAACGAATTGACCACGATTGTTGACGCCCATGTTTCTGATAACACCTTAAACTGGAACCAAGACAGATGGCACCGGATTTGCCCCTGCCGTTGAAAGCTGTAACCAGTGTGACCTTACTTCGAATTGGAGACCTCATGAAATGTTCCACATAAGTACCTTACCTGCCCAAACTGCCACGAGTTTATCAGTACCAGTATGATTTTTCGGCCGACTCGGATTACAAGCGAGCTAAGCGAGAGGTTCTTGCTGCTCTCGGTCTTTGGCTACTAATGATTTTTGTTCCTGCGGCAACCTTTCTGTTAACTGGGACGTTTGCAATCCTGGGCAACGGCTGAGGGGAGAATTGACGGAGTCAGAGATGAAACGAATTCTGTTATTGCCAATTTACATAGTGTTGCTCGCGGGTTTTGTTTATGGTCAGGAAAACAAGCCGCCCGAGCCGGTTGGGTCTGCTCCATGGCAGAGGTACACCGTGAAGGGAGAGCCGTTTTCTATCAAATTCCCGACGCTTCCGGCTATGAGCACGTACAAACCATCCGGGAGTGACCGGCGGCAACTACAGCTTGGCGCGTATGCGGAAGGAGTGGTCTATACAATCTTTAGTCTTGAAGATGGAGATCCCGGTGGGGCCTTAAAGTCCTCGATTGAAGAGATTGGTTCGAACTCTGCATGGGATCGTACGAGCGAACAGGATCTGAGTCTTAACGGGTTTAGTGGTAAACAGTATTTCTGGACCAATCCGCTCGGAGGAACCGTCCAGGTTTTCGCTACAAAGAATCGCTTCTATCGTGTTGAGGCGATGGGCGCGAAGTCAGAGGATCCCCGCGTAAAGCAGTTCTTCTCCTCACTGTCCCTGGGCAAGAAAGGCGAAGGTATTGAAGTCTCCGATGGGCAAGGAATTCCCTTCGACCCCACCGATCAACCGGACCCAACGGGGAGATCACTTACAGGCAGGGAGGTTGAAAGAAAAGCGATACTGATCATGAAGCCGCAGCCTGTTTACACCGAGGAGGCCAGGGAAAAAGAGATTACCGGCACGGTCGTGCTGAAAGTCGTTTTCTCATCAAACGGTAGTGTCGTTAATATCCGAACCGCTTCTGCTTTACCTCATGGATTGACTGAGAAAGCCATTGATGCTGCCAGAAAGATCAAGTTTATTCCCGCTGCGAAGGATGGAAGGTTCGTCTCTATGTGGATGCAACTGGAATACAACTTCAGTCTCTATTGATCGCCTTTTTAAGAGAAATCTTGACATATTCCTCATTCATCGCTTTCAATCGGTCTGAGGCGTGTCTGCATGACGCGCCCCTGCTGAAAGCATGGTAGCTCCCGCCGAAAATCACAGCGCCACACTCTTAATTGTTGACGACGACGCGGCCGCACGTGACCGGTTCCGCGAAATCTTCGAGGCTGCGCAGTACCGTGTCGTGACGGCCACCGAAGCCGCCGCGGCCTTGCGCGTGCTCAAGGGTGTTCGTTGCGACCTCGTCGCACTCGATCTTGAGATGCCGGGCGTCGACGGGCTCACGCTCTGCAAACTGTTGCGCGCGCAGCCAACCACGAGCAAGCTGCCCATCATCGCGCTTTCGGAAAGCGACGACGAAGCCCGCAAGGTCCAGGCTTTCACCGCCGGCGCCGACGACTACATCACGAAACCCTCGACGCCCGGCGAGTTGTTGTCGCGCGTCAGCCTGCATGTGCGCACGTCCCAACGCGAGTGGGCGCTGCTCGGCAGTAATCGTGAGCTCAGGTTTTTGTCAGACATCGGTCGTGGACTGTTGCGCGCGCTCGAGCCCGAGCAGCTAGTCCGTCGTGTCGCGGGCGCGACTTACGAAGCGATCGAAAGCTCGCTTTGCGCCGCGTACGTCACTGTCGGTAAAGACAAAGATGCGATGTGCGTCTTCGATCGCGAAGGCTCCGCTGACGATCCGACACTGCTCGATACCGAAGCGTTACAACAATGGCTGCGCTCGGCAGAGTCTGCAAACTCGCTACTGATCACTGAAAAGAAATCATTCCTGCTACGCGACAACGCTCACGTTGCAGAGTATGTCTCGCCGTTTCGTTTTGCGGGTCGCGCGAAGGGCGCGTTGATCGTCGCGTTCGATCTGCGTGAAGAGTGCGGTGAGACGGAAAGACGGTTGATCGAGGCGGCGGCGCAACAGACATCCCTCGCGGCGCACATCTGCTCGCTTTACCAGGCCGCGCGCGACACGTCGGTGAGTCTGGCGCGGGAAGTCGAACGGCGAACCGCGGAGAGTGAAGCGCAGGCGAGACTCATCGAAGCAATCGTCGATAGTCTGCCGCTTTCGCTTTACGCGATCGATCGCGAGTATCGGGTAGTCGCGTGGAACCGCAATCGAGAGCTCGGCGAGCTGGGCATTCCGCGTGGCTCAGTGCTCGGTAAGAACGTGTTCGAAGTACTCACTCGCCAACCGCGAGACATGCTGGAGGAAGAGTTTGCGCGCGTGTTTGAGAGTGGTGAGATCGAGCGCATCGATCAGGAAACTCCGTCACCGAAAGGCGACATCCGCCACTGGGTGATCAGCAAGATTCCGATGTGGGCCGACAACACCGGCCAGGTCAGCCACGTGATCACTGTTGGCGAGGAAGTGACGGATCGAGTGGAAGCGAATCGTGCGATCGCGCGTGCCGAGAAGCTCGCGGCGGTCGGTCGACTCGCGGCGGGTGTGGTCCATGAGATCAACAACCCGCTCGCCACGATCTCAGCCTGTGCTGAGTCGCTCGAAGCGCGTGTGAATGAAGGAGCGTATGACGGCTCCGCGGCGCTCGAAGATCTGCGCGAGTATCTCGGGCTGATCCGCAGCGAAGCGTTTCGTTGTAAGAGCATCACGATGGGCCTGCTCGACTTTAGCCGCACGCGCACTTCGGACCACGTAACGATCAATCTTGCAGACGTGATTCAATCTGCAGTGCGCCTGCTTTCACACCAGAAACGCAGTCCGTTTGTCGACTTCAAAACCGAAATTGCGGGCGATTTGCAGCTTGTTTCAGGCGATCCGGGACAGTTGCAGCAAGCCGTCATCGCGCTCGCGACGAACGCGCTCGACGCGATGAGCGACAGCGGCACGTTGACGATCGTCAGTCGCAACGAAGGTGACAAAGTGGTGGTGGAAGTGAACGACACGGGCGTCGGTATTCCACCCGAGAACCTGCCGAAGATCTTCGAGCCGTTCTTCACGACGAAAGAAATAGGCCGTGGAACCGGTCTCGGGCTGGCCGTATGTTATGGTATCTTAACGGAGCATGGCGGCACCCTTGACGTGCAATCAACCGTGGGATCGGGCACGACTTTCACGATCACTCTTTCCGCAGTCAAGATAAGCGAGGAACAGACAGTTTGAGCGAGCAGCAACAGCAGGCACGAATTCTGATCGCAGAAGACGAGGCCAACCTTCGACTCGTTTTGCAGAAGGAATTGGAGAGGCTGGGCTATCGAGTGCAGGCCGCGCCTGACGGTGAGGCGGCTTTGCGCAAACTCGAAGAGAGCAATGTCGACGTGCTGCTATGTGATATCAACATGCCGCGCATGGATGGCATGGAGCTACTGCGGCGCGTTTATCAACGGCCCAATCCGCCTGAAGTGATCATGTTGACGGGCCAGGCGACAGTCGAGACGGCCGTCGAAGCGATGAAGCTCGGCGCTTACGATTACCTCACGAAGCCTTACAGCATCACTGAGCTCGACGTGCGCGTGAAGCAGGCGGCTGATAAGCGACGGCTGCGTGTTGATAATGTGCGACTGCGCGAGCAACTGGCGCGACAGTCTGCGTTGCCTGAGATCGTTTCCGTGTCGGAAGTGATGAAGGAAGCGATACGGCTGATCGAGCGGGTGGCGCCGTCGGAAGCGTCGGTGTTGATTACGGGTGAGTCGGGCACGGGAAAAGAGCTCGTGGCCCATGCGATTCACCGGCTGTCGAATCGTGCTGATGCTTCGTTTGTCGATTTGAACTGTGCTGCGTTTCAGGAGTCGTTGCTCGAGTCGGAGTTGTTTGGTTACGAGGCGGGTGCGTTCTCGGGCGCGAAAGGTCGAAAGCTCGGACTGATAGAGCTTGCTGATGGTGGTACGTTGTTTCTCGATGAAGTGACAGAGCTGCCGGCGCAGTTACAGGCGAAACTTTTGCGAGCGATCGAGACGCGCACGTTCTTCCGAGTTGGTGGTGTGCGCAAAGTCGAGGTCAACGTTCGTATCGTTGCGGCGACGAATCGAAATCTCGATACGGTCGTCAACGATGGCGTGTTCAGATCCGATCTGCTTTATCGCATCAATGGTTTTCAGATCAGCCTGCCGCCGTTGCGTGAGCGACCTGAAGACATTGAACCGCTGGCGCGTTACCTGCTCAAACTGATTGCGGGAACTCAGCCGCCGGAGCTCACTGAAGACGCGTTCGCGGCGTTGCGTTTGTATCACTGGCCGGGAAATGTGCGGCAGTTGAAGAACTGTCTGGAGCGCGCGGTGATCTTGTCGAACAATGGCCGGATCACGCTGTCGGAGCTTCCGCCTGAAGTGACGCGACCGTCTGTTCCGGCGCCGGCGTTGACGAGTGTCGCGCCTGCCGTCGCCGGAGGTGAAGTGGCGCCTGTTCCGGTTGCAGCAATGCCATCGACGCCGGGGTCGTTGAGAGAAGTCGAGCGCCAGCAGATTCTCGCCGCCCTCGAGCAGACGGGCTGGCACCGCGGCAAGACCGCCGAGATTCTTGGCATCTCTCCATCCACACTCTATCGTCGCCTGCGCGATTACGATCTCGAAAGAAGACGGTAACCACAGATTACAAAATGCGAATTAGATGGGGCCTGATCGGGTGTGGCGACATCTCGCGCAGGCGTGTAGCGCCGGCGTTGCGTGATTCGCCGCTCTGCGAGTTGGTCGCGGTGAGCAGGGCGAAGGCTGAGCTTGCGGAAGCGTTCGCGAAGGAGTTCGGCGCGCGGCGTTGGTGTGCAGATTGGCACGATTTGTTGATGGACTATGAAATCGATGCCATCTACGTCGCCACTCCCGTTCACTTGCACGCCGAGCAGGCAATCGCTGCTGCTGAGCGAGGCAAACACGTTCTATGTGAAAAGCCGATGGCGCTCAACATAGCTGAGTGCGATCGGATGATCGATGCGTGCCGGTCCAATGATGTCAAGCTCGGTGTTGCCTACTACCGGCACTTTTATCCAGTTGTACGGCGCGTGAAGGAGTTGATTGATTCAGGCGAGCTGGGAGTTCCCGTTGTCGTGCAGGTCAACGCGTTCGAGTGGTTCAACCCGGAACCATCCGCGGCGCGCGGATGGCTCCTCAAAAAGAAACTCTCCGGCGGCGGACCGATGTTCGACTTCGGCTGTCATCGCATCGAGGTGCTGCTGGATTTACTCGGTGATATCCGCGCCGTTAAATCAACGCTCGCTAATGTTTTCTTTGATCGTGAAGTTGAGGACACTGCCACCGCGATCTTTCAGTTTGAGCGAGGAACGTGCGGAACATTAACTGTGACTCATGCCGCACGCGAACCGCAAGACTCATTCGACCTCTTTTGCACGGAAGGCTCAATCCACATTCCCGTGCTGAACGAAGGAACGATGCGAGTGTTAACAAAGAACGGTGAGCGCATCGAAACCCACCCGAATCACCCCAACATTCACCAACCATTGATCGAGGACTTTGCGCGCGCCGTGCTGGAGAACCGCGACCCTGTTGTTAACGGCTTTATCGGCAGGCAGGTTGCTTCAGTAGAGGAAAAGATCTACACCCGATCAGCGTTTTGAATCCGCGTTCATCCGTGTTTCAGTTTTTTCCGATCGATCTTCCCGCGATCGTTCTTCGGCAGTGAATCAACGAACTCCACCCACCGCGGATACTTGTAAATCGCAATATGTTCCTTCACGAACTGCTTGATCTCTTCAGCTAAAGGATCCGCGGCTATAAATCCTTCGCGCACGACGACGAACGCCTTCGGCTTCACGAGTCCCTCCGACTCGTGGCCCACGACTGCACACTCCAACACCGCCTCGTGCCGCAACAAACAATTCTCGATCTCCCCCGGCGCGACAAAAACGCCCGAGACTTTCAACATGTCGTCCGTGCGACCGTGATACCAGTAATAACCAGCCTCATCGACGTGAAACTGGTCGCCGCTCGTGCACCAATCGCCGGCGAAAGTCTCCTTCGACTTCTCGTGCGCGTTCCAGTAACAAAGTGCGGCTGAGTCGCCTTTGATCTTCAGCGTTCCCATCTCGCCGGTGGTGACTTCGTTGTCTTCAGCATCGACGATCCTCGCTTCGTAACCCTCTACGATGCGCCCGAGACTGCCCGGCTTGATGTCGCCGGGCCGGTTGGTGATGTAGATGTGAAACATTTCAGCGGATCCGATGCCGTCGCAGATGTCGACGCCAAACGCATTCATCCAGCGTTCGTAAAGCTCTTTCGGCAGCGCTTCGCCGGCTGAGTAGCAGAAGCGCAGGCTCGACACGTCTTCAGCCGAAGCACTCGGCACGTTCAGCATTGAGTTGATCATCGTGGGAACGGTGGTCAAAATCGTTGGACGGTAACGTTTGATGACTTCAAACATCTTTTCCGCGGTTGAGCGTTCGGAGAAGAGCGCCGTCGCGCCACCGACGGCGAAAGGAAAGAGCAGGTTGGTTCCGGTTGCGTAGCCGAAGAAGAGTTTCGGGACCGAGACGGTGAGATCGTCAGCGCAGACACCCATCGTGGCTTTTGCGAAGACTTCCGTGTTGAAAGGCAGATCGTGTTGCAAGTGGACCGCACCTTTCGGATGTCCCGTCGAGCCTGACGTGAACAACCAGATCGCGATGTCGTCACGACGCGTGTCAGCGGGTGTGCATTCTTCAGATGAGTTATTTATTGCTTCATTAAATTCAACCCACTTTGTGCCTTCAGCCGCTCCTACAACCAGCACGTTACGTAAGTAGCGAGCATTCTTCGCAGCTTCAGCGAATGTGTTCAGCAGCGACTCGTGCACAATCGCGACTTTCGCACGCGTGTAATCGAGGTAGTACTCGTAATCCGCAACCGGCAGGAGCGGATTCACCATCGTGATCACCGCTCCGATGCGCGCCGCACCAAACCACGTCCAAACAAACTCCGGACAGTCAGGCAGCACCATCAGCACGCGATCTTCCATGTTCGCGCCAAGCTCACGCAGCGCATTGCCGGTGCGATTCGAAAGCCGTGCTACCTCTCCATACGTCCACTTTCTATCTTCGTAGTAAAGACAGATCTTGTTCTCCCGACCTTCCTCAAGATTGTGGTAGAGGAAGTAGTCGGCCATGTTGAACCGCTCTGGAAACGACGGATACACGTGATTAGATTTCTCTGCGCAACCTCTGCGTTCTCTGCGTCTCTGCGGTGAACTCATCTGCAAAAGCTATTAACCGCAGAGGCGCAGAGAACGCAGAGGTTACGCAGAGAAGAACTAAAATTAGTTACTTGTTTTGACTCTGCGACTGAAAGATTTTTTCTAAGAATGCTGCTAACGCCGCTTCATCTTCGGGGCTGCTCGAATTGAACTTCAACGCGAAACCAATCTCCGGCGCTTGATTAACGACCTCGGCCCAGAAGTTTACTTTCTGCTGATCCGTTAGTTGGATCTCGAGCCAGACGAGCTCTTTCACTTCAACGTTGCCGGCGCTAAGCACGAAGCAACCACTGCGACTGAGATCGGTCACGGTCGCACTTTCGCGCGAGAGCACGCCTTCCCAGCGGGCCGGTAATTTGACCCTCGCGCGCGGCGCCGATCTTCTTTCCTTCTCCATTAGTGTGCAAACGGGCAGCCACGCTCACCGTGCGCGATGTCGAGATGCGTGCGCGCTTCCCAAAGCTCGGGAAAGAATTTTTTATCGAGCGTGGTTTTCAGATATCCGATGCCTTCCGATCCGCCGGTGCCGCGCTTCGCGCCCACCATGCGCTCCACCATTTTTATGTGATGCGAGCGCCAGAGCGAGAAGTACTCATCGTGCTCGAGCAGCGCTTCGGCGAGTTGATACTCTTCGTAACGTTCTTCGAAGTGGGTGAGAACTTCGAGCGCCGCGCGCGTGCGTTCTTCATAATCCTTTGTATTGAGACCATGACGTTGCAACACACGATAAAAACATTCTGCGAGCGACGGCTGCGACATCCGCGCTTGCAATCGCTCGTAAGCAAACTCATCGCTCGTAAATTCGCGCAGGATGTTTTTGTCCTTTAGTCCCGAGGAGAACTCGATCTCGCGAAACTGCATCGACTGAAAGCCGCTCGCCGGATTGAGTTGATCGCGAAAAGCGAGAAAACTGATCGGCGTCATGGTTTCGAGAATGTGAATCTGATTCACGAGCAGCTTCTCGATCTCGACCACGCGTTTTATCGCGCGCGTCGCGGCCGGCACGCGATCATCTTCCATAAATTGAATCGCCGCATCGAGCTCGTGCAGGATCTGTTTGAACCAAAGCTCGTAGGCCTGGTGGACCGTGATGAACAACAGCTCGTCGTGGTGTGCGGGATCCGACAGGCAGTCCTGAAGATTGATTAGATCCTGAACGCGAAGATACTTGTTGTATGAAAGTGGCGGATTGTCGCCGTAGTTATTGGGCATTTAGAACGCCGCCCCCGCCGCTTCATGTTCTCGAAAACTTTCCGACTCGCCGATCTTCTTCATCTCTTTAATCACGAGCTCCAGCTCGTCGTCAGTGGTGTAGAAGTGTGGTGAGATGCGAATTCCGGCGCCGGGCCTGAAGTCGACGATAAACTCGCGGTGAATCAGTTCCTTCGTGATCGCCGCTGCGTACTCGTGTGCGATGGTGATCGTGCCGCCACGCTGCTTCCCGTCCTTCGGACTCGTCACTTTGAATCCGGCTTCTTCAGCCAGATTGATCAGGTACTGCGTCTGTCGCATGCTCTTCTCGCGAATCTTGTCGACGCCGATCTTATTGATGATCTGGTAGCCCGACTGCGCTGCGTAGAGCGCGGGAATCGCGGGCGAGCCGTGCAGGAAGCGTGTGATGTTTGGTGCGTAACGCAGCGACGTGTCGAAAGCAAATGGCGACTCGTGGGCCATCCAGCCCGTGGTCTTCGGCTCGAGTTTATCTTGTAGATCCGGTCTGACGTACAAGTAACCCGCGCCTGGTCCACCACAGAGCCATTTCACGGATCCGCCAGTCGCGAAATCCGCGTTCAACTCTTTCACACTAAACGGCACCGTGCCTGCTGATTGATACGTGTCGAGCACGACCATCGCGCCGACTTCGTGCGCGCGATCGATGATTGCCTTCGCGTCCTGCAAAAATGCACTCTTGAAAAGAACGTGCGAGAAGGGAACGAGGAGCGTCGTCTCGTCGATCGCGGCGAGCATTTTTTCGAGCGGCACAGTCATGCCGTCGTCTGATTTTACTGTCTCAATGCGAATACCGCCGTCACGCGCGTGAGCCTCGTAGACGTACATCACTGACGGGAAGTTCAGCTCCGAATAGACGATCTTGTTTCGCTGTGGCGTCGGCTTCAGACAGGAGAGGATGAGCGACTGGCAGATCGAGACGTTCTGATGCATCACGACGTTGCCGGGCTCGGCGCCGATGATCTGCGCGACTTCATCGCCGACGGTGACGGGCATGTCCCACCAGCCTTCCGCCCACGCGCGCACGCCGCGGGTCGCCCAAGTTTCAGCGTAATCCTGGAGCCGGTCGTACGTGGCTCTGGGCATCGCGCCGAGACTGTGCGAAATCAGGTAAACAGTCTTATCGAGAATCGGAAACTCGCTGCGCCACTTCAGTAAATCGTCAGACAAATAAGCATCCTCCTGCCTCGTTAATTTAGCACGTTACGCGAATCTCTGTAATCCGTGTAATCTGTGTAAGGAAAGATGTGGAAATTCGCTAATCCAATTCGTCACAAGATACTCGAGACGCGCTGGCCCACCGCTGACGAAGCCGCGCGGTCTCGACTGTTCAGTCCCATTGCGATCGGGAGGCTCGAGGCGCGCAGCCGGACGTGGGTTCCGGCGATGGTGCCGTGGCGCGCGACCGAGGACGGGTTCGTCACGCAGCAGAATCTTGATTGGTATCGACGGTTTGCTGAAGGGCGTCCCGGAGTGCTGGTGGTCGAAGCGACGGGCGTGCGTGATATACCGAGTGGTCCATTGCTTCGCATTGGCGATGATCGATTCATCCCGGGGCTGCGCAAGCTTGTGGATGTTGTGCGCGAAGCAAGCGGTGGCGAGACGCGTCTGTTCATTCAGATCATCGACTTTCTCGCAGTGAAACGAAGGCCGGAGAAAGAAAAGTACTTTCAGCGGTTTCTAAAGATTGATAACTACCACCGGCTTGCTCTGGCGGACGTAACGGATCAGCCCGCCTGGCTCGAGGCCCCGGAGCAGGCTTTGCGAGATTTTTTGCAAAACGCCAGTGATGAGATTGTCGATCGCGTGCTTGGACCACGTGAGCGTGAGGCGCTGCGCTTCGGTTATCGCGAGCGTGTTACTGACACGCACCTGAAACACATTCGCGATCTACCGCAGGAGTTGCCCGGAATCTTTGCGGCTGCTGCTGAGCGGGCGCGTGAGTCTGGGTTCGATGGAGTTGAGCTTCACTACGCGCACGCTTACACGATGGCGGGGTTTTTGAGTGCGCAGAATGATCGTTATGACGGTTATGGTGGATCGCGAGAGAATCGCGTGCGTTTGCCGTTGGAAGTTTATCGTGCGGTGCGCAGTCGCGTTGGGAATGACTACGTCGTTGGGGTGAGGTTTTTAGCTGATGAAGTGATTGAAGGCGGCAGTCGTGTCGAGGATGCGATCTTTTATGCGAAGGAGTTTGCGGCAGCCGGGTTTGATTTCCTGTCGCTTTCGAAAGGCGGCAAGTTTGAAGATGCGCAACCGCCGAAGGTGGGCCAGGCTGTTTATCCGTACACGGGTCAAAGCGGTTACGAGTGCATGCCCACTGTGCTCTCGGACGCTGTTGGTCCATTCGGACGAAGCGTTCCGCTCGTCGCAGAGATCAAGAAAGCAGTGAACGAGAGTGGGTTTGCGACGCCGGTTGTCGCCACGGGCGGCATATCGACATTTGAGCAAGCGGAAGAAATCCTGCGGTTGGGCCAGGCTGACATCGTCGGCATGGCGCGCCAGGCGCTCGCCGATCCGGACTGGTTTATGAAGGTGAAGCTCGGTCGTGGTGATGAAGTGCGCCGCTGTACCTACACAAACTACTGCGAAGCTCTGGACCAGGCCCACAAACCCGTGACGTGCAAATTGTGGGATAAAGGCCGTCGGGTTTTAGAACCTCCGCCGTGGACAGGATTACAAGATTTGCAGGATTAACAAGACTCATCCTGTAAATCCTGCAAATCTTGTAAATCCTGTCTAAAAACTGTCTCGTCCATCATATCGCCGGATAAACTCCGGATCGCGTCGCTTCAGATCCTCATAACTGACTCGTCCACTCCTGGTCATCAACACATACGCCAACTCAATAGGTCTCATCTTCATGTACTGACAGGCATTCTCGAACCAGCGCATACTCTCAAACGCCGCCGCCTGGTAATCCTCAATCACCGGCCGGCGCGTCTTTTCGAAGTGCACGAGCGCCTCGTGCACATCTTTGTTTTGCTGAAACGACTCCGCCAGCGCGATCGCGTCCTCCATCGCGAGCTTCGTCCCGGATCCGATTGAGAAGTGCGCCGTGTGCAAAGCGTCGCCAATCAACACGACATTCTCGAAGAACCATTTGCGATTCTTCACCAGCAGAAAGTTGATCCACTTCGAATTGTTCGAGAGCAGCTTGTGACCTTTGAGATCCTGCGCGAAGACAGCGCCAACGTAATCCAGCGTCTCCTCGCTATCCATCTGTTCGAAGCCGGCCGTGGTCCACGTTTGTGGATCGCATTCGACAATGAACGTGCTGGTTGTGGGGCTGAACTTGTATGAGTGTGCCGCGAAAACGCCGGCGTCGTTCTCGCGAAACGTCAGCGTCAACCCGTGGAATAGCTGGTGAGTTCCGTACCAGATGTAACGATTCGCGCGCGCGTCGAGCTCAGGTTGGAACTGTTCCGCATAACGCAGCCGCACCGTGCTGTTCACGCCGTCAGCAGCCAGCAACAGATCACAGTCATTGCGCAGCGCTTCGACGTCATGAATCTCAGCATGAAAATCGATCTCGACGCCGAGTTGCTCAGCGCGTCGCTGGAGAATTTTTAATAACTGAAGCCGCGCGATTCCCGAAAAGCTATTACCATGAATCGAGATCTTCTCATCGCCGTGCACAACATCAACATTGTCCCACGCCTCGAACTGTTTCGTGATTTCCGCATGAGAGACGTCATCAGCAGCGCGCAAGTTGGCGAGCGTCTTCCCTGAAAAAACAACGCCCCACCCAAACGTATCATCCGGCCCATTGCGTTCGTAGATTTTGATCTGATGCGCCTTATCGGCCTTCTTCATCAAGATCGCAAAATAAAGCCCCGCCGGCCCACCACCGATAATGTTGATCTTCATAGATCAGACTCGTCCTGAATATCGTCCAGGACCTTTTGCAGTAAATCTTCAATCCCAAGCTTACTGGCCCAAGTGTGCAGGTATTCGAGATCCAAATAGCTGCCAGATGCTCCCAACACGCCCAGCACATCATTCCATTGAGTATTCGATGTTTCGTGCCCCGCTCGATACCACCGAAGCTTCGCCAGCACCGTATCTTCAGCGCTTGCGACATACAAAGCGTCATCTTTCTCAGGCGAAATCTTCCGTAATTGCCGGCGCTTCAATTGTGTGAGTGCAAACTCGTCGGCTCCGGCAATGAAGATGTCGACTTTGAAGACTGAGTCGAAGTGGATCGCGTTGAAAGATCGTCCCTGAGCGACCGCATCACGCATTGCATGTTCGTCCACATAAAAACTGGTTTGAAGAATCTCAAACAGCGTACGAATTTGCTCAGTGTGAATGTCGGCAAGAATGTCGATATCCGCTGTTGAGCGATACATGCCGTGTATCGAGCTGGCAAACGAACCAACCAGCACATAAGAGATGTTTTGTTGCTCCAGGATAGCCGTAACCTGCGATAAGACTGAGAGTGGTAGATCCATCAGGCCTCAGAAACCCTCCGCTTTGGGATCGAAGCCGTAGGCGCGAATAACGTCCTGACGCGGTAGCACTCGCGCGATAAAGCGTCGTTTGATTTCGATTTCGGTTGCCTGGGGGAAGCGGTGTTTTAAATCGGCTAGCACCATTTGCCGGGTGGCATCGGTGAGTGCAAATGCCATCGAGAGTCTTTGCTCGGGCGAAAGCTTTCGCATCAACTCGTAATGTTTGCGCTGGATGTGTGGAGTCGTGTCAGGCGAAAGCGACTTCATACTTGTTCCTTTAAGAGCTGGCCGGCGATGACGAGTTTTTGGATTTCGGAGGTGCCTTCGTAGATGCGCAGGGCGCGCACGTCGCGATACAGGCGCTCGACCACCGTGCCGCTAACCAGGCCGGCGCCACCGTGAATTTGTACGGCGCTGTCGATGATGCGGCCGGCGGCTTCGGTGGCGAACAATTTTGCTTCACTCGCCTCGCGTGTCAATCGACCGGTCTCAGTGTCTCGTGCGTAGGCGGCACGGTAGACGAGCAGTCGCGCGGCGTCGAGCTCCGTGATCATGTCAGCCAGTTTTGCCTGGATCAGTTGATGCTCAGACAGTAAGCGACCAAACTGTTTGCGGCCGGATGCGTAACGAACTGCCTGGTCCAATGCGCGTCGCGCCATGCCGCAGGCTGCCGCCCCGACGCTCGCACGAAACGTGTCCATTGTTTCCATCGCCAGCTTGAAACCGTCGCCTTCTTCTCCAACCATGTCCTCAGCAGGCACGCGACACTCGTTGAATGCGATCTCTCCGATCGGGTGTGGCGCTATCAGAGTAGTGCGCTCGATGACGCGAAAGCCCGGCATCTTCGATCCGACCACAAACGCGGAGAGCACGGGCCGCCCGTCGTCACGCGTTCCTGTTTTTGCAAAGACGATGTAGAAATCCGCAATTCCTGCGTTTGAGATGAAGCGTTTTCTACCGTCGATGACGTACGTCTCACCGTCACGACGCGCGGTTGTCTCGATTGCGGCGACATCCGATCCGGCGTTGGGCTCGGTGAGTGCAAACGCGGCAATGGCTTTGCCGTTTGCGGCGCGTGAAAGCCAGAAATCACGAACGTGATCGGGTGCTGAGCGAGCAATCGCGTACGTTCCCAGGCCTTGCATGACGAAAGCCAGATCGGCGAGCGCAGAAGAATAAGCAAGCTCTTCGCGAATCAAACACAGCGAACGAACGTCGAGCTTGGATTCGGCGACAGCGTATTTCAAAAGACCAGCGCCCGCGAGCAGGCTAACAAACTCTCTGGCAACGCTTTCGACATCTTCTTCGACGGCAGCGCGCGGCTCGATCTCCTGTGCGACGAACTGCGCGACAGTTTGCGCGAGATTGCGATGCTCCGGAGTGAAGAAGGGAAGTTGAGTTATCAGCCGATCCATCATTGAAATTTTGGCGAGCGCTTGGCGACGAACGCTTCGTATGCTTCGCGATAGTCGGGATGCTGCATGCAGATCGCCTGTGCCTGTGCTTCGCTTTCGAGCGCAGTTTGAAAGTTCATGTTGAGCTCGCGATTGAGCATCTCTTTTGTTTTACCGAGTGCGAACGCTGGGCCGCGCGCGAGTTTCGCCGCGAATGTTCTGGTTGCTGTGGTTAGTTCGCCTGCCGGCACGACGCGATTGTAAAGCCCGATACGTTCGGCTTCGACAGCGCTGACGAAGTCTCCCGTGTAAAGCATCTCAGTCGCTTTCGCGAGCCCGACTACACGCGGCAGTAGGTAAGACGCGGCCATGTCAGTGCCCGCGAGACCAACCTTCACAAACAGGAATGCGATCTTCGCTTCTTCACTAGCGATGCGGATATCGGAAGCGAGCGCGATACACGCGCCGGCTCCGGCAGTCGTGCCGTTCAGACTCGCGATTACAGGCTTCGGCAATGCTCGCATGTTCTGAATAAGCTCGCACGTCATGCGTGTAAACTCGAGCAAACCTTCCATGTTGCGACTGAAGAGCTCGCCGATGATGTCGTGTACGTCACCGCCGGAACAAAAAGCTCTTCCGGCGCCGGTGATCACTACGACGCGTACCGAACGTTCATCGCGCAACGCAGCAAACGTGTCTGTCAGCTCGCGATAAACTTCGAACGTCAGCGCGTTGAGACGCTCGGGACGATTGAGCGTGATCGTTGCGATACCTGAGTCGTCCTGCTCGTAGAGAAAAGTTGTTGGTTGTTTCATGCCGGTATTACCGCCATGCCTTCGATTTCAACTTTAGCCCGATCGTCCAACAAGCCTGCGACCTGGACCATGACCATCGCCGGGAAGTGTTTGCCCATGTGTTTGCGGTAACGGTCGCCGACTTCCTTCGTGCGCTCGCGATACTCGATCTTGTTCGTGACGTATATCACGAGCCGCGCAATATTTTCCGCCTCACCGCCCGCGGCACGCAACACTGTGATTACGTTTGCGAGCGCTTTATCGAACTGCTCGACAAAATCGTCGCTGACGATCTTCTGGTTGTGATCCCACGCGATCTGGCCCGCGATAAAGAGCAGTTTCCCGCCGCCGTCCACGAGTACGCCGTTGGAGTAACCACTCGGCGCACCGAGAGCCTCAGGGTTGATTAACATGAATGCCATCGTGAAGAACAGGTTAACATACAACGGGCGGCCACGGAGGGCCGCCCCTACAGTTGATGCAGGTAAGGTTGTTGTTACAGCAGCTTATCGAGGCGAGACGCCAGTTGCGCGGCGAGATTGCCGTTTGGATCGAGCCCGCCGATTGGTCCATCAACCATGTTGCCCTGCTTGTCGAGAATCACGATCGACGGCAGTTGGTCCACGCCAAACTTCTTCGAAACCGCGCCATCGGGATCGCGCAACACGGTAACTTTCAAACCATACTTCTGCGCGAACGATCGCAATTGTTCATCGCTCGCGAAATTCTTCGACTTCGAATCGTCTGACTCAGTGCTGACCCAGTAAACGACCACGCCTCGATTGCTGTACTCGTCGGCCAGCTTTCTCACACCCTGTAGTTGCGTCTTCGACAACGGCAGCCACGACGCGCCAAACGCGAGCACCACGATCTCGCCACGAAGACTGTCAGACGTAACTGTTTGACCATCGATTGACCGCAGCGAGAAGTCTGCGCGCGCCGGATTCTGCGCGAGGGCAACGCTGGTTGCCAGCAGCGTCATGAACCCGGCCAGGACTCGTTTTCTTCGACTTTTTCGAACCATCTTTCTCCTTCGTCGAACGGTTCTAAAACCCTCGACTAAGTGCGTTAGATGAGTGCAGTCAGAGTTACGTTGGTCTAGGCGGCTCAGGCGCTGGCCGCCCCGTAACTTCCTTGTGTAGGGACGTGTAATCATCCCACGTATCCATGTCGCGAGCAATGAATGGCGAGTCAACCGGGACGCGTATGACCTCGTCGCGATGGGCCTCAAAAAACGCCCTCAAACCGCCGCTCTCGGGCAGGTTGAGTAATTCAGCCTTAAAACCGAGATCGACGAGCACCGGGTGACCGCCGTGGCCCTGCCAGGTTGGAATGACGAGACGAGCACCGCGTTTCCATGAGTCGAGAAGTGTGGCGACGGCAGTGGGCGGGACCGCTGGGTGATCTACGAGTGCAATCAGGGTTGCCTGAGCCGATTCGGGAAGCGCGCGCGCGCCTGCTCCGATCGAAGCACCCATCGGACTGTCAGGATCAGGGTTAACGGCAAACTTAACGCCGGAGACGTGTTGGCGAATGTCGTCGGCACGATGGCCCAACACGACAACGATCTCTTCAACTCCGCCCTCGCGCAGGTAGTCGATGCAGCACTCGATGACGGTTTTGTTTCCGAAGGGGAGCAGCGGCTTGAACGCGCCCATGCGGCTCGAGCGGCCGGCGGCGAGAAGAATTGCTGCGACTTGAGACATTGGAAAGTTTTCTCACGCAGCGGCGCAACGGCGCAACGAAAGACGCTGCGCCGTTGCGCCGCTGCGTGAGAAAACTTCTTTCAATTACTTAGATTGCAAATCACGTAACGCACGAAGTGTGTATTGCCGTGCCATCTGCTTGCGCCACTGGTAGACGAAGTCGGTGTTGTCGAGTGGACGAGCTTTGATGTAAGCCGCTTCAGCAGCCG
>Ga0105247_10000394_pt1 | contig 37073 bp, 36 predicted proteins | sample KBSS24metaG_FD_81519 | JGI IMG/M metagenome (GOLD analysis project Ga0105247, IMG submission 81519) | Switchgrass rhizosphere microbial communities from Kellogg Biological Station, Michigan, USA - KBS S2-4 metaG | ecosystem: Host-associated > Plants > Roots > Rhizosphere > Soil | place... | reverse complement strand
CTGGTACGATTTGAACGTACGCCCTCGACCTTCGCAGAGTCGCGCTCTCATTCCACTGAGCTACAGGTCCAAAGTTTGGCGGAGGCGACAGGAGTCGAACCTGCATACGCAATTGCGCGACGGTTTAGCAAACCGCTTCCATACCAGTTAGGTCACGCCTCCAATGATTGGCGGAAGGGACAGGACTTGAACCTGCAAGCGACAAACGCGCGGTAGTTTTCGGGACTACTGCCTTACCAGTTAGGCTACCCTTCCATGATTTGGCAAGGACGCTCAGATTTGAACTGAGAACTTCGGTTTTGGAGACCAACGGTTTGCCAGTTAAGCCTACATCCCTGTCTTCGAGTTGGTGCATGTGGTAGGACTCGCACCTACGAAGGACATTCAAGTCCACCTGATTTACAGTCAGGTGCTTTTGCTGCTCAGCCACACATGCGCATTGAATGTCAGATTTCAAACCTCGCTGCAACAAGATTTCAAATCCGAGATTCACTTGTGCTAAAAAATAGATGAAGGCAGAGAGAAACAATGCATCGAACACACTTCGAGGCACACTTCTCCTGAAGATGGCGAACTCGCGGACTCTCGCAAAGCACCGAGCTCATCATCTGATAGAAGGCTCCCTGCCTTCATCTCTCGCAAATAGGTACTTCGATTATCAAAAAACTAAAGGAGCGGGCTTTTAGCCTCCCAGGGAAGCTGCCCGCTCCTTCAATTCTCTTGATTTTCGCTTTGAGATTTGGGAGCGGGAGTCCGCTCCCGCTGATTAATGCCTGCTATTTCGGCGATTTTCGGATATTTGGAATCCGGGTCTATCGCCAAAAATACTGGTCGTTGACGCCATGACGCCTAACGAGCAGACGAATGAATACATGGCGGCGCACGGCTGCCATTTCATCGTTTGCTCTTTATGTTTCCTCATCGTCAACATTGAAAATCCTTCTTTCATGCTGCACGCACTCACGCGGCGCAAGCTGTGTTGTATAAGACAGGACCACCGTGCCTGTCAAGAGTTTTCTTTATGATTGTATTGACGACTCGTTCGTTGCCCTACTGATACAATGAATAAAAGTTGCAAAACCTTAGGAGAACGACATGAGCCAAATCAAACTATTGGCGACCATTCTTATTACTTGCCTGCTGGCCGCGGCACAAACACCTAACAACGTCACGAAGAATGGTCTTTCATTCGATTATCCGAGCGACTGGACCATGCAGGACGATAGCGGCGGCGACGCGCAGCAGTTCAGCTTGAGCAAGGCTAACAGCGATGTGCAAATCAGAGTGTTTGTGCACAAGGGACGCATCGCTGCGGAGAAGCTGCCGGATGCCAAGAAGGCTTTCATCGATCCTTATATAGCGGCGACGGAAAAACAGTTTGTAGCGATGGGAGCAAAACCGGAACAATCGCCGGACACTTCGGAGATTGGCGGGGTTAAGGCGGATGGAGTCAAGATCAGTGCTTCGTTGGGAGGTGAGACAGGCGCGGCGAAGATCTACTGGGCGCTGGTCGGGCAGCGAGTGGTGGTGTTGACGTTATTTGGACCAGACAAGCAGTTGAAGCAATTCGCGCCGGCGTGGGATCTGGTGCGCACCAGTTTGAAAGTAGTTGACCCGAAAGCATTGCCCGCTGCGTCTCCAAAGTCCTCGCCGTGAGAAGCTTATTGCCACTTGAAAATCTTCAACGCAACCACGAAACTCACCACAAACCATATAAGCAGAATCGCGATCGAAACCCAGTTCGACGAGAGCGACGTGCCTTCGTTCATCAAGGCGCGCAGCACGTTGTTGAGTGCGGTTAACGGCAGCGCCTGGATGAAGGGTTGCAGGACTTGAGGGAATCGTTCCGAAGAGAAGAACGTTCCCGAAAGCAACCACATCGGCAGCATGATGAAATTCATCAAGCCTGATACACCTTCGATCGTTGTCGGTCGAGCAGCCACGAGCAATCCGATTCCGGAAAACGTGAAACCGCCGAGCACGGTCATCAAAGCTACGGCCAGCCACGAGCCGCGCACCGTAAAACCAAACGCTAGCGTCGCGAAGATAATAACGGCGGCGACTTCAAGCACCAGAAACACCAGTCGCGAGAGCATGAACGAAAGCAAATAATGCGAGCGCCGCATCGGCGTCGCGGCAAAACGCTTGAGTATTTTCCGGGAGCGTGCGATCACCACGGTAAATCCGAGGCCCCACAAACCGCTGCCCATCATGTTCATTCCGATCAATCCGGGAACCAGAAAATCCACATAACGAGCACCCGGTTCCGTAATCTTCGCTTCACCAACGCTCACGACGTCCGCTCGGCCCTTGCCTTTTTGCAGAACATCGTCGACGAGTAGTCTCGCAGTTCGGCTCTCCGGCCTGGTTGGATCGAATCGATATTCAAATGTGTTATCGACAGGCTTTACTATTATCGCCACTTTCCCACTTCTCAACTGTCGCTGTGCTTCGTCAGGGCTCAATACAGTCGCCGTAATGTCTGGTGAACGCGACAGGATGCTTGCAGTCTCACTTGCTTTCGCGTCGCCGGCTTCGATGGCAACGAGAGTTTTATCCGGCGCGGTGTTGCGAAACGCGATTCCGAGTGCGAACGTCATCAAGACGGGAAAGACGAAGACCCAAAACACGGCCTCCTTCTCGCGCAGAAACTCGCGCATGCGCGTCAACGTCAGCTCGACGAGCGGATGAGGGTTCGCCGTTTTCTCAGGTCCTTCTTTGGCGTGAAAAATCTCGGTTGCCTCAGCCATCGCGCAGCATTCTCCCTGTCAAACTTACGAAGACGTCTTCGAGTGTCGCCTGGTGCGTCGTGAGCGTCACGATCTCTGACTGTTGTCGTTCGATCTCGCCGAGCAATGCAGGCAAGGCGACGCCGATCTCTGAAACGGTGAGTGAATACTCGTCGTCACGTTTGTGCAAGTGAGTAACGGCGGGAAGGCGCTTCAACGCCTCCTCCGCAAGTTCCCTCGTGACACTGAATTCTATGATCTGATCGGCGCCGAGTGATTCAATCAGCTCCGCCGGTGTGCCGAGCGAGATCACTTTTCCGTGGTCCATGATCGCCACGCGATCGCAGAGACGCGCCGCTTCTTCCATGTAATGAGTCGTCAAAAGAATCGTGCCGCCGCCGGCGCGAAATTTTTCGACGATGTCCCAGAGCGAGAGTCGCGCTTGCGGATCGAGCCCGGTAGTCGGCTCATCAAGAAACAGCAACTCCGGATCGCTCACGAGCGCACAGGCAACCGCGAGTCGTTGTTTCTGTCCACCCGAGAGTTTGCCGACGCGTGCATTACGTTTCTCCTCCAGCGCCACGGTGTGAATAACTTCATCGACGTTGTGACCGCGTTGATAGAAACTGCGAAACAGACGTAGGGTCTCGGCAACGGTTACCTTCTCCGCGAGCTGCGTCTCCTGTAACTGCACGCCAATTCGTTCGCGCAGCGCTCGATCGTCACCTTTACTCCATCGCTGTCCGAGTATATCGACCGTCCCTTCATCCGACGGCGTCAATCCCTCCAATATCTCAACAGTCGTCGTCTTTCCCGCCCCATTTGGCCCAAGCAACCCAAAACACTCCCCTTTGAACACCTCGAGATCGAGCCCATTAACAGCCGTCACATCGGCGAATCTCTTGACGAGCCCCGCGCACCGCAGCGCAACTGACGACGTTTGTGTTGACATAGGTTCAGGATCTTGCCACGAAAAAGCATATAAAGCACAGAGGTTGGCCTACCTTGTGCCTCTTTGCGGCTTAACTCTTGTATGCCCTTCCGGCGAGGCTGGCGACGACGGTCACGAGTTCGGCGGAGTCGACTGGTTTGGGAAGGTGGAACTGGAAGCCGGAGCGGAGGACGCGCATGCGGTCTTCGGCGCGTGCGTAGGCGGTGAGGGCTGCGGCGGGGATGTTGCCGCCGCGCTCCAATGGCAGCGCGCGGATTTTTTCGATCAGGGAGTAACCATCTTCGTCGGGCATTCCCAGGTCACTGATCAGGATGTCTGGCTGGTGTTGTTCGAGTGCTTCTAATGCTTCGGCGGCGGAACAGGTGATTATCACTTCCGAGCCACACTCCTTCAGCACTTCGCCGATCAACTCACGCGTGTCGGCTTCATCGTCGACGACGAGTACCTTGAGACCCTGGAGTGAAGGCAAGCCCTCGAATGAAAGGATGTCTTCGCTCTGAGTCAGACTAGCTGGCTCAGGTTCCGTCTGACTAATCACGCCAACGAACGGCAGCATGATCGTGAAGGTTGCTCCCTTCCCTTCTCCTTCACTCTCAACTGCCACGGTGCCGCCATGAAGGTCCACCAGTTGATGAACGATCGAGAGCCCGAGTCCGAGGCCGCCGTGTATGCGCGTGGTGCTTGCGTCTGCCTGGCGAAAGCGATCGAACACGTAAGGAAGAAACTCTTTGTTGATGCCCACGCCTGAATCAGTCACGACTATCTCAACGTGCGAGTCGATGCGCTGCAACTTGACTTGTATGCGACCGCCTTTCGGTGTGAACTTAACAGCGTTCGTCAACAGGTTCCAAACAATCTGTTGCAGTCGATCGGCATCGCCGGAGATTGGACCAGCCGCCGGATCCAGCAACGTTTGCAGTCGAATGCTTTTGGCGTCAGTCGCCGGACGAATCGAATCGATCGCCGCGTTGACGATCGAGATTAGATCAACGGTGCGCACATCGAGTCGTAACTTGCCGGAGATGATGCGCGACACGTCGAGGAGATCGGCGACTAGCTGGCTTTGAGACTTCGCGTTCCGGTAGATCGTTTCAACTGCACGTTCGGTGTTGGCCTCGTTGAGTTTGCCGAGACGCATCATGTGGGCCCAGCCGAGGATCGCATTCAATGGGTTGCGCAACTCGTGCGAGATCGTAGCGAGAAAGTCGTCCTTCAAACGATTCGCTCGCTCCGCTTCGTTTCGCGCCAGCTTCTCACTCGATAGCAGCCGCGATCGCTCTTCGACTTGCGCTTGCAGCTCAGCTTCACGTGCGACACGTTCGGTCACATCGTCGATAATCGTCAACGTGCCGATCACGCGACCTTCGTGGCTGAGTGGAGAAATTCGGACTGCCTGTTGCATCTGCGTAAAGCCATGCTCGCCCGAAACGGCAGGCATCGCGAGCAGGTAGCCGTGCAGCGCTTGCGACAACACGCTGATTTGTCCTTCGAGCGCCCATTTGTAATGACGGTCGAGACGGCGTTGAGTCAGCTCCGGAAACAGCTCGAGCAGATTGCGGCCGATTATTTCCACGCGGCGTTTCCCGGTGTGGTCGTACATCCAGTGGTTCCATTCGACGACGTTTAAATCGCTGTCAGTCGTGACGATCCCTTGCGCCGCGAGATCGTGCATCCAGTGCAGGACCGCGGCGTTGAGTAATGTTTCTTTAGAGTTACTCTCTGTCATCAACTTCGGAATCACCCGCCCTGTTGCGTTTCCCAGACGTCGACTTCCTGAATCAAACGATCGAGCGAGGCGACGCTCAATACGATCACCAAAAACCCTTTGACGGAACTGTCGCGGATTTGAAAGGCCGTGTAGACCACGAGCGCGTAGTGCATCTCGGGCTTGTCTGACGTCGTCGACGAGATCAACTCATCCAACGTTTCGAGATGAAGACGCGGCACGGAAAACGTGACGTGAACATTCAGCAAATTACCAAACATCCCCAGACACGCATTCAACAGAATATTCCCAACCTCCGTTAAAACCTCGCGCGCTGACTCGTCGAGAAAGCTTGACGGCTTGTCTTCGTCCGTCAGCAGGTCCGTAAGCTGCACCGCTCCCGCATAATTCAACAACAACAACGCATCACCCGCGACTGGTCCGGCAAACACCTGATGAATCGAAGCCACATCACCCGGAACAAACTTAGCCAGCGCTCCGCGCAACTCTGCAGTTCGATAAACCGCCACTTCCGGTGGATCGAGTAATACACGATGGCCAGTCAATTCTGAGAGTGCCGCGCCCGTGCGCGCGAAAGCAATGTTGATGAGCTCGGAAAGCGCGTCGCTTTGTCGCTCAGTTAGTTTCACCAGTGACTCCTTCCGTGAGTGCCGCCTCGACAGCCGCAATCACTTGTTCCGACACGAACGGTTTGTTGATGAAGGCAAGCGCCCCCGCTTCATCAACCAATTTCCGTGTCGAACTCTGAATATCAGCGCTGGCAACTACCACTAATGCCTTCGGATCCATCTCGCGCAACTTCACAAGCACATCAAGCCCATACATACCTTTCATCACCAGATCGAGCAAAACCAAACTCGGCTTTTCGAGGAAGTAGAGCTCGAGCGCAATCATTCCATCGTCGGCTTCCACCACTTCGTAACCCGCAGACTCGAGAATTCGTCGCAAGGTCCTGCGTGACAGCGCTGAATCGTCGACGATCAGAATCTTCTGGTTCATACCACCTCCCTGATCGCGTGGGCCATCTCTTCGAGAGCTACACTCTTGTCACTCAAACCGGCTTCGACTACCACGCATGGCATACCATACACCACGCAACTGCTCTCCGCTTCCGTGAAGACAAGCCCGCCCTGCGCTTTGATCCAGGCGGCGCCCTGCTTTCCATCCGATCCCATTCCGGTCATCACTACACCCAACACTCGATTGCGGTAGACTTCCGCCGCGGATTGAAACAACACGTCAACCGACGGACGATGCAGCGATCCAAATGGTCTACCATCGAGGTGTGTGACGACCTTGCCATCCGCGTTGCGATTCAATGTCAGGTGACGACCGGCAGGCGCAAGGAAGACGCGACCCAGTTTCACTTCATCTCCCTCCGCGGCTTCTCTCACTTCAAGATTACAAATCTCGTTTAATTTAGCCGCGTACATCTCGGTGTAACCGACCGGCATGTGCATCACCATCACGACTGGAACCGGAAAATCCGCCGGCAACTGCGGGATCAATCGTTTCAGAGCCTGTGGTCCACCAGTCGAAATACCAATCACGACGAGGTCAACCGAGTGCGTTCCCGCAACCGCCGGCTCGACTTTCGCTGCGATCTTCGGCGGCGGTAATGAAGGAAGCCGGTTCAACGAGATATTTCCGGCTGCTTTGACCTTCTCGATCAACTCATTACTGACTTCAAAGATCTTTTCACTCGCCAGCGCGGTCGGCTTCTGGACGAAGTCGATCGCGCCTGCATCAAGCGCGGTTAAAGCAGCTTCAGCCGTCTCCTTCGCGACGCTCATGATAATGATCGGCACAGGCCGCCGCTGCATTTGTTCGCGTACGAATCCGACTCCGTCCAGCTCGGGCATGATGAGATCGCACGTGATGACGTCCGGCTGAAGCTCTTCTACTAGATCGAGTGCTTCTCGACCATCGCGCGCTGTGCCGACAACTTCGAGAAAAGGGCTGCGAGAGAGTATCTCGCGCACGACCTTCCGCACGTAGGCAGAATCGTCGATCACCAATACACGTAAGACTCGATCCATCAATGCTCCGCTCTCTCCCGCTTCACATACACGAAAGCGTCGTCAACTTCGGTCAGGTTAAAATCCGTCGTCATCCTTATTAATGATTCAGCGGCGCCAACAAATAGATAACCGGGAGGCCGGATAAATTTCGAGAAAGAGCGGACCACCCGGCTAATCGCGCTTTCCGAGAAGTAAATAAATACGTTACGACAGAAAATAAAATCCGCGTCGGCGAGGTGCGAGATCTGGTCTTCCTCCATCAAGTTTGCAAGTCCCCATTTGATGCGTGAATGTATGCTGCTTCTGACACGCCAGTCTGAACCATCTCGTTCAAAATAGCGATCCCGCAGAGGCGCGGGAAGATTGCGAAACGCGCGCTCGCGATAAACTCCCCTGGTAGCGCGATCGATGGCCTTCGAGCTGGCGTCAGTGGCAACGATCTCGATCGACGCTCGTTCAAACCATCCGGCTTCGTTCAGTGCGATCGCGATCGTCAGTGGTTCCTCGCCGGTGGCGCAAGCGGCGCTCCAGATCCGCAGAGTCGAGTTGGCATTGCGAGCGTGCCATTGCGGCACGAGCGTTTGGACGAGGGCGCGCACTTGATCGATCTCGCGCCAGAAATACGCCTCCTGCACCGAGAGTGCATTCATCACATTCTGCCATTCCACGCGCGCCGCAGGATCGTATTTCAGCAAATAGTAATAATCGAGATACGAACTGAAGCCGCGCTCGATGACGAGCGGCGAGAGTTTGTCCAAAAGAATATCGCGCTTGCCGTTGTCGAAATGCATGCCGGTACGTTCGTGGATCAGGCTTTGAATCAAATTCGTCGTACCCTCAGGTAATGCCAGATTATTTAAACGCAACACCATTTCAAGAATATTTTTTGACAGGATTTTCAGGATTCACATGATTTGCAAGATGAATCCATGTAATCCTGAAAATCTTGTAATCCTGTAAAACTACCCCTTGCTCAATGCCACCTGCGCGGCGTGGGCGACATCCCTATCGTTATCGTCAACTAACCCGGCGACAATCTCCGCGACACGCGGGCCACCTATTTGTCCCAGCGAATCAAGGGCCGCAATCCGAACGTGGTTGAATTCGTCTTTCTCAATCACTCCCTTGAGAGCCTCCACGCTTCTCTCGTCCCGGTGGCGACCCAACGAGCGCGCGCTGAAATAACGCACCCAAACATCTTCATCCACGAGTCCTGCAATCAAGTGCGCGACGACCCGCGGCGATTCCATGTTGCCGAGTGCACGAGCCGCAGCCGCACGCACATTCGGCGTTTCGTCTTTCAACGCGTGACCGAGAACGTCGAAAGCACGTTCGTCTTCAACAAACGGCAGGTGCTCGAGTGCTGCACACCGAACTCGCTCGTTCGGATCGCGACTCAAATCCACCAAAGCGTCCGCCGCGTCCGGATATCCAAAGTATCCGGCAATCTTCACCGCCGATTCACGAACGTTCGGATCCCGGTCATGCAGGAGCGGAATGATACGTTGCGACATCGACGGCGGAATGATCGAATTCAGCGCCGCCACTGCCGCCTGCCTGACCGATGCATCCTCGTCGCCAATCAACTTCAGTAGTCCATCGACTGCCTGCGGCTCACCGATCTCGCCGAGCGCATTCGCCGCATCAATCGCCAGGAACCTGTCATCGAGTTTGTTTACCAGCGCGGACGTTGCGCTCGCGTCGCCAATGCGCCCGAGCGCAACCACAGCGGAACGTCTCACTTCCAGATCTTCCGCGTTCAACTGTAAAATCAATAGTCCTGCAGTCGCAGAGCCATGCCGTACGAGCGCTTCGATGATCTCGTCGCGCAGATCGGCGCGCCCCATCAAGCGCGTGAGCGCGCGGTCCACGCCGGCGCCTTTGAGCCAACCAAGCACCAACGCAATCGAGCGATAATCTTCTTTACCCGGCGCCTCCAACGTATCGAGCAGATTCTGAACGCCGGTGGGCGAGACTTCACGACTGGTTAGCTCCGCGACGTAGCGACCTTCGCCATATTGCTCCTCGTATCGATCGCTGAGCGTGGCGAGCGCATCCGCGACCGCCTCCACCGGGCCAGCCGGATCATTCAAAAGAGCCGTAAGCGGAGCGACTGTGTTTTCATCACCAAGTTGGCCCAGCAGGTTTATTACCGGTATCGACAGAAGATCGTCTTCCAAAAGAGGCATGATTCTCGGCACGATGCGCGCATCGCCGATCTTTGTGAGCGCATCCAACGCCGCAAAGGTAAGGAAGAAGTCTCTTGATTCAGCTATCTCAACAAGTGCATCGACGGCGCCTGCCGCCTTCATCTTGCCCAGGGCCTCGATCGCGTGATAACGCACGTTCGTATCTTCATCATTTAACGCTTCGGTCAATGCTGCGACTGCACGCGCGTCACCTTGTTCACCTAAAGCCAGCGCCGCCTGCATTCGCAAATCCGCGTCGGGATTTTTCAGCAGCTCGATCAGCGGCGAAACCGTGTCGACATCAGTCGACGACAACACCTGTAGCGCGCTGTTCAGTAGCGAAGGATTTTGATGGTTCTCGACTACGGAGCTTATCAGCGCGGTGATCGCTTCCGGCGCAGCGCGTTGCGACACTCCCTTAATCGCGGCGCGACGAACTCTCCAACTGTCATCACTCAACGCGCCAAGTAACGATGCTGCGTCGTAAGACTCATCATCACTGATAGTCTCAGCCGCATTCAGTCGCGCCGCTTCATCGGCATCGGCCAAACGCGCCGCGAGCTCGCGCTCACGTTCGAGACGATCTGTGACGTCTTCAACAGTAACGAGAAGCCCGGCAATCGCATCTTCATCACGCAGCGGAGCGATCGTCACGCGCTGCTGCATCTTCTCGAAATGTTTCGCAGGATTAACTGGAGCACAAGGGATCAGATAATGATGAAAGGCCGGCGCGAGCACTTCCACGACGCCTTCACTGAGTGATCTTTCGAAACGCTTCAACAGCCCGCGCTTCTCCAGATCGGGCAGCAGCACAGTCAAAGTCCGACCCGAAGCAGATTCCTCACTGATGCCGGTGAGCCGCGCGAGCGTCGCATCCCAGACTCGAATCACGAGATCGGTATCGGTTGTGAAAACGCCGATCTGCGTCATCCGTGTTCATCCGCGGCCGGTTTTCTCGCGCGCTTACGTTTAGGCTTCTCAACGCCGTTGACGCCGATCATGCTGTCCATAATTTCACCGAGCTCGCGCGCGCGATCGGCCAAACCGGACGTACTGGTCAACGTTGCTTTCATTCCATCCGCATTGCGATTGGTTATCTGGCGCAGGTCATTAAAACCACTGCGAATTCGATCTGCCGCATCGAGGTGATCACGATTGGCGTTCGTAACCCGCAGCGCTTCTTTCGAAACATTGCCGACGGCCACACTCATCTCATGCGCCGTGCGCGTCTGCTCGCGCATCGCCTTTGACACTTGATCGGATTGCAAACGCATGCTCTGCGTCGCCTCGGTAATCTCAGCCGACGCCTTCGCCTGCTCACGCACCGCTTTGCTGATCTCACTGATCTGTCGCGCGAGCTGGATCGCCTCTTTAGAAACCTGATCGCCGGCGACTGCCTGTTCATTCAACGCACGCGATGTCGTCATCGCGCCCCGGCGCATCGATTCGACGGCTTGACTGATCTGGTTGACGGCCGCGGATTGTTCGTTCGAAGCCTTGCGCACCTGCTTTGCCGAACCGCTCGTGCTCTGCGCTGCCTTGATGATCTCGCGCGCAGCGCGGCCCTGCTCGTTCACTGCCTTGCTGACTTCCTTTGCCGTCTTGCGCATCTCCGCTGATGATTTGACGATCTGTTGCGAAGCCTGAGCTTGTTCAATCACGGCGTTGGAAACTTGTTTTGTTTGCGTGGCAGTAGTGTTGATTGCGGTAACCACTTGTTGACCTGCCGTCAGTTGCTCCTCGGTTACATCCGCAATTTGCGAGACAAGCTGCGCGGTTTGATTGATGCCGCTCAGTATCTTCCTGAGACCCGCTGCGCCTTCTTCCGCGAGTTGCCCGCTCTCATCGGCTACCCGCATTCCGTCGCTCGCAGCAGTAACAGCTTCTCTGACTACTTCCTGAAGCGACCTGATGATCACTGCGATATCGGCGGTCGCCTGCGCGGATCGATCGGCAAGATTTCTGATCTCTTCCGCAACGACTGCAAAGCCTCGACCAGCATCACCGGCACGGGCAGCCTCGATCGACGCGTTGAGTGAAAGCATGTTGGTCCGTTCGGCGATGACGTTGATCGTGTTGACGATGCCGCCGATCTCATCCGAACGTTTTCCCATCTCGCGAATGACGCCCGCTGATTGCTCCATCGCCGTGCGGACGCGCTGCATTCCCTGCATCGACTTCTGCGCCGCAGCTCCGCCCTCTTCAGCTTGTTTGGATAAATGCGTAGTCGCTTCCTCGGCACGCTTGGTCAACGCCACGACCGACTGTAACGAACGGTCCATTTGATTAGCGCTGCCGGCCGCACTCGTGGCGGCGTCCGTAATGCGCTCTGCATTCTGCGCCACTCCCTGAACCGAGCGCGCCATCTGTTCAATCGAAGTCGATACTTCTTCAACTGACGACGCGAGGCCTTCGGTCATCGCCCCGACTTCTTCGATCGACGCAGCCATTTCGTTGATTGCTGAAGAAGTCTCCTCCGCGGAGACGGTGAGATCGTCGGCATTTCCGGAGAGACTCGCGATCGAGGCTGCCACTTCTTCCATGCTGGCCGCCGTTTCGTTCACGGATGCGCTGAGTGCTTCTGTGTCGGCGCTCACGGATTTGATCGAACCGGCAATCTCCGTCATCGCGCCCGTAACTTCTTCCGCGGATGTCGCCATGCTTTGCGTCGTGCCGCTCACGCCTTCAATCGAGCGCGCGTTTTGCTCGATAGCCGCCGACATCTGATTGATCGATGCCGCGAGAGATTCGGCATTCTTGCTGACCTCTTCGATCGATGCGGCGCTCTCGTTGACCGACGACGCGAGCTCTTCAACTGAAGTGGCAATCGACTCGAGCTGCGTGGTCGACTCACCCATGGATGCAGTCATCTCATTGGCGATCGCTACAGTGCCGTCGAGCAGGCGCAACTGAGTCTCCGATCCCTCAGCCACCTCGTTGGCCGTAACTGTGATTTGACTGGCGGATTCAGCCACCTGCACAGCTTGTTGGCGAACCAGTCCGATGTCTCTCTCGAGATTGTTGTTTGAGCTCTGTAGTACCTCAGACATAGTCTTATCTCCGTCTTATGAAATCTGTGGCTCGACCTGGTAATCCAGATCAAGCACCGCTTCTAAATTCAAAATCAAAATCATGCGTTCGCCAATCGTGGCGATGCCTTCAAGGTAGTGACCACTTAATCCGGTAAGCGCTTCGGGCGGCGGCTCGATCGACTCCGTTTGAATCTTGAGAAACTCGCGCGCCGTATCGACGACGAGCCCGACCACTCTCGTTCCTGTGTTAATGACAACCAATCGCGAACGCAGCTCGCGTTCAATTCTTTCGAAACCAAAACGTGTGCGCAGGTTCAACGCCGGAATCACCTGCCCGCGCACCAGCACGACTCCTTCAACCGCGGGATTAGCATTCGGCACCGGCGCAACGTCGTCGATCATCTCGATCTGTTGCACAAAACTACTGCGAACGCCGTAAGTCGTGCCCGCGAGCTCGAAAAGTATGAATGGTTCTAAACTCATGTTTATTCTTTCTCTGTGCAACCTCTGTGTTCTCTGTGTCTCTGCGATTAATGTCCCTTAGAAAATAGCCACCACAGAGACACAGAGAACACAGAGGTTGCACAGAGAAGTCAGTGTCGGGCATGCATCGCAAATTCTCGCAATGCACCGATGTCCAGGATCAGCACCACCCGTTGATCGCCGAGCTCGGTCGCGCCGGCGATGCCTTTGCTTTGCGCGATCGGATCTTTGATAGCTCGCACAACGATCTCTCGCTGTCCGATTATTCGATCGACCGCAAGTCCGACCGCGTTTGTTTCCTCACCAATCACCAGCACGTGAAACTTCTCGCCACGTTCGTGATTCAGCTCAAACACACGAGCGAGGCGAAGCAGCGGCAGTACTTTGCCGCGATACGAGATGATTTCGTTATTCTCCAACACCTTCGTCGACGCCGACTCGACCTCAAAAACTTCCCTCACGCCTGACTGTGGTACGGCAAAGCGTTGACCATCTACACTGACGATTAGTGCTTCAGCTATCGCGAGTGTCAAAGGCAGTTCGATCGTGAACGTGGTTCCTTCACCGAGTTTTGTCGCCAGCGCGATTCGTCCGCCGAGCTCCTGGGTCGCTTTTTTGACGACGTCCATTCCCACGCCACGACCACTCTCTCGATCGGCTTCGTCGCGTGTTGAGAATCCGGGAGTAGCGATCAGATCGAGTAAAGCTGCGTCATCGATATCTGTGTTGTCATGGCTGATACCGCGCGCACGTGCCCTGTCGAGTACGAGATTTCGATCGATGCCGCGGCCGTCGTCGGCGATCCTGATCACGATCATTTCACCGGCCGTCGTTGCGCTCAGCGATAACAGACCCTCGCTTCGCTTTCCTTGCGCCTCACGCTCGGCAACGGTTTCGAGTCCATGACTCACGGCGTTGCGCACGAGATGCATTAGCGGATCCATCATGCGCTCGACGAGAAACTTGTCGATCTCCGTTTCGCCGCCGCTGAGCTGCACGATGATCTTCTTACCGCTCTCACGCGCCAGATCGCGGACGACGAACGTCATGCGCTCGAAGATCTCACCGATCTGGACCAAGCGCACACGCATGACGCTCTCGCGCAAAGCTCTGAGTTGACGTCCCATGCTCAGGCTTGTTTCCTGGAGCGAGCGCCAGAGCGCCGGCGGTGTTACTCGCTTCAACTCGGTCAGTTGATCCTCGAGTCGCGTGCGGCTGATCACGAGCTCACCGATGATTCGCATCAGTTCATCGAGGCGTTCGAGATCGACGCGGATGACGCTCGCCGGCGCAATCGTCGCAACTGACTGAATCTCTTTCGCTCGCGGCGCGGACTCAACCGGAGCGGGCTTGAACGTCAAGCCATCTGCTTCGAGATCTGTCTTGTCTGCATTAGTTGCAACGATAAACTCGAAGGCGATTTCGCCCGCGCCTTTAACCACCGGCTTTGCCTGGATCAACTCTCCAAGCTCTTGCAGCCGCGAGCGCACGCTGTTCACGTTGACGCCGCGCTCGGCAAGTTCCGCGGTTGGTGTGAACTCGACCAGCCACTGCGTCGCAGTAGCATCGCTCTGTGACGTTTCAGGTCGTGGTGTTGTTTCGACCTTGCTCGGGCTTGATTCAGACGCAATGGCTTGCAATCGCGCTACAGTCTCATCAATCGTTGGGATCGGCTGATCGTTGCGACGCGCGTTGATAACACCTTCGAGCAACGACACGCCCGCCGAGAGCGCCTCGAACCCCGACTCGCTTAACAGAACTGTTCCTTCACGCAGCTCGCGCAGATAGCTTTCGAGATGATGGGCGAGCTGTTCGGCGGCGCTCAGGCCAACCATCCCCGAAATTCCCTTCAACGTGTGGAAGCTGCGAAAGAGATTGTCGAGCACGGTGCGATCGAGCGTGCCCGCATCGACCTCGTCTTCGAGCGTCACCAGCGAACGGCGGATCGAGATCAGGTGTTCGTCACACTCGGCGTAGTAATCGTCGAGGAACTGATCGAAGAACTCACCACGGTTGTCGGGGTTCGGGTTATCCATCAACTCGCATTCAGCAATGAGCCCACCACGTCAGCCAACTGTCGCGGATCGAACGGTTTGGTTAAGTAACGATTTGCGCCTGCGGCTAACGCTTGCGTACGGCTCGACTCCTCGCCTTTTGTCGTCAGCACCACGATCGGGATGTTTCGATAGGCCTGGTGCTTTCGCACGAAATCGATCACTTCCATGCCGTGCATGTCGGGCATGTTTAGATCGAGCACCATCAGGTCGACGGGTTCGATGGCCAACCGTTCGATGGCTTCGAGGCCGCTGCCCGCCTGCGTCGACTTCACCTTTCGCAGTGAGCCCAACGACGTGATCACCATGCGTCTCATCGTGGGCGAATCGTCAACCACGAGGATATTGTTCGTCTTGATTTCGTCAGGCATTTGGATTGACAGACTCCAGCCTGCAGGGTCAGCCCCCACGGCTCGATCAGGGGAAGGATTATCAAGGGGGAGGTTATTCTACGGGAAAGTACGGAAATTCGCCAAAGTATGTATCCACAGATTGCACAGATTGATTATAGAATCTGCCTAATCTGTGGATAAATCCCAAACCAGGACCTTAACAATATGATTCATCACGCGGTGTCGCTCGTGGGCTTCGTGATCTTTGCAGGTGTGGCGTGGCTGCTTTCGAGTAATCGTCGTCGAGTTGCGTGGAAGACGATTGCCTGGGGCGTCGCGCTGCAACTCCTCATCGGTCTGGTCATTTTTCGCCTGCCTGTTACGCAGCGAGTTCTGCTCTGGCTGAACGACGCGGTGCTGGCCCTGCTCAATGCGTCAAAGGCCGGCTCCGTGTTTTTGTTTGGACCGCTGTCGGCAAGTCCGGGAGAGTCGGGCTCCATCGGCTTCATCCTCGTATTCCAGGTGCTTCCGGTAGTGATCTTCTTTGCGGCATTCACCGCGATGCTTTATCACTTGCGCGTGTTGCAGATCTTCGTGCGACTCTTCGCGTGGCTCTTTCACCGCACGATGAAGATCAGCGGCGCCGAATCACTCTCCAGTGCGGCGAACATCTTTGTCGGCGTCGAGTCGGCGCTCGTGGTCCGGCCTTATCTCGAAAGGATGACGCGCTCGGAGTTGTTATTAATATTGACTACGGGCATGGCCACGGTGGCATCGAGTGTGCTGGGAGTGTACGTGGCGTTTCTTGCAGGTGTGTTTCCACAGATTGCTGGTCACTTGATCTCCGCGTCGATCCTCGCGATTCCTGCATGTGTCGTCGTATCGAAACTTTTGATCCCGGAAACCGAAACGCCGGAGACGCTTGCGGCTGTTCCTCCTGAAGACGAGTCGGAGCGATCGAAGAACCTGATCGGCGCGATTATTCAGGGCGCGATGGATGGCTTGCGACTCTCCGCGGGGATCTGTGCCTTGATCATCGCAATTCTGGGAATCGTGGCGTTGCTTGATAAGTTACTCGGAGTGGCGAGCTCATGGTTCGGGATGAGTGAGCCGCTGTCGATCGTGAGAATTCTCGGCTGGTTATTTTATCCCTTCGCTTTTCTGCTCGGCTTACAACCCGGCGACGTCCCCGTTGCCGCGCGCTTGTTAGGCGAGCGTGTAATACTGACTGAAGTCTTCTCCTACAACCATCTCTCGCAACTCATCTCCACCGGCCAAATAACCGATCCCCGAACAGTGGTGGTCCTAACCTACGCCCTCTGCGGCTTCGCCCACATCGCAGCAATGGCAATCTTTGTCGGCGGCACCGCCGCCCTCGCGCCTTCGCGCCGCGACGACCTCGCCAGCCTCGGCTTCCGCGCCCTACTCGCCGCCACATTAGCGACCCTGATGACTGGCTGCATTGCAGGAATCTTCAGCGGTGGTGAAAGCGTGTTGTTAATTAGATCTTTTTAAGAGCGGCATCGCCAATCGCGGCACGATCTCTAAAGTCATTACTGGGGTTCAGTTATCAAGCGGGAATCAAAGGAACGGGATCATTTCGGTCTACCAGGTCTCCTACTGTACAACTCAACTAGCCCCTCGGCCGTTCTTAAAAAATAGTTAACCGGCGCTCTTGCTTTTTCAGATTGATCGGGTTCTCGATCCATCACAGGACTTGTATCGAGATTGTACTGCTTCACTTCTCTTCCTGAATTGAATTTTATGGACACATCACCTTTTCTCCAAAGCGGCTCTGATTGATGTGGCTGTAACGTTCGCGTCTGCCACGTTTGGTTTTCAATGAAAACGTCATATGTTATGGGGCCATCAGCAAGGTTTTCCAGAATACTGACTTGCCAAGCTTCTTTTCCAGTCCGTCGAGCTTCTTCTATAACCAACCCATCAATTAGCCGTTTGGCCAACTGTTCGGCGTCTCCGGCTTTTTGTTCCAATTCTTGAGTGCGTTGTTGCGCAGCAGTCCATTGATCAATTAAAAAAACTGTCCCAATAAGCAAAATCAACGTTGGAACTACAAACTGTACGACAGACTTTCCAAACCTTAAAACAAAACCTAACACGCCGATAAGACCAAGACATATCACGAATACTGTTTGGTAAATAGTTCGCTCCGATACCGAGGATGTTAGGTATGTGCAGATAAAACTCCATACCGCAATAACAATGGCGCTCGCCATTAATAGGGCGATGGCGCCCTGTGAAAATGAGTAATTCGCTCGCTTGGGAAGTGCAGGGTCGTCTGGTCGACGACCAGTAGATTCCAGCCTCTGTAACTCCAGAACGCTCTGCTTGTGCGTATCTGACTCCCTTGGAGAAAGCTCCACAGCGCGCCGAAACTCAATGATAGCTTGTTCAGAATTACCTAGTTTCTTGTAAGTCACGCCCTTACAAAAGTGTAAACTGGCGTTTTGGGGATCTAGTTTGAGGGCACTGTTGAAATCAGCCAAAGCTAGACCGAAATTGCTGAGCTCCAAATACTGGTTTCCGCGATATTTGTGGACAGATGCGTTGCGGGAGTTTAGCTCGAGTTCTTTAGTCCAATCGATAATGGCAAGGTCACTTTCCCCTTTGGCAGCGTAGGCTTGAGCCCGCCAGAAATAAAGTTCAGGGGTCTTGTCGTCCAGCAAGAGAGCTTGAGACAACGCGTCGAGTGCCTGATCATATTGATGTTCTTTAACATAATGAGCGCCCCGTCTGACATATGCCTCTGCCGTTTCTTCCTCTAGGAGATTCAGCATATCGCGTGCAGAGCTGAATCGATCCGCCGGCTCTATTGACAGTGCCTTCTCAATAACCTTTGCTAAGCCTGATGCGATTTCAGGCTTTAAAAAGGTGATCGGCTTGAGAGGATCATTTTGCTTGCCTACTATTGAGTATTGCCGTTTGTAAGCATTCTCCGGCAACTCGCCTGTTAATAATTCGTATAGAGTCGCCCCGAGAGAAAATAGATCGCTGCGAGCATCAGTGCCGAGCTCGCGTATCTGCTCAAGAGGTGAGTAAGCCGGTGTGCCAAGTCCAGGTATTAGAGTCTGAGTACCAGTTTTCGCAATGCCGAAATCAAGCAGGAAGACTCTGTTATCGTTATCTACCTTTATGTTATGCGGCTTAATATCTCGATGAATAACCGGGTCGCGATTCGCTTCTTTAGAGTGTAAATAACACAAGACTTTTAAAATTTGGATGGCCCAGGGAATGAGATTGCCCGGATGGACGCATCCTTCCTGGTCCAGGATTTCTTTCAAATCACGACCTTCAATAAGGTCCATGACCAAGTAACAATTATTTTTTATGCAGAAATAATCAGTAACTTTTGGTAGACCTTCGTGGCTCAGCTTGTTAAGCGTTTTAGCCTCATTCTCAAACCAATGCCGTTCGGACGGATTCGAAAAAAATGTCTGCTTTATTGCACATACTGTTCCCAAATGAACATGCTTTGCCTTATAAACTCGTCCCATACCACCGGATTTCAATGTTGCCAGGATTTCATAGTTGTCATGCAATACAGTGCCAGCATTTAATTCCGTCGGGTGTTCGGTCAGATTCATCTCAATTCCTCACATCGTTTATTAGCGTTTCGTATCATCAGGAATGGAAACGTCAGAAATAGACGGAAGAGATAAGCACCAACCTCATCTGCCGATTGCTCACAGCTGTCCTGAGGCATGAACATTGAATGCAACTCCTGGGAAAAGGCGAAGACGTGAGACTGTAACCAGAGACCAAATTCTCGATTACTTTAGTATAGATAGTCGGTCTCATGTCAAGATTCACTCACAAGCACAATTGCTTTCTCTTCATGGCTGAACATTCTCCGACAGGCCAGGCTGAGTTAACCGGGTAGTAAGGTTATACCGTGAGCGAAATTCAGTGCAGATTTAGTAATCGGAGTCAGAAATGAAACTTAAGCGCGATATACAGAGTCTAAGCACATTCAAACGTGACACCACGAAGATTGTTCGTCAATTAAAGAAGACAGGACAGCCCGTTGTCCTAACGGTTAACGGCAAAGCCGAGCTGGTCGTGCAAGACGCTGAGAGTTATCAGAAACTTCTGAAAGTTCAGGATCGGATGGAAGCTATCGAGGGTATCAGGCGTGGACTGGAAAGTATGAAAAGAAACGCAGGCAAACCGGCAGAAAAGTTCTTTAGGGAGTTCTTCGCTGAGAAAGGCATCGCTGAAAAAGAATGAAACGGTTCGCCGTTATCGTTGAAGAATCAGCTCAAATGATGAAGCTTATAGACGCGTGATTTCTTCCATAGCAGTAATAACAAGCTGGCCTTACGAAGTAGTGCGTCACTCTGAAACTTTAATACGCCGAAGGCGTTGGCTAATTTCAGCCCAAGGTTGGAGCGGCAGCAACAACCTTGGGTTCAAAAATAAAGAAGAAGTTTTACCCTGAAAGGGTTCGGCAATTAGCTAACCCTTTCAGGGTTACTAGTTTTTTTATTATCGATCCCAAGGTTCTCGCAAGCTCGAACCTTGGGCTGAAATTAGCCAACGCCTTCGGCGTAATGTGGTCGGTGCCAAGAATTGAAGCGCGCGTGGGCCCACAGTTTTAGCCACGGATGATACGGATGAGATCCGGATCAAATCCGCGTCATCCGTGGCCAGGATTTACATTCCGTCGGGGATCTCGGCTTCGACGAGTTGCTTCAGGAGTGTTAAAGACTCCTGCCAGCCAAGATAACAGGCTTCGGGTGGGATAACGGCCGGGACGCCCTCCTGCACGATGTTCAATTCAGTTCCGACCGACACTTTCTTCAACGTGACCGTCGTCATCATTTCTCCGGGCATGTTCGGGTCGTCGAAGCGATCGGTGTAGCGCAGGAGCTCGTTTGGTTTGAGTTCGTGATACTCACCACCAAACGAGTGACTGTTGCCGGTCGAAAAATTCGTGAACGACATCTTATAAGTCCCGCCGACTTTCGGATCGAGATGATGAACCGTACACGTGAATCCATTTGGCGGTAGCCACTTACTCATCGCACCAGCATCAGTGAATGCTTTGTAAACTCGCTCCGGCGGCGCCATAAGCACGCGGTGGAGTCGAATCGTATTCGTGTTACTCATTATTTTCCCCTCGTTTATTTATTAACCTCCGGCGATTGCGCCGATGATGTAGAACGGCTCCGTACCCGCTGCGATCGCGGCCGGCAACGGTGCGTCAGCAGACTCGTGCGTCACATCCTCACCGCACGCAAAGAACCGCAACAACGGACGACGCTCGCCAGCAACATGATCGCGAATGGTCCCACGCAGCATCGGATAACGAGCCTCGAGCGCGTCGAGGATCGAGCCTCGTGTCACTTCGCCGTCAATCTCAAGTTGCACATCACCACTGACGCCCGCCAGCGCTCGCAGGTGTGCCGGTAAAACTACAACAATCATTTCAGTGTCTGGACCTCCACTGAAAGCACCGGCGGCAGATCGCGAACGATCGGTGCCCACGTGTCGCCACCATCAGGCGAGCCATATACCTGCCCGCCAGTCGTACCAAAGTACACGCCACACGAATCAAGCGAATCGACCGCCATCGCGTCGCGCAGCACGTTCACGTAGCAATTCGCTTGCGGCAAACCGTTCGTCAGCGGCTCCCATTCGTTGCCGCCCGTGCGACTGCGATAGACGCGCAGCTTGCCATCCGGCGGATAGTGCTCGCTGTCGCTCTTGATCGGCACGACGTAGACCGTCTCCGGCTCGTGTGCGTGAACGTCGATCACAAAACCAAAATCAGTCGGCAGGTTTCCGCTGATCTCATGCCACGAATCGCCCGCATCGTCGCTGCGCATCACGTCCCAGTGCTTCTGCATGAACAGCACGTTTGACTTCGACGGATGCTTCGCAACGTGATGAACACAGTGGCCCACTTCAGCGTGCGGATCCGGAATGTATTGCGAGTGCAATCCCTGATTGATCGGTTTCCACGTCGTCCCGCCGTCGTCACTGCGAAACGCACCCGCAGCGGAGATGGCGACATAGATCCTTTCGCGATTGTCAGGATCGAGAATGATCGTGTGCAGGCACATGCCGCCCGCGCCCGGTTGCCACTGCGATCCGGTGCCGTGACCGCGCAGACCAGGAAGCTCCTGCCACGTCTGACCGCCGTTGGTCGTGCGAAACAAAGCGGCATCTTCGATACCCGCAAAGACCGTGTCGGGATCGTCGAGTGAAGGCTCGAGATGCCAAACTCGCTTGAACTCCCAAGGGTGTGGAGTGCCGTCATAAAACTGGTGCGTCGTGAGCGGTTTGCCGGTTTCCTCCGACGTGTCGTAAACAAATTTATTGCTTTCGCCCATCGGCATGCCTTCGGGCGTGGTCATCACCGTGCCGGCGGGCGTGCCGGGCTGGAACCACGTCTTGCCGCCATCGTCTGAGCGCTGAATGATCTGACCAAACCAGCCGCTCGTTTGCGACGCGTAAATGCGGTTCGGATCCACGTCCGAACCCTTCATGTGGTAAATCTCCCATCCGGCAAAATGCGGCCCACTAACATCCCATTTCTCACGTTTTCCATCAGAACTAAGAATGAATGCCCCTTTGCGGGTGCCTACGAGTACTCGAACATTGCTCATCTTTTCGTTCCTTCTTTAGTGGTTATCAGCAAATTTCGGAATTCCAACAGTAAGTCGAATGACGATCGCCGAAATCGACACACCTGCCGGAAAAATTTTGTTTTTACGAATGCGCGATGATAGAGGCGATTAAGGAAGTTGTGAAGATTAAAACTTAGCGAACCGGGGTTGGTTTATAAAATTTTCAACAAATAGATCGCAACGGTAAGAATTATGAGTCCAATGACCACGGCGATGACGATGGTCTGGGACCAGTTTCGCCCCACCTGTATCTTCGTCATACCAGACGCACTCTCAAATTGACCGCTCATCTGGTAATCCGTTTTACGCTGGTCCATCAGGTCAGCGTTAGCGACGAAATTGGCGATGTCTTTCGCGGCATTCTCATACTTGATCTCGCCGCGCTTCTTTTCCGCGACGATGCGCATTGCCTCCTGAGCAGCCTTTGCTTTAACCTGGCGCGCCTGATCTTCATCAAGGTTGCTGAACACATCGTCGAAGATGTCGTCAGCCGTAGGCTTAAAGAGTCCGGTGTTGTTTTGTTTCACCAGATCGGTTCCGTTGTTTTCGTCGTTAGCCATCTTGTGTCTCCCTGAGATTCTCAGCTCAATATTTCCGTAAGGCAAGCTAATCGTATGCGTGATCTTCGTTGATCCGTGTACGCGTGTTAGAACCTCCTCGAGATCGTGCATCTCGTGCTCTAACAGTCTAACAGCAACTGCGCCCTCGAGAGCCTGCGAATGAGATAGAAGCGCACGAGCTACTTGCATGTCTCCGCTCGACAACCAGGTCAACCGGCTCTCGACTATCTCTGGAAGATTTGACGTGTATGCCTTCTCAACGACGCGCTTCACGAGTGGAACCAGCTTAGACTTCCAATCGTCAACCTTCACTTTAATGGAGTGATGTTCAGGTTTACGGTGTCGCTCGCGTAGCTTTCTCAACAACTCACATTTGCCGTCGAAGTTTAGAACCTGAGGCAGTTGATCCAGTAAGCGACCGATCGTCTGAGCGCTGGGACGGACTATCCCCGCTTTCCACTCGCCATAAACCTTCCGGGCATAGTCGGCCGCGCCCTCTCCATATTCGGCTGAATAGATGTTCAAGAGCCGGGCGAGCTGGTCAGCGGAAAGCGTGTAGAACTTCTCGAGGACGTCTCGATCGAAGCCACCGACCATCGCTGACAGCATTTGGCGCTGACTGCGATGGCGTTGTCCCCAGAATATCGCGTCACGCGAGGAAAGTAGACGAGCCACGTAAACATTAGACATAGGCGGGCCCCAGCTCGTCAATATGAATATTCAGCCGGAAATGTAATGGAATTGGCAGTTTTTCATAAATAGTGTGAGGCCCCCGCTTGAATGGTTCTAAAAACAAACTCACCGCAGCAGGAGTCGTACTTGCTGCAGTAATCCTCGGCCAAGCCTGTCGCACCGCCCAGCCCGCGGAGTCAAAAGCCGCCGATCGGTCGAATTCTAACGCGACCGTAGCTGCTGCCCCACTGCCACCGCCGCAGACAGATTCGCGATGTGATCCGAACTACACCCCATGCGTTCCGATAGCGAGTGATGTTGACTGTGCGGGTGGAAAAGGTAATGGACCAGCCTACGTTAAAGGTCCCGTCAAGGTGATCGGCAAAGACATCTATAAGCTGGATAGTGATCACAACGGAATCGGTTGTGAGCGATAATTAGCGTCAGAAATGCCGCCGAGAATCATCCAGATCAAAGTCAAACCAAACTCACGCGTGAGTCTTCTCCAGCAAAACGAAGATGGGACATGGCTGGCCCACATCAAGTCGCCGCCGGTCGATGGCAAGGCGAATGAGGAGTTGATCGCGCTCGTTGCTAAACACTTCCACCTCCGAAAATCAGCAGTCTCCATAAAATCAGGCGGCTCCAGTCGCATCAAGCTAATTCAGATCAGCGAAAATCAGGTCTGACAAGATCCGTTTAATCCGCGGCTAATTTTCTTCGGAACTTTTTCTGCCGGTATACGTCTTAGATGACTGAAATTCGAATCTGGTCAGCAGTCAACGCCCGCACAAATGGTCGCAATTGCACCGAAAGAAGCCGTAAAAGACTCGATTCTGGACGCCACAGATCGCCTTCTCGCCCGGTTTGGTTACCGGAAAATGACCGTCGAGGATATCGCCGCCGAAGCCGGAATCGGCAAGGGCACGATCTACCTGCACTTCAGCAGTAAAGAAGAAGTCGTGCTCTCTCATATCGATCGCATCGTCGACCGGCTCATGGATCAGTTAAAGGAGATTGCCAGCTCAAACGAATCAGCCGCCGAACGACTTCGCCTGATGTTGCTGACGCGCGTGTTGTTTCGTTTCGACAGCATCCAGCACTACACGCAGAGCCTGAACGATCTTTTGGCGGTGCTGCGTCCGAGTTTGCTCGCCCGGCGCGCACAATACTTCGAATCCGAGGCGCAGATATTTGCCCACGTGTTAACCGCGGGCCGCGAATCCGGTGAGTTTAGTTTTGAAAACGAGTACGCCACCGCACACGCGCTCCTGGAGGCGACAAACGGTCTGTTGCCTTACAGCTTGAGCACAACTGAATTAGGCGTACGTGAAGAAGTCGAGCAACGAGCAGCAGACGTCGCCAACCTGATGCTGCGCGGCGTGCTCAATCGTTAGATTCCACAATCTAGTAAGGAGAACCCAATGCCCAACGCCAAAGCCTCCAAGGTCATTTTCCGTCTGGCCATTCTTTGCACGCTTGCACTCTCGTGTGCGGTGGTGAGCTTCGCGCAGCCGGAACAACCTGATCTCACCATCGACGCCGCCACGCGAACACAGGTAATCGATGGAATTCTAAAACGTCTCAACGACTCGTATGTGTTTCCTGATATTGCAAAGAAGATGGAGCAGGCAATTCGCGAACACGTCGACAAGAAGGAGTACGATCAGATCACAAGCGCGAAGGAATTTGCGACGAAGCTGACGAACGATCTGCAAGCTGTCAGTCATGACAAGCACCTGCGTGTGCGCTATTCGAACCAGCCGATTCCCGAGCGTGGACAGCGTCAAGAGCCGACGGCCGAAGAGCGCGAACAGCGAAAGCGCGATCTGACCTGGATGAATCATGGTTTCGGTAAGGTGGAGCGACTTCCGGGCAACATCGGTTATCTCGAGTTCTTCCAGTTTATGGACGAACAACTCGGCGCCGACACCGTCGCGGCTGCGATGAATTTTTTAAACGGCACTGACGCGCTGATCATCGATATGAGAAAGAACGGCGGCGGCAATCCGGCGATGGTCGCACTTGTTTGTTCTTACTTGTTTGGTCCGGAACCGGTCCACCTCAATGATCTTTACTGGCGCGAAGGTAACCGCACTGACGAGTTCTGGACGAAGAAAGACCTATCCGGCAAACGTTATCTCAACAAAGACGTTTATGTACTGACCAGCAAGCGAACCTTCTCTGGCGCTGAAGAATTTACTTACAACCTGAAGAACCTCAAGCGCGCGACGATCATCGGCGAGACGACTGGCGGCGGCGCGCATCCGGGCGGCGGTTTCCGCATCAACGAGCATTTCGGCATGTTCGTGCCAACCGGACGCGCGATCAGCCCGATTACTAAGACCAACTGGGAAGGCACAGGCGTGACGCCTGACATCAGCGTGCCGGCAGACCAGGCGTTGCACGTCGCTCGCATCATGGCGCTCAAGAAATCGGTAACGACAGTTAGTTCAGACTTCAAACCCGGCGTGGAAGAAGAGATTAAGAAGCTCGAGTCAGAGCTCGCTGCGATGAAGGCCAAGAGTTGATCGGGAGCATCCTGTAATCCTGTGAATCTTGTAAATCCTGTCCAAGACTGTTCACAGGATTACATGATTTACAGGATTTACAAGATGGGAATCACAATGAAACCTCTGGTTCTATTAGTTCTCTTCTTATCATCAATAACCGTCAACGCGCAGAACTGGCCCTCGTTTCGTGGTCCAAATGCATCGGGTGTTGCCGAGGGCACAAATCCGCCCATCACCTGGGATCTGGAAAAGTCGCAAAACGTCCTCTGGAAAACCAACATTCCTGGTCTTTCACATTCGAGTCCGATTGTTTGGGGTAACAATATCTTTGTGATCACTGCCGTCAGCAGTGAAGCAAAGCCCACTTTCAAGGCGAAGGATCGAGGCATTGGCCTGGCAAACGACGGTGTCAGCCACACCTGGATGATCTTCGCTTTGGACAAACGTAACGGCCGCGTGATCTGGACCGAGAAAGCTTACGAAGGCGTGCCACGAGCCAAACGTCACGTCAAGGCGACGCAGGCTAACTCGACTCCAGTGACCGACGGCCGTTACGTTGTCGCGCTTTTCGGTTCTGAAGGTCTACGGTGATCTGTTCTACGTTCTAGCGGACAACGGCGTGCTCAGCGCCTACGATGCAAAAACCGGCGAGACCATCTACCAGCAGCGACTGCCAACTTCATTTAGTGCCTCACCAGTCGCAGCCGATGGGAAGTTGTACCTGTCGAGCGAAGACGGTGACGTCTTTGTGGTGAAAGCCGGCAGACAATACGAGCTACTATCACGCAACGTAATGGGCCAACCACTGATGGCCACGCCCGGCTCGCTGATCGAATGCTGATCGTGCGTGGTGAGAATGCGATCTACGCACTCGGCGAACGCAAGACAACGAAGAGCACCCCTTAAATCGATCCGTTAAAGATCCGTCCAATTCGTGGTTAGGTGTTTATCTTTTTTGCTGAACGCGAACGGAATCCAATCTCTTTCCGCGCTTAACACGCTCGACAGCATCGCCACGCCCCGTTCCGTAAAAGCATAGGGACGAGAACGAGGATTGCGATGCTTCTGTGAACCGATCACAATTTGTGATCGGTTCAGAGAAGCGACTTCAGTCGCCGTCAACTGAAGGTGAACGCTGAACCTTCAAGGTTTGCGGCGGCCTTCGTAGAACTTGCTGTAACTTGCCTTCAATGACGGATTGAGGCGGAAGGCGGTTTCGAAGTCTGCGACGTAGTCTGATTTTTTCAGTAGCACTTTAACCACGCCGCGGTTTGCATAAGCCAATGCGTGCGCGGGATCGAGCTCGATGGTTTTGGTGTAGTCAGCGAGGGCGCCTTCGAGATCGTTTTTCTTTTGTCTGGCTGAGCCACGCCCGTAAAAAAGTGAGGCATCGTTCGTTTCAAACTCCAGGGCGCGGGTGTAGTCGGCGATGGCACCGTCAAGATCTCCTTTTTCCAACAGTGCGACCGCGCGATTGATGTTTGCTTTGTGGAAGTCAGGACTCAGTTGCAAGGCGTAAGAGAAGTCCTTGATTGCGGCATCAGTTTGCTGCTGGTTTTGCAGTGCAATTCCGCGGTTGTAGTAGAAAGCCACGCTCTTCGGTGACAGCGTGATCGCGGTTGAATAATCAGCGATTGCTCCGGCCACATCACCTTTATCAATTCGAGTATTCCCGCGATCGTTGTAGGCGGCGGCGAAGTTCGACTGGAGGTCGATAGCTTTACTGAAATCAGCAAGCGCAGCATCCAGGTCTCGCTTGTTGTACAAGGCGATGCCACGGTTGTAGTAGTTTTCGAAATTAGTCGGTTGTAGCTGAATCGCACTGCCGTAGTCGGCGATGGCCGAAGCGAGATCGTTCTTAGCCATGAACGCATTCGCGCGATTGTTATAAATAGTCGCAATGACTACGGGTATTGATTTGAAAGAGAGAGCTTTCGTGTAGTCTGCAATGGCGCCGTCAAGGTCGCCGCTATCCTGTCGATTTAGCCCGCGGTTGTTGTAGTCCTCGGCTGTTTTAGGATTCTGCGCCAGCGAGGTGGTCCAGGTGATGAATACCGCAGCGATGGTTAAACTCAGCAGACACTTAACTGTATTCCTCATCGAAAGCATTGTACCGCAGTACCACGAATAGTCAGCCACCAGGCGTCTCGAGATACTGGACCAGCAAGACCTACAGTCGTGGAATGTGGAAGGTCTCGTCCATGTAGCGATCGGCGGCCGCTGCTGCTTCCTCCGAACTGCTCCCATTCTGACGAGCGCTCAGATATGGCGCGTACCAGTTGTACCAGTCATGTTTGGCATGCGTCTTCTCATAGTGGTCGTGATGCTCTGATGTTTCGTGAAGTAGTTCTGCAAGTGTGGCGGTGTCGGTGGCTCGCTTCCACTCGCGACCGGGAAGCCGCGTCGTGATCTCCTGAAGCTGCCAACTGTTCCCGTCTGGATCTTCAAAAGAGGCAAACGAAAAATAAGAGCGGCCCTCCGGATCGCGCCCGCTGACGCGCGCGGGCTCCACAGTGTTGTTGAATGGTCCGGCGGCGTAGTGGAAGACCTCGCTCACATCGACGCCGCGAGCGAGCAATTCAGCGCGGGCGGCGTCGACGTCGTCGACAGCGAGGACCAGATTTTGCGCGGAGCCAGACCTGGCCGGCACGACTCCCTTGCCAAAGATGATCGAGGATTCCGAGTTGTGTGGCGTTATCTGAACGCCGCGAAAGTCGCCGCCCGCGATGTCGATATCGATACGCCAACCGAGCTTCTCGTAGAACGCTTTGGCGCGATCGACATCCGTTACCGTCAGCAACACCAGTTCGAGTTTCATGTCGACGGGTTCAGTTTTTGTTGCCATAACTCCTCCTCGATTTCAAATCATTTAACTACCGGAACGATCGGAACGAGACACGAATTTCATCAGTCAGGAATTGCGGTTGTTCCCAGGCCGCGAAGTGCCCGCCTTTCGGGAGCTGGTTGTAGTGAATCAGCTTCGGATACGCTTTCTCTGCCCAACTCCTCGGCGCTGCATGGATGTCATCGGGAAAGACGCTGACAGCGACCGGAATATTTACATTTTTGGGCACGAAGAAGGCCAGCTTGTTTTCCCAGTACAGACGAGCCGACGAGACGCCAGTGTTCGTTAGCCAATATAGCGTGATGTTGTCGAGGATGTCGTCTCGCGTAAGGCCCTCGGTCTGACCGTCGAAGACGCGCGCGATGAGCTCGTAACTTCGGATGTCGTGATCGATGATCCACGCGGCGAGGCCGACAGGTGAATCCGCAATTCCGTAGAGCGTTTGCGGGCGAGTCCCCATTTCCTGCGCATAGGCGACATCTCTCTTGAAGAAGAAGTCGAGCTGATCCCAGGCGTGCTTCTCTTCGGCTGAAAGCCCCGGCGGCGGTGGACCACCGGTCGCGAGCGCCTGCGAAACATCGGCTGGAACCGTGCATGGCATGTTCGTATGAATGGCGAGCAATTCGGGAGGCGCCTGCACACCCATCTGGTCGACGATTATTGCGCCCCAATCACCGCCTTGCGCCACAAACTTCGTGTATCCGAGTCGCTTCATCAACTCAATCCAGGCACTTCCGATTCGGATGGGATCCCAGCCAGTCGTAGTTGGCTTGCCTGAAAACCCGTAGCCCGGCATCGATGGAATCACGAGGTGGAAGGCGTCCGATGCGCTTGCGCCATGGGCCGTGGGATTTGTCAGTGGATCGATAATCTTTAGCTGCTCGATGACCGAGCCGGGCCAACCGTGCGTGATGATGAGCGGCAACGCATCTTCATGTTGCGAGCGCACGTGAATGAAGTGAATGTCGACGCCGTCGATCTCGGTAATGAAGTTTGGCAGGGAGTTCAGGGTCGTCTCGCATTTGCGCCAATCGTAATCTGTGCCCCAGTAGCGCGCGAGTGCCTGAGCTGTTTTCAACGCAACGCCTTGCGATACATCGTTTTCCTGTTCGGGCCATCTCGTCGCGTTGATGCGCCGGCGCAAGTCGGTAAGTTCTGATTCGGGAACGTTCACACGAAACGGGCGGATCTCAGTAGCCTTTTGTTGTGCAACTTCAGCCATCAGTTAAACCTCCTGTAAAGATTGGACGTGTTAATCTGTTCTGGTTTGTAGGTTTATATTCATTATTGATCGTTTGGACCAATGAGCGCATACCTCAAAGGTGTTAGTCTGTTATTTTAGGGAGAAATTATGACGACGCTGTTCGACTCATTGCGGATCGGAAACATAGAACTCGACAACCGGATCATCATGGCTCCGATGACGCGCAGCCGCGCCGATGACGAAGGAGTCCAGCCTGAATATGCAGCAACGTATTACGCTCAACGCGCTTCCGCCGGGTTGATCATCACTGAGGCGACAAACGTCTCGCCGATGGCAAAAGGCTATGTCCGCACGCCCGGAATTTATACTGACGCGCAGATCGAAAGCTGGCGCGCGGTCACTAAGTCAGTACACGCGCGTGGTGGCAAGATCTTCATGCAGATATTTCACACCGGGCGCATCGCGCTGCCCGACTTTCTGCCGGGTAATGCACAGCCCGTTGCGCCAAGTGCGGTGCGAGCGAACGGCAAGAACTACACAGACGAGGGGATGAAGGAGTTTGTCACGCCACGTGAGATCAGTCGTGAGGAGATTGCGCAGACTGTAAAAGACTTCGGCAGCGCTGCCGGTAATGCGATCACGGCCGGGTTCGATGGAGTTGAGCTGCATTCGGCGAGCGGTTATCTCGTCCAGCAGTTTCTGACGACGAACGTCAACCTGCGTACGGACGAGTATGGTGGCTCGGTCGAGAACCGCACGAGGTTCTTGTTTGAAGTGCTCGAGGCGATGAGGAGTGAAATCGGCGCGCAGCGACTCGCTGTGAAGTTCTCGCCGCAGATCGTATTCAACGACATCGAAGAGCTGGACGCGGACGAGGTTTATCCGTTTATTTTCAAGCATGTGAGCAAGCTCGGACTGGCTTACGTTCAAGTGACTGACGGCACGGGCAAGGGCTGGCATTCGAAGCTGCGCCCACTTTACAACGGCGTCTATTTCGCAAACGCTGGCTTCACACGCGAGAGCGGCGCTGCGCTCCTGGCGCAAGGCGGAGCAGACGCGATTGCGTTCGGCACAAAGTTTTTAGCTAATCCCGATCTTCCGGAGAGATTCAAGCGCGGCGCCCAGCTCAATGAACCAGACAAATCGACCTTCTACTCACCCGGAGAACGCGGCTACACCGACTATCCAACGCTTTAACTGAAACAAGTCAGGAATGAACAAGCCAGAATAGAACAAGTCAGAAATAGAACAAGTCAGGAAGAGGGGCTTGCCCCCGCCGCTGCTTGGATTGAACGAGCGGGGGCAAGCCCCTCTTCCTGACTTGTTCTATTTCTGACTTGTTCTATTCTGGCTTGTTCTATTCCTGACTTGTCTATTCTGACTTGTTCTAAGCGTTCATCCGCGAAGATCCGCGGCTAACCAATGTTTCGTAGATCAACGTGTGCGTTGGGACTTCGATCCCCGTCTCGCGGGCCATGCGCACGACTGCGCCGTTCTGTGATTCGAGTTCCGAAGGTTTTCCCGCGGCGATGTCACGTTGCATCGAGCTGGTCGCGTCTTCGGGTAGAGCATCAACGCTAGCCATCACTTTATCGATTGAATCTGGCGGCAGGTTGATTCCCCGCGCGTGGGCCAATGCGTAGAGTTCTTCCATCGCCTTGAGTATTTGGGTGCGCCATTTCGGATCGCGGCGAACGACTCCGGCGGGCGCGTTAGCCATCGCGCCCACGCCACTAAACGACGCGATGAAGAGAAATTTCGTCCAGAGCGCGACTTGAATATCTCGCGCCACGGTTATCTCCAAACCTGCGTGTTTGAATACTTCCTCGATCTTTCTGATGCGATCAGTGCTTTGGTTATCGAGCTCGCCGATGATAATCGACGGAGTGAAACCAGCATGTCGGATATGTCCCGGCTCGACGACAAAGCTGACGATACGGCAAAGTCCACCGATGACGTTATCTTGGCCCAACTCCCCAACGAGCTGCGGCACGGCCTCAACGCCATTCTGCAAAGGAAGCACTGTTGTAGTTGAGCCGACGAGAGGTTTGATCGCGCGCGCCGCATCCGGCACTTGCCACGCTTTGACGCCAAGGATCACGAGGTCCGTCTCGCCTACTTCGCTGACATCATCCGTCACCCGGGCGGGGTAAATCACAAAATCGCCGTCGGTACTATCTATCTTCAGCCCATTCGCTCGGATCGCGCGTAAGTGTTCACCCCGCGCAATGAACGTCACATCCTCGCCGGCCCGTGCGAGCCGTCCACCGAAGTATCCACCCACGCCACCTGTTCCAAAAACCACTATTCGCATTAACTTCTCGCCTAACGCAGCGTAGCTACTTCGCTCGCTGTTGCAATCTGGAACTTCCAATCTTCGATCGATGTACCCTTCGTCTGCAAGTTCGAAGTCAAATAATAGAGCCGTTGGGTGGCTGGGCCGGACGGGGCCTGGGTGAAGCGATCGTTCAGGAAGTACGGTGGGATGCTCTGATAGTAGAGTGTTGCGGTGACGGTTACGTTTCGTGTGCTGAAGGCGCTCAAGGGGATCTCGTATCGCAGGACACTCGTGCCACTTCCGTCTGCGTACGCCGGATCGCCTCCGACACTCACCGGGAAAGTTTCGTGAAGATACTCAGCAGGGATGTAAGGCGTCTTATCGGCGTTGAGCGGGCCGGTGCTGGTCCAGCCAAAAGGCAGGAGACGATTGTCTTTCAATTGATAGTCGCGACGCAGGAAACTCGTCGTCATCGCGCACTGAATGTTCAGGTTGAGTTCTTCATAGATCTGAACCTGGTCCTGCCGCGTGATCGCTGAACCGGTGTTCTTTTGAAGGTCCCAGAAATAGTGTGGTTGGTAATGCTGCGGAACAGTGTTGCTGCATGCAGGCGGATATTTGAGAGTCGCGGGCTTGGTGCCATCTTTGTAGACGTCGAAGAGCTCTGATGGCAGTCTTTCATTGCCATTCATAATCACACCGAGCTCGTTCGTACATCCCGAACACCAGACAGTCTTGCCGGTCTCATTATCAACAACCCGAAACTCCAAAAACGCGCGCCGGAATCCCACGCCACTCGGAAACCGATGACCAGTCTTGTTTGTCACCTTCACATCTGCAATCAATTTTTGACCCGACATCGTGACTGGCGACACCGACACTTCAGCAGTCGAGTTCTGCGCCTGTTGCACAAAAGCATCAACCGCCGTCGAGAGATCGTCGAGCCCTGACATGTAATCGTTTTGCCTGACGCCCAGAACAACGTTAGCAAGGATGTTGGTCCCATTCGATTTATAAGGCTGCATAAACTGCCGAAACAGCTCCAGAAGCGTGACGTTCAATCCCTGAAACTGATGCCGCGCGAACCCCTTATCGCGGAAGCGAACACGGATCTTTTCATCAGCCAACCGATTCCCTGTTTGCGGATATTGATCGTCCTCGATAAACGCGATCGGCTGTTGGATCAACGGAATGTTGAGCGTGCCCTTCGAGTTCGTGTACTTCGTGGGCATGTGACAATCCTGGCACGTTTGCGCTTTTGAATTTGCCCCAACCTCGTTTTGATAACCACTGTTAAGCCATTCCAGATAAGTTAACTGCTCGAGGTGCGGTTTGTTCGCATCGGCACCCGGATTATCCATCAACGGCAGATTGATCGTGTGGCAGTTACCACACATCCGTGAGCTCTTGATGTACGGACTGTGTTTCGGCTTGATCGCGAGCGAATTGTTCATCGGATCCGTGACAATCTCTTTATCCTCGAATGGCCCAAACAGCTTCGCCGGATTGCCGGTCGTAAAATTCCCCGTGATCCTGGTCTTGAGAAACTCCGCGAACGGCACTTTGTCTTCAACGATTCGATGACACGACATGCAGCTAACGCCATCGCGCGCCAGAGCTCCATACACATACGACTGCTTATCATTATCGTAAGTCGTGTAAATTAGCTCCGGATCGAAATCACCTTTACCAGCATGATCGTCATCGAGTCGACGCTTCCCCATCACGCCATGACATCTGAAACACGTGTTGTTGATGGCCTTGATGTTTTCCGCAACCTTCGCCGGATCGTTTTTGAAAAAACTCTTGACGAAAGCAATCTCGCTCTCGAGTTGCGCGTAGAAGATCGGATCGCGCCCCGCCAACCCCATCGGCGACCAGCGCCACTCACCATACGGTGAAACATTCATTACCGGAGTTGAACCATCCGGCTGCTTCACACCGGAATACATCATCACATTCCCGTACGTGCCCGCGCTGTGACAGCCCATGCATTGATCGGAAGTAAGAAACTGGTTGGGATTGGGAGACGGCGAAGCAGTGCCGATATTCTGCGGGTAAATATGATCGAAAGTCTCTCCCGGAAATTTCTTCACCTTGTCTAAAGGAACCGGAGCTATCGAGTTATAAAACGAGACAAACTTCGGATCGGTCGTCGCCGGTCTGGCTGACACCATCTCCCGGAAAATTTGCTGTTCCTGCACGTCGGTCGCATCAGGATTGTGACCTGCGGTGGGAACAACACTGTCGCTCTCAGCCGCCACACTACACGGCTCGGCCGGCGGTGGAGCGTGCCCGCTTACGGGAGTCGAGGCCCACGACAGGTCGACATAGTAAGAATCCGGATCGCCCGGGAAGCCCTTGATGTTCTTTGAATAAGTAAATGTGTGCTCCTTCTCGGCCGAAGCATGACACCGCACGCAATAGAGTCCGAATCCGGCATACGGATACGCAAACGGAGGCTTGTTATTGTCGACGCATTGAGCGTCCCAGATCTCGGCCCAGTACCAGCCGTCCTGCGATCCCTTACTGTCTTTGATCATGATGGTCCAACCATTGATTCCTTTCGGCGGCTGGAGCTGGTACTTCGCTGCCGGCGCAGAATACTGCTCCTTGATAATCATCGCTCCATCCGGAATCGCCTTGCCTGAGTCTCGGTGCAGGAGCCACTCGATCACCTTAGGCGAGTAATAAATCTTAACGGTCGGATGAACACCGTAGCTGACACCGTTGACAAATGGTCCAGTGTCGCGCAGTTTCTTGTCTTCACACCATTTCAGAGTGCGATACTTTCCACTGCTGAGAAATGATTTGAGTTGCGCCTGGAACTCTGGAAGTCTCGAAGGGGGAAAACTACTCGGCAGCGGCAGGCCGCTTTCATCTCCGTTGGCGCACGGAGACGTTTGCTGTAGAGCGTTGCGATCAGTTGGATTACTGAGAACGTTCGTCACAACGACGAGCATCGAGCCAACAATCAAGCATAGGACCAGAATGTTACTCAGCAATCGAATCTGCATACTGTAGCTCCTTAAATAGGTGCGCAGGGATCACCTTGGAAATGTTTGTCGAATGTCTTGTTGAAGAAGAATGCTGACCCTGAAGGTTTAAGACGCAGGCACTGTATCTTCACAGGAAAGGGTGCGTCAAGATTTTAGTCAGAAATCTCTCGCTTTGTTTCACGGGGAGTTGTAAGTTACCGGGTGCTTTGATCGACTAATCAAATAGCGATACACAAACCTTATGAACCGACCACTATTCATTCCTGTGATTCTCGGCACTGTGCGGAAAGGCCGCGCCAGTGAAAACGTTGCGAAGTTTGTTTATGAGCAACTGAAAAAACGTGAAGGCGTCGAGACTGAGCTGATCGATATCCGGGAGCTGAATTTTCCCGCCGACGACGCGGGCGAGCAGATCAAACACGCGAATTTCTCTGCAGCGTGCGAGCGTGCAGATGGCCTGGTCGTGGTCACTCCCGAATACAACCGCGGTTATCCCGGCATGCTCAAACACGTACTCGATTCCAATCTCAAAGAATACATTCACAAAGCGGTTGGTATCTGCGGCGTCTCAGCCGGAGGTTTCGGAGGTACTCGCGTGATCGAAAACCTTCTGCCCGTCATGCGCGAGCTCGGGCTCGTCACGATCTTTTGGGATGGAAACTTCTCGGGCGCGCAGCAACTTTTCGACGACGCCGGAAACATGAAAGACCGCGAAGCGCATGAAAAGCGCATGGACAAGTTTCTCGGCGAGTTGATCTGGATGAGCAAGGTGTTACGCTACGGACGCGAGAACATCTCGATCTAAGGGGTTTTCGGTGAAAATCATTTCATTGAATGTAGGCTTGCCGCGGCTCGTTCTGCGGAACGATGAGCCGGTCTCGACTGGTATCTTCAAGGAGCCCGTGACGGGACGCGTGATGCTGCGAACGTTGAATCTCGACGGCGATCGGCAATCGGATCTGTCCGTTCATGGTGGACCATTCAAGGCCGTCTATCTTTATCCGTCGGAGCATTACGAGTTTTGGAAACGAGAGCTGCCGGATATGGATTTGCCGTGGGGAATGTTCGGCGAGAACTTCACGAGCGAAGGACTCTTTGAAACGGAGACTAATATTGGCGACAAGTTTCGGATCGGAACGGCTGAAGTGATGGTCACGCAGCCGCGCATGCCTTGTTACAAACTCGGGATTCGATTCGGCCGGACGGATATCATCCGGAGATTTCTCGCCAGTGAACGTACCGGGTTTTATTTTTCAGTTTTGAAAGAAGGGGAAGTCGGCGCGGGTGATGAATTTGAGCTGCTCGAGAAAAATGCTGCGGGTGTGACGGTTGTTGATGTCACGCGGCTATATGGCAGCGATAAGGAAAACGTCGAGTTGCTGCGACACGCGATCGCGACCGAGGCACTGCCCGAGAGTTGGCGGGGATATTTTCAAAAACACTTGGAAAAACTCGATCATGAATAAAGCCAAAATGATTTGCTCGAAGTGCGGCCATGAGATGAACCATCATGCCATGAAGATCGACTATAGCGTCGACGATCCGGCGTTGATCGATCCGGATCTCGAAGGTGTTCTTGAGGAAGTGCACACGTGCCCGAACTGCGGTCACATAAGCCTGCGGCACGCTTGATCAAAATCATCGAACAGCGGGGGCAAGCCCCTCTTCCTGACTTGTTCTTTTTTCAGGTTCGTGAATCCTTTAAGTCTTCTTGGAATGAACAAGTCAGGAAGAGGGGCTTGCCCCCGCTCTTTCCCATTAACGATCCGCCGGGCAATCCACTTGTCCCCAGATGTAACCGGAGGAGAAGACTTAAAGGATTTACGAACCT
>Ga0105247_10000393_pt1 | contig 37140 bp, 39 predicted proteins | sample KBSS24metaG_FD_81519 | JGI IMG/M metagenome (GOLD analysis project Ga0105247, IMG submission 81519) | Switchgrass rhizosphere microbial communities from Kellogg Biological Station, Michigan, USA - KBS S2-4 metaG | ecosystem: Host-associated > Plants > Roots > Rhizosphere > Soil | place... | reverse complement strand
CGTGGATCTGCGCCGTTTCCGGATCGAGGAAGAGGGCGACGCGGACGACGACGATGCCGAGGTCGAAGGGGCCGGCGACGGCCGGGGTGATGACGACCATCGACAGCGGCGCCCCCTTGTACGGACCGGCGAGGTAGGCCTTGCCCTCGATCTCCAGCGGCGAGGGACCGGACCCGACTGAGACCTTCGCGACGCCGACTCGGCTCCCGTCGGGGCAGCTCGGATGCGCCTTCTCATCGGCGCCGCTCCGCCCCGCCGCGGCGGCGATCGCCGCGGGCGGGCAGTACGGCGTGCCGGCCAGCTTCGCGGTCGCGCCCGGAGGCAGGGTGATGTCGACGCCCTTCAGCTCCTGCTGCCCGTCGCCGCGCTTGATGTGCACCTGGAACGGGGTGAAGGTCGCCGCCTTGGCACTGTTCGGCGCCGCTGCGAAGGTGGGATTGAAGGGCCGCTCCCCGAGTGATTTCGCGCAGGCTCCCCCGCCCGGCGCCGTGGTCAGCGTGAAGCCTTTGTCCGTCGGCCCGCTGTCCGGCGTCCCCGACCAAGCCGTCATCGCGTGCGAGGTCGCGTTCGGTCCGCAGGTGGGCGGGCTGGTCAGGGTCGCCTTCGGGCCGCCGTCGAACTTCACCTGCACGAGGCTGAACGGCACCTGGGGCGCTTCGTTGACCACTGCCGTCAGCTGCCCGGTCTTAGCGTTGGCGATGACGTTGCCGAGCAGCCGCACCGAGAGGCCGCGAGCAGCGGACTCGGCGTCGATGAAGATGCGGAACTCTTCGCCCGATTCGGGATCGCGGCTCTTCTGCTCGCCGAGATAGACGTTGCCGGCCAGGGTTCCGGTCGGGAGCACCGGCGTCTCGATCGCGACCGTGCCGATCTTCGAGCCGGCGGGGCAGGAGACGGGCGCCCTCGTGCCCTTCCCGAACTGGGCGTCCGTGCAGGTCTGCAGGTCGGGCGCGGCGGACGGGTTGACGCCCATCCCCTGCGGAAGCGACACCCGGGCCACCCGGACGTTCGACTGGTAGATCGGCGCCGTCGGGTCGAACGGCACCGCGACGTTCACGGTCGGCCCGGTGGGCGAATCGGTTTGGGTCGTGCCGGGGTCAGCCGAGGTCGACGGCGTGAACGGGACTTTCTCGCAGCCTTCCGGCCGCGCACCCGGCGGCAGGGGTGCCGCCACTTTTTGAGAACCGGCAACGAACGCTTCGCTCGGCGGCGCCGGCGCGGCAAGGTCGTAGCCGTTGTCCGGCGCTTCTTCCTCGTAGGAGTCGGCGTGCAGGAAGGTCGTGTACTGACTCGTGAACGGTTCGACGCTGGGGTCGTTGCAGGTGCTGGGGTTGGTCAGGAAGCGACCGCCACCGGACTGCAGTTCGGTCCCCCCTTCGAAGACGAGCCGATTTTCGGAGATCCGTGCCAGTTCGAAGCCGGCGCCGAGTTTCAGGGCCGTGGCGTGGATCGTGAAGTACTCGTGATAGTCGCTCTCCCAGGCCACGCCGGCGTTGAGGAAGATGTCGTTGCCGGCGACGCTGAAGCCGAAGCGGGCCGGTTCGCCGAGGCGGGGCGCGATGTTGAACACGGGCGCGCTCAGCGGCAGGCCGAGTCCGGTCAGCGGGTTGATCGCGACCAGGCTGCTGGTCCCGACTTTGGAGGTGAGTGGGCAGGTCGTCGGGCTCGCCCCTTCGGCGAGCTGACACTGCTCGGTCGCCTGTGGATTGACGCTGAGGCCGGCAGGCAGGTCGACCAGCACGGTTTTCAGGTTGCCTACCGGGACCGGCAGGCTGAGTGCGTTCGGTTCCTTGCGGACGATGATCTGCGTGAAACCGCTGCCGGGATGCCCGGCGGCCTGGGTGAAGAACTGGCCTGGAGTTTCGGGAGCGCACGGCGGCAGGTCGCTGTTACAGGTTCCAGCCTGCCAGCCGTCCGCGGCGGTGGGCGGCTGGTGCTGGGGGGCGATGATGTTCACCGCCTGGGCGACTGGCGCCAGGAGCAACATCGAGAGTGCCGCGACCGCCACGGCGATGGTCGTCGACCTTCCTGCCCTCTTGCTCATCCCGTCCCTTCCCCGTTTGCGATTTCCGGACCGCACTCCCCTGCGAAGGACTGCTCCAAATGGCCTACCCGCGCACGAGGCTCTTCAATCGCCTCGACTGGGCCATCAGCCCATGGCAGCACGACTTCAGCGACGCCCGCGATGGCGGCCGTGCTTCTTGCAACCCGGCACCCGCAGCGGAAGCCGCTTCACGCGCAGTTGCTTGCGGTTCTGCGCTTTGAAGTTGAGGTTCGAGAAGGCGGGCGCGGTGCAGAGGTTGCGCGAGTTGACCAGCAGGCCCTTCTTGCCGCCCTTCATCGTCAACACGAACTTGCTGACGGGCACATCCGGCACTGGGTTGAAGACGGTCTTGATCCGGCCGGCGACGGCACTGATCACGCCGCGCAGCCGCACGTCCACCTGGCCGCGCAGATCGACCAGCATGTCGGGCAGTTCGTGGCTCGAGGAGACGAGGTAGACGGGGCCGGCGAGTTCATCGTCGAGCAGCGGCGTCTTCGCCCGCGCATAGCCGTAGATCGACGCCTTCGGGCAGTCCTGAGCCGCCAGCTGCACCCGGGTGCAGATCGTGCGGATGTGGGACTGCTCGAGGAACTCGGAGTGCGGCAGGGTGACCGCGGCGCGGGCGATGTTGGCGTCGCCGGCGCGGGCGACGAGAGTGGCGCGGAATTTCGGGTGCTGGGTGCGCCTGGTCGACTTGCGCTTGCCGAACAGCCGCGTGAACAGCTTCGGTTTGAAGTCCAGTCGCTCGCATTCGGTCGTCTGGAAGGGAGCGTTGACGGCGAAGGAGCTGAAGGCGGCCGGGTTGGTCGGGTCCGCCCCGCCCCCCTTCGCCATGCCGGTGGTGTCAAGCGGCGAGCAACTGGTCGGGTTGAGGGTGAATTCCTTGCGGTCGAGCTCGACGTCGATCGCGCGGATGCTCAGCTGGGTGCCGCCGAAGACGTCCGGGATCGGATCGGAGACCGCGTGCACCTGAGCCGTTTCCGGTTCGAGGAACAGCGCCACCCTCACCACGGCCGTGCCGAGATCGAACGGCCCGGCGGTGGCGGGGGTGACGACTGCCAGGGAGAGAGGAGCCCCGTGGTAGGGGCCTGAGAGGAAGACCTTGCCCTGGATCTGCAGGGGCTGTGGCCCGGTGCCGGCGCTGACCGTGGCCGAGCCGACCAGACTGGCGCCGGGACAGCTCGACGAGCCCGCCTCGGCGCGTCCCCCGCTGGCGGCGGCTGCCGCCAAAGCCGCCTCCGAGCAGTAGGGGATGCCGGCGAGCTTGCCGACCATCCCCGGCGGCAGCAGCAGGTCGGCGCCTTTCAGCTCCTGCTGGCCGTCGCTGCGGGTGAGGTGGAGTCGCAGCGGGCTGAAGGCGCCCGCCTTGGCGCTGTCCGGCTTCAGCGAGAAGCCGGGCGCGAACGGTCGTGCCGCCATCGACTTCGGGCAGTCGCCACCGCCGGGAAGGCTGGTCAGCGTGAACGGCGAGGAGGGTGATGCCGGCGGATTGCCGGACCAGGGCGTCATTGCCGTGGTCGCGGTGTTGGGACCGCAGGTCGGGGAGCTGCTGAGCACGGCATGAGCCCCGCCGTTGAAGCGGAGCGCGAAGGAGGTGAACGGCACCTGCGGCGTTTCCGCGAAGGTGGTCGTCAGCTGCCCGGTGACCGGGTTGGCGCTGACGTGCCCGGTCAGCCGCACCTTGATCCCGTACCGCGCCGACTCGGCGTCGACGAAGATCCGGTACTCCTCGCCCGAGGTCGGGTCGCGGCTCAGCTGTTCGCCGACGAAGACGTCGCCGCTGAGGTTGCCTTCGGGCAGCGGCGGCGAGGTGATTTCGACGGTGCCGATCTTCGAAGCGGGCGGGCAACCCGTCGGGTTCTTGGTGCCTTCGCCGAACAGGGCGTTGCTGCAGGTCTGCAGCCCGTTGGCGGCCGCCGGGTTGATCCCCATCCCCTGCGGCAGCGAGACCTGCGCGGTCTTGGTGACGGAGCTGTCCTGGCTGTCGGCGCCGGTGATGTGCGGCACCGAGACGGTGACGGCGGCGCCGGAGGGGGAGTTGACGTCGGCGGTGTTGGGATCGACCGCGAGACCCGGCGCGTAGGGGATCGTGCCGCATTCTTTCGGCGAGGTGCCGGGCGGGATCGGCGACTCGAAGGGCGGCTGGGCGCTGCCCGGGAAGGTGTAGCCGGCCTGCGCCTCTTCTTCGTAGGAGGCGGCCAGCAGGTAGGTGGAGTAGAGGCTGCCGGACTGCGTGAATGCCTCGCCGAGGCAGGTGCTCGGGGTGGTGATGAAGGTGCCGTCGCCGGCCCGGCCGTTGAAGACCAGCCGGTTTTTGAGGATCAGGCCTTTGATCAGTCCCAGTGGCAGCGGCAGTTCGATCGGTAGCGCATGAGGCACGGCGATCGTGAAGCCCTCGTGGTAGTTGCCGTCGTAGGCGACGTCGGCCTTGAGGAAGACTTCGTTGCCGGCGAGTTCGAGCCCGAACCGGGCCGGTTCTCCTTCGGGCGGGATCACGTTGTAGACGTTGACTTCGGTGACGCCGGGGATCGGTGCGATCGGGCTGCCGGTGATCGGCGTCGACGCGGTCACCATGCTTTCGCCGACCTTCGCCCCGTAGGCATCGCAGCCACTCGCCCCGGCTTCGAAGACGTCGAGCGGGCAGCGGCCGGTGGCGCCGGGGTTGACGCTCAACCCCACCGGCAGGTCGACGCGCACATCCTTGAGTTCGCCGACCGGGGTTTCGCCAGGCGCTTTGTGGGCGACGATGAACTGCGTGAAGCCCCAGTTGGGGTGGGCGGCGGCGCGTTCGAAGAACTGTTTCGGCGTCGCGACCGAGCAGGTTGCGGCGCCGAGTTCGGGCGGTTCGGCGTTGCAGGTGCCAGCCTGCCAGCCGGAGTCCACCTGGGGGTCATGGGGATCGCTGGGGGCGATGATGCTCGCCGTACTGGCAAATGCGGGGGCAGCCACCGACGCATATACGACCGCGAGGGCGATCGATACGGACAAAGCCCATGTCCAAGCCAATTTCCCCGATTTCAAATCCATTTGCCTCTCCCTGTTCCGATTGATCCCGAGGAGATTCGTACCCGATTTTAATGACATGTATCAATAATTTTTGGTATTGTCCTCGTCAATGGAGCTCTCCCCCACCCACCGGAACGGGAACGGCAACGGCGTCGCCCACACCAACGGCAACGGCCATGTGGCCCACCTCAGTGGCAGCGGCGCCTCCCTTCCGGTCGACTGGGAGAGCTTGGCGCGGAGCACCGCCCATCCCCTGCGGGTCTCGATCCTCGAAATCCTCGGCATCGATGGCGGCCGCGTCCTCTCCCCCAGCGATCTCAGCCTCGAACTGCAGATCCCCCTCAGCAACACCAACTACCACGTCACCGAGCTGGCCAAAGGCGGCCTGATCGAGCTCTGCGGACAACGCCAGGTTCGCGGCGCAACCGAGCACTTCTACCGCCTCCCGGCGGCGAAGCACGCGGCATACGTACCCACCCCCAGCCGCGAGACCTCGGCCGTCGCCTGACCCGGCCGCGAAGTCACCCGACCCGCCCTGCCGCGGGTAGCTGCCACGCCTAGAGCAGCTCGATCAGCCCCCGCGCCACCAGCAGCGTCCCCATCGCGGCGGCGCCGATGTAGAGGATCCGCCCTCCGTTGCGGTTCAGCACCGCGCGGAAGCGGTCGACTGCCCGCGGCGTCCACTCTGGAGCGATCGTGTAGCCGAGCAGCGGCAGCTCGAGCAGCATCAGCATGATCAGGTTGAAGCCGATCACGCAGAGCACGGTCGCCGTCGTGCTCAGGTGCTGGTCGTGGATCTGGTTGAGCCCGGCGAGGTAGGAGGCGCCGGGGAGGGTCAGCAGGGCGCCGACGACGAAGGTCTGCCGAGCCGAGCCCTTGCTCAGCGCGGCCTGCCACTTCGGCGTCTTCTTGGCTTGCCCGGCCTTCTTGGCCTTTCGTTCCTCGGCGCGCCTCTTGTGGCCATCGCTGCGCAGGACCAGGGAGATGACGATGAGGATCAGGCCGAGGGCGATGTCCGCGGCTGGGCTGAGCGCATTTTCCGTCGTGCTGACGGCGCCCGAGCTCTGCAGCGCGAAGACGATCACCAGCCCCAGGGCGATGCTGGTCATATAGGCGCCGAGCAGATAGCCGAGCAGGAGCCGCTTTGGGCTCGGCAGCATCAGCATCACCGTGGTCGCGGTCAGCAGCGTCGGGTTGAGCGCGGCGGTGCAGGCGAAGAGGAGGACCTCGCTCATGCGGAGCCGCTATCGACGAAGGCCCTGTCCAGCGCCATCGTCGCCAGGTAAGCGACGACCACGCCGACGATGATCAGCGGCCCGGCCCCGGCGCCGCCCTGGCTGACCAGGAGCGTCGACAGCACCACCGCCGCCAGGGGCAGCCGAAGCACCGAGACGATCCCCGCCCCCATCCCGACTCCGATCGCCCCGGTCTCAGCGAACCCCGGCAGATGCGACGCCAGGATGCCCGCCGCCGCGCCGATGAACAGCGCCGGGAAGGTCGGGCCGCCGCGGAAGCTGCCCAGGGAGAAGCTCCAGGCCAGCCCCTTGAAGGCGAGCAGGAGCAGCAGCGCCCCGACCGACCAGGAGCCGGCTTCGCCGATCAGTTCGGGGAGGGCATCCTGCCCCGAGAAGAGCACCTGCTCGATGCCCTTGCCGCTGATCTCGTTGAAGGCGATCGCCAGGCAGGCGACGAGGGCGCCGGCGGCGGTCATCAGCAGCCACGGCCGGGTCATGACGGTTCGATGCACCCGCAGCCCGAGTCGCAGGATCACGAATCCGAGCGCCGCCACAGCCACGGCGAGGGGAATCGTCCAGGCGAACTCGGCCAAGGTCGGCTCGGCGAGTTCGGCGACCGGCAGCGGCGCCAGCGAGTAGTCGCTGGTGCTGAGCCCCGTCAACGAACCCATCCCGATCGAGATCAGCGAGCCGACCCCAGCCGCGAGCAGGCCGGGCACGAGGACTTTCGGCAGTTTCTCCCGGTCCAGCCCCATCGCCTCGATGAGGATCACGGCGGCGATGATCGGGGAGCTGAAGATCATCGCCATCGCCGCAAAGCTGCCCGAAGCGGCGATCACGGCCTGCACCTGATCCGGCGCATCGCGCCGGATCGATCGGATCGCGAACAGCCCCAGCCCGGCTCCCAGCCCGATCAGCGGCGCCTCCGGCCCCAGCACCAGCCCCAGCCCGATCGTCGCCAGGCTGGCGAGAAGGACCCCGGGGAGCTCGATCGGCTCGGTGGGCGCCCCGCCGACCTTGAGCCCCTCGGCCGCGACGTGCCCACCGTGACCCGGCAGGCGCGTGATCGCCAGGGCCACAAGCAACCCGGCCAGCGCGAGGACGACGAGATACCACCACGACGGCGCCCCGCCGTGGTAGCCGAGATCCTTCGGCAGGTCGGTGAAGACGAAGACCTGCATCTGGTGGATCAGCTCGAGAAAGGCCCAGGCGGCAAGCGAGACGACAACCCCCACGGCCGCCACCAGAGCGAGCAGGCCCAGCAGCACCCGCGGGCCAGGCCGCGAGGACTCGGCAGCCGCTGGAGACGACTCAGCCATCGACCCGCCTCTGGGGCTCTGTCATCGCCACCCCACCCACCCTCTCAGACGCGCCGACCCAGTCAAAGTACGGGCGGCGACCAGCTTGAGCGATGGCTATGGCTGCGTTTCATCTGCCTGTTCCTCGGTATTTCGAGGCAGGCCCAGAATTCGAGCTATAGAGCCAAATTTCGGACGGGTCTCGAACCACCCCCGTCTTTTTGGCTCTACAAAGGGACGTTTGAAGCGGACGACGGGTCTCGAACCCGCGACCTCGAGCTTGGGAAGCTCGCGCTCTACCAGCTGAGCTACGTCCGCGCGGGGGCGGATTCTACGTGCGATGGCGCGGGGGTGCCGGGGGCGGCTGGGATCTAACCTTCAGCGCCCCGTGAGCTTTCGCTCTGCCATCGCCGTGCTCGCCGTGCTGGCCGTCGTTGGCCTGCTCACCTTTGGGCTGCTCAGCAAGGGGTCCTCGGGGGTGGCGCTGGGCGAGGTGGCCCCCGACGGACCTCTCCCCCAGTTGGAAGGCGGCGGCAGCGGCTCGCTCGCGGACTATCGGGGCAGGTGGGTGCTGGTCAACTTCTGGGCCTCCTGGTGCGTGCCCTGCCGGCAGGAGGCACCGGAGCTGGAGGAATTCCAGCGGCAGCACGGCGGGCCGCGGTTCACGGTGCTCGGCATCGACAGCCGCGACCTGACCGATGACGGGCGCAAGTTCGTCCGCGACTACGGGCTCAGCTATCCGCAGCTGCGCGACGGCAACGGCGACACGGCCCATGCCTTCGGCACCACCGGCGTCCCCGAGAACTTCCTGATCGGCCCCGACGGCAAGGTGCGGCTGCTGCTGCGGGGCCCCGTCGACGCCGAATACCTCGAACGCTACGTCGCGCCGCAACTGCCGGGCGGCAGGTCGTGAGGCCGAGGGCGGGGCTCGGTGCCCGGCTGAGCGCCGTCGTGCTCGCGCTCGTCTCCGTGGCGGCGCTCGCCGCCCCCCCGGCCCTCGCGGCCCAGCCACAGGCCTCGCAGACCCAGATCGAAGCGGAAGTGATGTGCCCCGTCTGCGGCACCCTGCTGCAGCTCGCCGAATCGCCCCAGGCGCAGCGCGAGAAAGCCTTCGTCCGCCGCCTCATACGCGAAGGCAGGACCGAGCAGCAGATCAAGGATGTCCTGGTCGCCGAGTACGGCGAAGCGGTCCTGGCGCTGCCCAAGGGCAAGGGCTTCAACCTCTCCGCCTATCTGGTGCCGGCGATCGCCTTCGCGATCGCCCTGGTGGCGCTGGGCTTCGGCGTCGCTCGCTGGCGGCGCGCTGGCGACCACCGCGACGATGGCGACTCGCAACCGCCGTCCCAGGGCCCGAGCCCCGAGGACTCCGAGCGGCTCGACGCCGACCTCGCCCGTTACGACCTCTGAGCGGCCGGCTCGCCGACGACGATCGCGCCGAGCGTCGCCGTCGGCAGGCGGCGCAGGGCCTTGCCGAGGCGGCGCAGCGCCCGGCCGCCCGATTGCTCCGGGCCGACGCAGGCGAGCACGGCATCGCCGCGCGCGGCGACTGTCTCCAGCCCCCCGTCGGCCCCCTCCAACGACGGCGCGACGATGACCGTCAGCTCATAGGCGGAGCCGAGCTTGGCGGTCGCGTGGCTGAAGCTCTCCGACTCGAGCAGGGTCGAGGCGTCCTCGGCCGGCCGCCCGCCGACCACGCAGATCAGCGGGTCGGCGGCGCCGCGGGCGGCCGGGCCGGCCAGCACCAGCGGCTGCAGGATCTGTGGCGCGGTCGCCTCCCAGCGCAGGTACTCGTGCAGGCCCGGCGTCGGCGCCAGGCCGACGCCGGTGGCCACCGCGGGAGCGGCAAGGTCGCACTCGAGCAGCGCCGTCCGCCGCCCGGCCGCGCTGGCCGCTCCGGCAACCGCCAGAGCCGCGGCGGCGACCAGCCCGTCGCTGCCGGTGACGACGACCACGCGGTGATCCTCGAGCCGCTTGCGCAGGCCCGCCAATGCCTCGAAGTCCTCACGGCGCAGCGACCAGGCCCGCGACTCGCTGGGTCGCGGCGCCGAGATCTCGGCCAGGACCGGCAGCTTCCGCCTCGACATCACATCCGCTCGGGAGCCGAGATGCCAAGCAGGCCCAGCGAGTTGGCGATCGTCCGCTTCGCGCAGAGGCAGAGCGCCAGCCGCGCCGCTTCGACCCCCTCGCCCTCCGCCCCGACCACCTGACAGTCGCGGTAGAACGCATGGAAATCGGCCGCGACCGCGGTCGAGTAGGCGCAGATCCGGTGCGGTGCGCGGCGCGCGGCCGACTCCAGCACCTCTTCCGGGAATTCGAGCAGGCGCTTGACGAGAGCCTTCTCGCTCGGCTCCAGCGCCGCGCTGGCGCCAGCCGCGTCGAAGCTCTCCGCCGCCTCCCCGGCCGCGCCGGCTTTGCGGAGGATGCTGGCGATCCGGGCGTGCGCGTACTGGACGTAATAGACGGGGTTCTCGCTCGACTGGCTGCGGGCCAGCTGCAGGTCGAGGTCGACGGTCGTCTCGTGGTTGCGCCAGAGCATGAACCAGCGGGCCGCGTCGACGCCGATGTCGTCGAGCAGCTCGTCGAGGCTGACGAAATCGCCGCTGCGCTTCGACATCTGCGCCCGCTCGCCGCCTTCGACGATGTGGACCAGGTTCATGATCAGCGCCTCGAAGGCTCCGGCGTCGGCGCCCAGCGCCTCGATCGCCGCCCGGACCCGGGCCACGTAGCCGTGGTGGTCGGCGCCGAGCACGTCGATCAGCCGGTCGAAGCCGCGCTGCAGCTTGTCCCAGTGGTAGGCGACGTCGCCGGCCAGGTAGGTCGGTTCGCCGTTGGAGCGGATCAGGACCCGGTCCTTGTCGTCGCCGAAGGCAGTCGTCCGCAGCCAGAGCGCGTCTTCGCTGCGGTAGGTGTGGCCGCGCCGCTCCAGCTCGGCCAGCGCCGACTCGACCTCGCCGCGCGCGTAGAGGGCCTTCTCGGAGGACCAGTTGTCGAAGCTGACCCCGAAGCGCTCCAAGGTCCCCCGCACCTGCTCCAGGACCAGCTCGATGCCGCGGGCGCCGACCGCCTCGCGATCGGCCGGGTCGATCCCCTCGGCGGCGATCCGCTCGGCCAGCTCGCCGACGTACTCGCCTTCGTAGCCGTCCTCGGGCGGCTCGCCGCCGGTCATCCTGGCGACGATCGAGTCGGCGAAGCGGCCGATCTGGCCACCCCCGTCGTTGACGTAGTACTCGCGCTCGACCGTGTGGCCGGCGGCGGCGAGCAGGCGCACGACGGCGTCGCCGTAGGCGGCGTGGCGGCCACCGCCGACGTGCAGGGGCCCGGTCGGGTTGGCGGAGACGAACTCGACCAGGACCCGCTCCGGCGCTGCGACCGGGGCCGGCCCGAGCTCGTCGCCGGCGGCGATTAGAGCGGCCACCGCGCGCCGATACCAGGCGTCGGAGAGGAAGAGGTTGACGAAGCCGGGACCGGCCACCTCGACGCGGTCGACGCTGCCGGAAGCACCGAGTCCCTGCTCCAGCTCCGCCCGCAACCGATCGGCGACGGCGCGGGGGTTGTCCCCGAGCGGGCCGGCCAGCAGCATCGCCGCGTTGGAGCTGTAGTCGCCCAGCTCCGGCTTCGGCGGCCGGTCGAGGGACGGCGCGGGCTCGGTGCGCTCGCCGTCGCGGAGGGCGCGGGCAGCACCGTCGACGGCGGCGCGCAGCTCGGCGATCGAGTCGGTGGCGCTCACCGGCCAATCGTATGGACCGCGGCTCGCGCGGGGTAGGCTGCTCGTTTGCGCGCTGCCGTCTTCAGCGATGTTCACGCCAACCTGCCGGCCCTGGAAGCCGTCTTCGAGTCGATCGAGGCGGCCGGGGTCGATGAGATCTGGTGCCTCGGCGACGTCGTCGGCTACGGCGCCCGGCCCGACGCCTGCGCGCGGCTGATCGAGGAGCGCTGTGCCGTCTGCCTGGTCGGCAACCACGACCTCGCCGTGCTCGGCGCCCTCGACGTCTCCACCTTCTCCGACCAGGCCGCCGCGGCGGTGCGCTGGACGCAAGGCGAGGCAGCCGCAGAGACGCTCGACTTCCTCCGCGGCCTGGAGCCGGCAGAGACGCGGCAGGGCGTCGGCATGTTCCACGCCTCCCCGCGCGACCCGATCTGGGAATACGTCCTCTCCCTCGACCAGGCCGAGGACGCGCTCGACGCCCAGACCGAGCGGATCGGCCTGATCGGGCACTCCCACGTCGCCCTCTTCTTCATGCGCGAGCTGCAGGCGCGCAGCCACGTGCAGGGCGCCCAGGCCGGCGACGGCGCGCTGCTATCGCTGGAGGACGGAACCTGGCTGCTCAACCCCGGCAGCGTCGGCCAGCCCCGCGACGGCGACGCCCGCGCCGCCTGGCTCGAGCTCGACACCGAGCGCTGGGCCGCCCGGTACCACCGCGTCCCCTACGACGTTGAGGCCGCCGCCACGGCGATCCTCGCCGCCGGCCTGCCGGTCGGCCTGGCAGAGCGGTTGGCTGTCGGTCGGTAATGCCTAAATGCAGGGAAAATCCGCCCCACCGAAGGTTGTCTAGACTCGCCCCGATGGGCCGTCTGAGTGCTCCCCTGCTCGCCTTAGCCGCGGCCGCCCTCGCCGCCGTGGCTCTCTCTGCCTGCGGTGGAAGCAGCGCCGACCTGCTGCCGGGCAAGACCGCGAGCGAAATCGAATCGAACCTCGACCAGGTCGCCCGGCTCGCCGGCGAAGGCGAATGCGTGGGCGCCGAAGACGCCGCCCAGGAGGTCAGCGCCGAGGTCGAAGCGCTCGGCGGCGTCGACGCGAAGCTGAAGCAGGCGCTCGGCGAAGGCGCCGCGCGCCTCAACGAAGTCGTCGCCGGCTGCGAAGAAGCGGAACCGGAAGAAGAAGAACTGGAACCGGTCGAACCGGAAGAAGAAGTCGAACCCGCGGGAAAGCCGGAAAAGAAGGAGAAGGGCGAAAAGCCTGAGAAGGCGGATAAGGAAAAACCGGAAACCGAAGTCGAAGAACCGGAAGAAACGACGACGCCGCCCTCGGACGGCAAAGGTAAAGGCGCCGAAAACGGACAGGGCCCGGAAGGCGAAGGGCCGCCCGGATTGACCGAACCGCCCTCCGGCGGCGTCGGGCCGGGCACCGAAGTGGAGGGCGGCGACTGATGGAGGCGGGGATCCTTTCCGGCCGCTACGAGACCGGCGAGCGGCTCGGCTCGGGCGGCATGTCGAACGTCTACAAAGCGACCGACCGCATCCTCGAGCGGACGGTGGCGGTGAAGATCCTCGCCGAGCACCTCTCCGACGACGAGCGCTTCGTCGCCCGCTTCCGCCGCGAGGCCCTGGCGGTGGCGAAGCTGATCCACCCCAACATCGTCCAGGTCTACGACACCGGCGTCGACGACGGCCGCCACTACATCGTCATGGAGTACGTCTCCGGGCGCTCCGGCGCCCAGATCCTGCAGCGCCACGGTCCCGTCGACCCAACCACGGCGGCGGAGATCGGCATCCAGGCCTGCGCCGGCCTCGACTACGCGCACCGGCGCGGGATCATCCACCGCGACGTCAAGCCCGGCAACCTGATGGTCACCGGCGGCCCGGTCGGCGGCGGCGAGATGACCGTGAAGCTGACCGACTTCGGGATCGCCCGGGCGATCGAGCAGACCCGGATCACCCAGGTCGGCTCGGTGGTCGGCACCGCCGCCTACCTCTCGCCCGAGCAGGTGCGCGGCGAGGAGGCGACCCCGGCCACCGACGTCTACGCGCTCGGCGTCGTCCTCTACCAGTTCCTCACCGGCCGCCTGCCCTACGAGGGCTCCTCGCTGGCCGAGCTGGCGGTCCGCCAGCAGAACGAGAAGCCGCTCTCCCCCACCACCTACAACGACGAAGTGCCGGAGACGCTCAGCGCCGCGGTGCTGCGGGCGCTGGAGGGCGACACCAACCGGCGCTACGCCAGCGCCCACGAGCTGGCGACCGGGCTGCGGCTGGGGCTGGAAGGCGAGGACGTGACCCTGCCCGAGGACGGCACCGCGGCGACGCGGATGCTCGGCGAGGAGACCGCCGCCACCCGCCACCTCGACCGCACCGCCCAGACCGAGTACCGCCCCGCTCCATCGCCGAGCCGGCGCCCGGAACCGCGCGCGGCACCGCTCCCGCCCCCGCCGGTCCAGCCGCGCGCCGCCGAACCGCGCCGCCGCGGCGCCTTCTCGCGCTTCGTCCGCTTCGTGCTGGCCCTGGTGGCGCTGGTGCTGGTCGCCGCCGCCGTCGCCGGCGGGGTGATCGCCCTCACCGACAAGGCCGCCGGCGTCAAGGTCAGCAAGGTCGCCGGCGACACCGTCGACAAGGTCGTCGAAGAAGTCAAGGAACTGGTCAAGAAGAACACCGAATAGCGTCCCAGGGGGCGGCGCCGCCGAGCACCGCCTGCCGGTACGCCGCGAACTCGCCCCGCTCGATCGCGGTCCGCGCGTGCTCGGTCAGCTCGCGCATGTAGGTGAGGTTGTGGAGGCAGATCAGCCGCACAGCGGTCAGCTCTTCGGCACGCGAGAGGTAGCTGACGTAGTCGCGATCATGGCGCTGGCAGGCCGGGCAGGGGCAGCCCTCGACGAGCGGTTCGCGGTTGCCCGCCCAGCGGCTCTTGCGGAGGTCGAGCCGCCAGCGGGTCTCCGGGCTCGGCGCCAGGGCGACGCCGTGGCGGGAGAGCCGGGTCGGCACCGCGCAGTCGAAGACGTCGAGGCCGAGGGCGATGCCGCCGAGCAGATCGTCGACCTCGCCGATCCCGAGCAGGTGCTTCGGCGCCTCCTCGGGCAGCAGCGGCGCGGTGAACGCGAGCACGGCGGCCATCTCCTCCTTGTCGCGGCCGAGGGTGCCGCCGATCGCGATCCCATCCACGCCGGCAGCGGAGATCGCCTCCGCCGATTCTTGCCGCAGATCCTCGTGGACGCCACCCTGGACTATCCCGAAGACGGCCTGCCGCTCCGGTCCCTCCTGCTCGTGCCAGCGCAGGCAGCGGTCGAGCCAGCGGTGGGTGCGCTCGGTCGATCGCGCCGTGTACTCGCGGTCGGCGTGAAAGGGAGTGCACTCGTCGAAGACGAGGGCAACGTCGGAGCCGAGCGCCGCCTGAACCTGCATCGAGACCTCGGGGGAGATGAACAGCTCGGAGCCGTCGCGGTAGGAGCGGAAGCGAGCGCCCTCCTCGCTGATCTCGACCTTGGAGCCGTGCTCGCCGCCGGAGCGGCCGCTGCCCTTGACCTCGTTGGCGACGCCGCCGTGGGCGAGCGAGAAGACCTGGAAGCCGCCGGAGTCGGTGATCAGCGCCCGCTCCCAGTTCATGAACCCGTGCAGCCCGCCGGCGGCGGCGATCCGCTCCGGCCCCGGCGAGACGAACAGGTGGTAGGTGTTGCCGAGGATCAGCTCGTAGCCGAGCTCGGCGACCTCGCTGGACTCCAGGCTCCGCACCGTCCCCTTGGTCGCCAGCGGGATGAAGGCCGGCGTTTGGATCGGCCCGTGGGCGGTGTGGATCGTGCCGGTGCGGGCGGCGCCGTCGCGAGCGCCGATCTCGAAGCGGAGCCTGTCGGCATCAGTCCTCATATCGAGATCGATTGGTGAGTTAGGGGGGCTATAGCACCCTCAACTCATCACTCGACGACCAGGCTGCGGCCCGTCATCGGCGCCGGCTGGGGGATGCCGAGGAGGTCGAGCGCGGTCGGGGCGACGTCGGCGAGGATGCCGCCGTCGCGAAGGGAGATGCCCTCGCTGGTGACGACGAACGGGACCGGGTTCAGCGAGTGCGCCGTGTTCGGCGAGCCGTCGGGCTCGAGCATGTGGTCGCAGTTGCCGTGGTCGGCGGTGATCAGGCAGGTGCCGCCGCTCTCGGTGACCGCGGCGACGACGTCTGCCAGGCAGGCATCGACGGCTTCGAGGGCCTGCACCGCGGCGGGGATCACGCCGGTGTGGCCGACCATGTCGGGGTTGGCGAAGTTGATGATCCCGAAGCGGTAGTCGCCGCCCTCGCGCCAGTGCGAGACGAAGGCGTCGGCGGCGGCGCGGGCGCTCATCTCCGGCTTGTGGTCGTAGGTCGGCACGTCGCGCGGGGATTCGACCAGGACGTGCTCTTCGCCGCCCAGCTCCTGCTCGCGGCCGCCGTTGAAGAAGTAGGTGACGTGGGCGTACTTCTCGGTCTCGGCGACGTGCAGCTGACGGCCGCCGGAGGCGGCGATCGTCTCCGCCAGGGTCGTCTCCGGCCGCTGCTCGGGGAAGGCGACCGGGTAGGGCCAGCCCTTGCGGTAGGAGGTCATCGTGGTCAGCTCGAGCTCCGGCCCGCCGGCACGCGAGAACTCCTCGAAGCCGGGCTCCGCGAGGGCGCGGGTCAGCTCGCGGGCGCGATCGGGGCGGAAGTTGACGAAGACGGCGACGTCGCCGGCGGCAGCACCGTCGTAGTCGCCGATCACGGTCGGCTTGACGAACTCGTCGGTCTCGCCGCGCTCGTAGGCGGCCTCGATCGCCTCGCCGGCGCTGGCCGCCCGCAGCCCCTCGGCGTGGACGATCGCGTCGTAGGCGAGCTTGATCCGCTCCCAGCGGGTGTCGCGGTCCATCGCGTAGTAGCGGCCGCTGACGGTGGCGACCCGCCCGGCCGAGCGCAGCCAGCGCTCCAGCTCGGCGAGGTAGCCGCGGCCGCCGGTCGGCAGCGTGTCGCGCCCGTCGGTGAAGGCGTGGAAGACGAGGTCCGGGACTCCCTCCTGGGCGGCCAGCTCGATGCAGGCCTCGAGGTGCTCCCAGCCCGAGTGGACGCCGCCGTCGGAGACGAGCCCGAGCAGGTGCAGGCGCCCGCGGGGGCTGTTGCGGGCGCGCTCGCAGGCGGACAGCAGCGCCTCGTTCTCGAAGAAGCTGCCGTCGGCGACCGCGTCGTCGATCCGGGCCAGGTCCTGCTTGACGATCGCGCCGGCGCCGAGGTTGAGGTGGCCGACCTCGGAGTTGCCCATCTGCCCCTCGGGAAGGCCGACGTCGGGTCCCTGGGCGGAGAGCTGGGTGTGCGGGTAGCGCGCCCAGAGGTCGTCGAAGACCGGCGTCTTGGCCAGGGAGATCGCGTTGCCGGGGCCGGGCGGGGCCAGTCCCCAGCCGTCGAGGATGACCAGCGCCAGCGAGGGAGCTGGCGGCACCGTCATCCCGCCGCTTCCACGATCGCCGCGAAGTCCTCCGGATCGAGACTGGCCCCGCCGACCAGCGCCCCGTCGACGTCGGGCAGGCCGAGCAGCTCGGCGGCGTTGGCGGGCTTGACCGAGCCGCCGTAGAGGATCCGCACCGCGGCGTCGTCGGCGCCGCGCATCCGCAGCACGTCGCGGATGAAGGCGCAGGCCTCCTGGGCCTGCTCGGGCGTCGCGGTGCGGCCGGTGCCGATCGCCCAGATCGGCTCGTAGGCGATCACGACGCCGTCGATCTGCTTCGACTCGAGGTTCGCCAGATCAGCCTGCAGCTGCCGCTCCAGGACCGCCTCCGTCTCTTCGGCGTCGCGCGCCTGCTCGCTCTCGCCGACGCAGAGGATCGGCTCCAGGCCGGCCGCCACAGCCGCCGGCACCTTGCGGGCCAGCGCCTCGTCAGTCTCGCCGAAGTACTGGCGGCGCTCGGAGTGGCCGAGCACCACCGCTTCGACGTCGAGCTCGACCAGCATCGGCGCCGAGACCTCGCCGGTGAAGGCGCCCGAGTCCTCCTCGTGCATGTTCTGGGCAGCGACCTTGACGGCGGTCCCGTAGCGCCGCTCGACCACCGCGGTCAGGGCCGTGAAGGGCGCGCAGAGGACGACGTCGTTCTGGGTCGCGGCGATCCGCGGCAGCAGCGTGTCGACGAACTCGGCCGCCTCGGCGACGGTCTTGTGCATCTTCCAGTTGGCGGCGATGTACGGGGTGCGATCAGCCATGGCTGGCCTCCTTGTCGACAGCGTCTTTGTCGAGCAGCGCCTCGACTCCGGGCAGCTTCTTTCCCTCCAGCAGCTCCAGCGAAGCGCCGCCGCCGGTCGAGAGCCAGTCGACCTGGTCGCCGAGGCCGAACTGGACCAGCGCCGCGACCGAGTCGCCGCCGCCGATCACGGTCGTGCCCGGCGCCGCGGCAACGGCCTCGGCGACCCGGCGGGTGCCGGCGGCGAACGGTGCCAGCTCGAAGGCTCCCATCGGCCCGTTCCAGAGCACCGTGCCGGCGGCGGCGATCGCCTCGGCGTAGGACTCGGCGGTGCGCGGGCCGACGTCGAGGCCCATCCAGCCGTCGGGTACCTCGACACCGTCGCTCTCCTGGCGCTCGGTGTCGGCGGCGAACTCGCGGCCAAGCGTCAGGTCGACCGGCAGCCGCAGCTCGCAGTGGCTCTCCTCGGCCCGCTTCAGAGCCTCCTCGGCGAGCTTGATCCCCTCCTCCTCGACCAGCGAGTTGCCGGTGGCGATCCCCTGGGCGCGGAAGAAGCTGAAGCACATCGCGCCGCCGATCAGGATCTGGTCGGCGATTTCGAGAAAGCGGTCGATGACGCCGATCTTGTCGGAGACCTTGGCGCCGCCGAGGACGACGACGAGCGGCCGCTTGGGGGAATTGACGACCTGGCCCAGCTCGCTCAGCTCCCGCTCCAGGAGCAGGCCCGCGTAACCCTGCAGGTGGTGGGCCACCCCCTCCGTACTGGCGTGAGCCCGGTGGGCGGCGCCGAAGGCGTCGTTGACGTAGAGGTCGGCCAGCTCGGCCAGCGCCTCCGCAAGCTTCGGGTCGTTCTCGGTCTCCCCCGCCTCGAAGCGGGTGTTCTCGAGCAGCAGCACTTCGCCGGGCCCCAGAGCCCGCGCCAGCAGCTCGACGTCGCCGCCGATCACGCTCGGCGCCAGCCGCACCTCGGTCCCGAGCAGCCCCGAGAGCCGCTCGGCCACAGGCCGCAGCGAGAGCTCCGGCACGGCCTTGCCCTTCGGCCGCCCCAGGTGCGAGCAGAGGATCAGCGCCGCGCCGCGCTCGCGCAGCAGTTCCAGGGTCGGCAGCGCCGCCCGAATCCGGGTGTCGTCAGTGACCTTGCCGCCGTCGAGCGGGACGTTGAAGTCGGCGCGGACCAGCACCCGCCGGCCCGCGACCTCGGCGTCGCGGACGCTTGCCTTCGCGAAGCTCACGGGATCGGCGCCCCCGCCGCTAGGCGAGGACCTTGCCGGCCAGCTCGACGCAGCGGTTGGAGTAGCCCCACTCGTTGTCGTACCAGGCGATCACCTTGACCATGCGACCATCGCCGATCACCATCGTCGACTGCGCGTCGACGATCGAGGAGTGCGGGTCGCCGACGATGTCGGTGGAGACGATCGGGTCCTCGGTGTAGGCGAGGATGCCCTTCAGGGAACCATCGGCGGCCGCCTTCAGCGCGGCGTTGATCTGGTCCGGCTGCAGCGGGTTCGGCGTCGTGAAGACGAGGTCGACCGCCGAGCCGGTCGGCACCGGGGCCCGCATCGAGAAGCCGTTGAGCTTCCCGTTCAGCTCCGGCAGGACCAGGCCGACGGCCTTGGCGGCGCCGGTCGTGGTCGGGATCAGGTTGAGCGCCGCCGCGCGCGAGCGCCGCGGGTCCTTGTGCGGCATGTCCTGCAGGCGCTGGTCGGCGGTGTAGGCGTGGATCGTGGTCATCAGCCCCTGCTCGATCCCAAAGGCCTCGTGCAGCACCTTCGCCAGCGGCGCCAGGCAGTTGGTCGTGCAGGACGCGTTGGAGATGATGTCGTGCGCGCCCGGGTCATAGGCGCTGTCGAAGTTGACGCCGAGGGCAACGGTCACGTCGGGTTCGGTCGCCGGGGCGGAGATGATCACCTTCTTGGCGCCGGCGGCAAGGTGCTTGGCGGCGTCGTCGCGCTTGGTGAAGAAGCCGGTCGACTCGATCACGACGTCGACGCCGAGGTCGCTCCAGGGCAGATCGGCGGGGTCGCGCTCGGAGAGGACCTTGAGCTCCTTGCCGTCGATCGCCAGGCCGCCCTCGCTCACCTCGACCTCGCCCGGGAAGCGCCCCAGGATCGAGTCGTACTTGAGGAGGTTGGCCATCGTCGCGGTGTCGACGAGGTCGTTGACGGCGACGAACTCGAGGTCGGCGCCTGCTGCGTGAGCGGCGCGGAAGACGTTGCGGCCGATGCGTCCGAAACCGTTGATGCCGACCTTCACAGCCATGGGGGAACTACCTCCTGGTTCGTTTGGGGTAAAGCCGATCTTATGGACTGGGCTAATCCGAGCCGATCGTGATCTCGATCTCGTACCCGTCCGGATCCTTGAGAAAAGCCGAGTAGGTGCCGGACCCATAGGAGCGACGCTCGCCGGGGTCGCCGAGGCTGACGCCGCCGCCCCTTACGCCGGCTTCCCAAGCCGCCTTGACGGCGACGATGCCGAGGCCGGAGAAGCTGAGCAGCCCGAAGCTCGGGCCGGGCTCGTGGTGCGAGGAGATGAAGAAGACCGGTTTGGCGATGCCCCACCCGACCGTCCGGTCCTCGTCGAAATGACGGCGCCAACCGAGGGGCGCGAGCAGCGCGTCGTAGAACGCGCCGCTTCGCTCCAAGTCAGACACCTCGAGGAGGACGTGGTGCAGCATGCGGCCGGGGAGGCTATAGGAGCCTCCCCGTGGAATACCGCTTCGTCAGCCCTCGCGCGGGGCCCAGCGGAAGAAGCGGATCGCCAGCAGCAGGCCGGCGATGCCCCAGATCGCGACGATGCCGAGCTCGTGCCAGGCGATGCCGTTGCCGGCCCCGGGCACGTAGACGGCGAAGAAGGCCTCGAAGAAGGGGCGGACCGGGAAGTGGTTGGCAAAGTCGATGACGCCACCTGGCAGCTCGTCCTCGGGGATGAAGATCCCGGAGAGGAAGTAGAGCGGCAGCAGCAGCGCGTTGACGATCGCCGCGGCGGCGTCCTGCGAGGGGATCGCCGCGGTGAGGGCGATGCCGAGGCAGCTGAAGGCGGCCGCGCCGATCGCCAGCGTCAGCAGCAGCTCCGGCAGCTGGCCCCAGGGGAACGAGACCGAATAGAGAACGCCGCCGATCAGGCCCAGCAGGGCCATCATCAGCAGGGCGACGACGATCGAGTTGCCGATCCGGCCGGCGATGAAGACCCAGGCCGGCATCGGCGTGCCCCTCCCCCGCTTCAACCGCCCATCTTCGCGGGTGATCACCAGCGTCATCGCCAGGGTCTGCATCGTCGCCGAGATGATCGCCAGCGACATGATCGCCGGCACGTAGTAAGTGGTCGCCTCGACGCCGCCGTCCACCTTCACCGTCGAGCCGTCGAAGACGACGGCAAGGATCAGGAAGACGACGACCGGGAACATCACCGTGAAGAAGACGGCGGCCGGGTTGCGCCAGAAGGCCTTCTGGTCGTAGCGGAACTGGTGGGCGACGAGGGCCAGCGCGCTCACTCGGCGACCTCCGCCGCCTCGGCGTCGCTCGAGGCGGTCAGCTGCAAGTAGACGTCCTCGAGCGAGGGCCGCGTCACTTCCAGCGCCTCGATCTCCTCGCCCTTCGCCAGCGCCGCCCCGGTCAGCTCGTGCAGGGTCTCGACCGGCGTCCGCGTCTCCAGCTCGACCTCGCGACCCTCCGAGCGGTAGCGGATCGTCGTCGCCTGGCTCTCACGGTCGCCGAGATCCTCGGGCGTGCCGCGGGCGACGATCTCCCCGGCGGCGATGATCGTCACCCGGTCGGCGAGCCGCTGCGCCTCGTCCATGTAATGGGTGGTGAGGAAGACCGTCTTGCCGAGATCGCGAAGCCCGGCGATCACGTCCCAGGCCTGGCGCCGCGCCGAGGGGTCGAAGCCGGTGGTCGGCTCGTCGAGGAAGAGCAGCTCCGGGTCGCCGACCAGCGCCATGCCGACGTCGAGCCGCCGCTGCTGGCCGCCGGAGAGGCGCCGCGCCCGCTGCTCGGCCTCCGCCTCCAGCCCGACCAGGGCGATCACCTCGTCGGTCGGCCGCGGCGAGCGGAAGTAGCCCGCGTAGAGGTCGAGCGACTCACGAACGGTCAGGTAGGGGTCGAGGCGACCGCTCTGCAGGACGATCCCGATCCGCTCACGCCACTCGCGCCCGGCCCGCTCCGGGTCCTCGCCAAGCACCGAGACCTCGCCGCCGCTGCGCTTGCGGTAGCCCTCGAGGATCTCGACCGTGGTGGTCTTGCCGGCGCCGTTCGGCCCCAGGAACGCGAACACCTCGCCCGGCATCACCTCGAGGTCGATCCCGCGCACGGCCTCGGCATCGCCATAGCTCTTGCGCAAGCCGCGAATCGAGATGACGGGTGCCGGAGGGGTGGGCAAAGCCCGGCGATTCTATGGACGCTTGCCGTCCAGCTCGACGTCCCTGTGCTTCATCCTCACGATTACGTCGTCGCGGTTGGCGAGGGCGCGGCGGATCCGGTCGGCCACCGCGACCGAGCGGTGGCGACCGCCGGTGCAGCCGACCGCGATCGTCAGGTGGCTCTTGCCCTCGGCCACGTAGGCGGGAATCAGGAACTCCAGCAGCGGCAGCAGACGCCCGTAGAACTCGCCCGCCTGGGTCCCCGACTCGACGTAGGCGCGGACCGGCTCGTCGAGCCCGGTCAGCGGCCGCAGCTCGTCCACGTAGTGGGGATTGGGCAGGAAGCGGACGTCGAGGGTGAGGTCGGCGTCGCGCGGCGGGCCGTTCTTGAAGCCGAAGGTGAGCAGGGTCAGGGCCAGCTCGCCGCCGTCCTCCTCGCCCAGCATCTCCTCGGCGATCCGCCGCCGCAGCTCCGCCCCGGTCAGGTCGCTGGTGTTCATGACCACGTCGGCGCGCTCGCGCAGCGGCGCCAACAGCTCGCGCTCGGCGCGGATCCCGTCGACGATCCGCCCTTCCGGCGCCAGCGGGTGGCGGCGGCGGGTCTCCTTGTAGCGATCGAGCAGGGTCTCCTCGTCGGCCTCGAGGAAGAGCAGCTGCGGCTTCATCCCGACCGACTGCAGGTCGTCCAGGACCTGCACGAAGTCCTCGAAGTACTCGCCGCCGCGCACGTCGCAGACGACGGCGGCCCGCTCGACGCCGCTGCCCTCGTGGCGGAACAGCTCGCCGAGGCTCTCGATCATCCGCGGCGGCAGGTTGTCGACGCAGAAGTAGCCGCCGTCCTCGAAAGCGGCGATCGCTTCCGACTTGCCTGCCCCCGAATGGCCGGTGATCACCACCAGCATCACGTTGTTTTCCGCCATTTGCCTAGCCGATCCTGTTCAGCTGCTCGTGGATCTCGCGGCCTACTTTGCCAGGCAGGCCGGGCACCGACTCGAGTTCCTCGCGACTGGCGGCGAGAAAGCGCTCCGGCGAGCCGAAGTGGCGCAGCAGCGCCCGCTTGCGCGCCGGCCCGATTCCCTTCAGCTCGTCGAGCACCGAGACCGTCATCGCCCGGTCGCGGCGGCCGCGATGGTGTTCGATCGCGAACCGGTGCGCCTCGTCGCGGACTCGCTGCAGGAGCTTGTTGCCCTCGGAGTCGCGCGGCAGGTCGAGCGGCTCGGAGCGGCCGGGTACGTAGACCTCCTCCTCGCGCTTGGCGAGGCTGATCACGGTGACGCCGCGCTCGACGAACGGCTGCAGCGCCTTCAGCCCGGCGGTCAGCTGTCCCTTGCCGCCGTCGATCATCACCAGCGCTGGCAGCGCCGCGAAGCTGGCGTCGCGCTTGCCGTCGTGCGGGGAGAGGTCGGCCTGCTCGAGGTAGCGGGCGATCCGGCGCCGCAGCACCTCCTCCATCGAGGCGAAGTCGTCGGGACCGGCGTTGTCGTCAGCGCGCATCTCGCCACGCACTTTGAAGCGTCGGTAGTCGGACTTCTTGGTCGCCCCGCCCTCGAAGACGACCATCGAGGCGACCGTGTGCTCGCCGCCGATCGTGGAGATGTCGAAGCCCTCGATCCGCACCGGCAGCTCTTCCATGCCCAGCGCCTCCGCCAGCGAGGCCAGCGACTCGACTCGGCGGGCGCGGCGGTGCTCGCGGCGCAGCCGGTCCTGATCGAGGGCGAGGCGGGCGTTGCGCTCGGCCAGCTCGCGCAGGCGCCGTTTGTCGCCGCGCTCGGCCGCCCGCACCTCGACCGGTGAGCCGCGGCGCTCGCTGAGCGCCTCGGCGATCACCTCGGTGCGATCGCGCAGGTCGGGGCCGACGACGACCATCGGCGGCAGCGCCGGCGAGGCCGAGTAGTACTGGGCGATGAACTCCTCGGCGACCTCGGCCGGCTCCCGCTCGCCCTGGTTTTCGAGGTAGAAGCTCTGGCGCTCGGCGAGGATCCCGTCGCGGACCTGGAAGACCTGGGCGTTGGCGTCTTCGCCCTCGACCGCGACCCCGATCAGGTCGGCGGTGCCAACCGAGCCACCGGCGACGCGCTGGCGCTCGAACAGCGAGCGGATCGCTTTCAGGCGGTCGCGGTGCAGGGCGGCGCGCTCGAATTCCTGCGCCGTCGCCGCCGAGTCCATTTTCGCCTCCTCCTCGGCCTCGACCTGGCGGTAGCGGCCGGAGAGGAAGTCGACGATCGCGTCGACGTTGCGGCGGTACTCGTCTCGACTGACGTGGCCGACGCAGGGCGCCCCGCAGCGCTTGATGTAGTAGTCGAGGCAGGGGCTGCCGGAGCGGCGCCCCGGCTCCACCCCCTCGCAGGTGCGGAACTGGAAGAGCTTGCCGAGCAGGTCGAGCGTCTCGCGGACCCGCTTGGCGCTGGAGAAGGGGCCGAAGTAGGCGCGGTGCGGCCGATGCTTCTCGCGGGTGAAGTAGACGCGCGGGTAGTCCTCGTCGAGGCTGACCGCGACGTAGGGGTAGGACTTGTCGTCCCGCAGGCGGATGTTGAAGCGCGGCCGGTGGCGCTTGATGAAGCTCTGCTCGGCCAGCAGCGCCTCGGCCTCGGTGGCGGTGACGAGGGTCTCGATCCGGTCCACCCGCGAGGTGAGCCGAGTCTCGCCGCCGGAGAAATGGGAGGCGACCCGTTTGCGGATCGAGCGCGCCTTGCCGACGTAAAGCAGCTCCTCGTCCTTGTCGTAGAAGAGGTAGACGCCCGGCGAATCGGGCAGGGCGCGGCGCTGCTGCGCGATCCGCTCCGCCCGCGAGAGGCTGCCGTTTCCATTCCTGTCGGCCACGGGTCAAAGGGTAGGCTGCTGGCCACTCGGCCAAACGGACGCCAATACGGAGAGCGAGATGACCAGCCAGACCCTGAGCCCGCCGGAGCTGAAGACCCTGCAGATCGAGATCGACGGCGACGTCGGCACCCTCACCCTGAACCGGCCCGAGGCCTTCAACGCGATGAGCCCGGAGATGATCGGGGAGCTGCCGATCGCCTTCTCCTGGCTGGCCGACCGGGCGCCGCTGCGGGCGCTGATCATCACCGGGGCCGGCAAGGCGTTCTGCGCCGGCGGCGACGTCACCTGGTTCCGCAAAGGGGTCGAGTCCGACGAGATCGACCTGCCCTCCGAAGTGCGGCGCGGCGCCGAGGCACTGCACGTGGCGATCGTCGACCTGCGGCGGATCCCCTACCCGGTGGTTGCCGCCCTCAACGGCCCCGCTGCCGGCGCCGGCTTCTCGCTGGCCCTCGCCTGCGACTTCCGGATCGCCTCGGAGTCGGCCTTCCTGGCTTGCGCCTACGGCCGCATCGGCGCCTCCCCCGACGGCGGCATGACCTACTTCCTGCCACGCGTCGTCGGGCCCAGCCGCGCCCTCGAACTGCTGCTCGAAGACCCCAACCTCACCGCCGCCGCGGCCCTCGAGGAGGGCCTCGTCTCCGCCGTGGTAGCACCTGACGAGCTGCTCGGCGCCGCCCGCGCCAAGGCCGACGAGCTCGCGGCCAAGGCCCCGCACTACGTGCGCATGGCCAAGCAGCTCTGCGGGGTCAGCATCGAGAACAGCCTCACCGAGCACCTGCAGCTGGAGCGCCACGGAATCGCCGACAGCATGGCGACCGAGGACCTCAAGAACGGCGTCGAGGCCTTCTTCGGCGGCGGCACCCCGGTCTTCGAGGGACGCTGAACCGCTTTCGATCGCCGCCCGTATCCGGGGTACAGTCAGCGCTGACCAGTCATCGCACGAAAGGGAGCACCATGAAGAAAGCCGCCATCGCGCTCGTCCTAGTCCTCGCCGCGGTCGGGCTCGCAGCCTGCGGTAGCAGCAGCTCCTCCGACAGCTCCGAATCGACCGCCACCGAACAGACCGAAAGCAGCGGCGCCTCGGGCGGCGAAGCCGAAGGCAAGTCGGCCGGCAGCGCCAGCGCGGTGTCCTTCGAAGCCGATCCCAGCGGCGGCCTCGCCTACACCTCCGACAAAGCGACCGCCAAGGCCGGCAAGGTCACGGTCGACTTCACCAACCCGCAGCCGCTGATGCACGATGTCGCGATCGAAGACTCGAGCGGCAAGACGATCGCCCAGACCGACACCGTCGCCGAAGGCTCCGACTCGACCACGGCCGACCTGAAGCCGGGCACCTACACCTTCTTCTGCACCGTGCCGGGCCACCGCGAAGCCGGCATGGAAGGCACCCTCACCGTCAAGTAAGGGCACACGGCCGAGACCAGTCCTCGAAGGGCGGCGAGAAAGCTCGCCGCCCTTTTCTTATCTAAATACTCTGGACTTTTTAAGAAATGCATTTATGCTGCCCGCATGAATTTTCGTCTGCCCAAGCAGCTGCTGATACTGCTCCTGATTGGCGCCGCATCCCTGGGGCTCTTCGCCTGCGGTAGCAGCGGAGACAAGACGTCGACTGCGGGCACCTCAACCGCTGAATCGACCGCGTCGGAAACCTCAAGCGCTGGATCGAACGGGAAGGAAGACGTCAACCACGGTCAACTCCCACTGCCCGTGAAAGGGGGCAGCTACGACGAAGAACATCCCGGGACCGCTCAGTACGGCAGCCCGCCACTCCCTATAGAAGCGGATCCAGGGGGCGCACCTGCCTTCACTCAGAAGACGGTGACGGCGAAGGAAGGGAACGTCACGATCGAATTCACGAACCCGACGTCTACCCCTCAAAACCTCACGGTCGAACTGCTTCCCAGCCACGAAAAAGAGACGACCGAAACCATCCAAGAAGGCTTCGATGCCTTCACCCTCACGCTGAACCGCAAGACCAAATACGTCTACTACTCCTCTATTCCCGGTATGCGAAAAGCCGGTATGGAAGGCGAAATAAAGGTCACTCCATGAGGAGCTTCGGAAGTCTACGACTGGCGAAGCAGGCGGGACTGCTTCTGGCTGTACTGGCTCTCACCATCGCGCTCGCGGCCTGCGGCGATAGCGGTGGCGGCGACAACTCGACGACGGCGAGCACCAAGGATGCGGTCAATCACGGAAGGTATCCCCTTCCCGTGAAGGGCGGAACCTACGCCGAAGAACATCCGGGCGCTGCGGCATACGGATCTCCCCCCCTTGAAATCGAAGCGGACCCTAGCGGCAAGCTGGCCTTCACCAAAGACGAAGTTATGGCGGAAGAAGGGAACGTGGCGATTGAATTCACGAACCCTCAATCGACCCCACAAAACATCGCGCTTGAAATCGTCGGCAAGAAGGGAAAGCTGGTCAGCGAAACCATTTCTGAAGGCTTTACGATCATGGCCTCGACCCTGTATCCGAGCAAGGAATACGTCTATTTCTCGACGCTGCCCGGCCACCGAAAGGCCGGTATGGAAGGGGTCATCAAAGTCACACCCCCGAAGAAGTAGGAAGTCGTTCAGGGGCTGGGCGGAGCCATCACGCGGGTCACCGAGTCACCCACGAAGCAGGGCTTCTCGCCGCTCTCGACCTCGAGGGTGAAGCGGGTCACTACCTCCCACCAGCCGCCGCCCTTCTCATCGATCGAGACGACCTCGGCCTTGGCGCGGACCTTGGAGTCGACTGGGACGGGGGCTGGGAAGCGGATCTTGTTCCAGCCATAGTTGACGCCGAGGGCGAAGCCGGTGGCGTCGATCAGCTCCTTGCGGAAGCCGTCGACCAGGGAGAGGGTGAGGTTGCCGTGGGCGATCGTGGTCTTGTAGGGGCTCTCGGTCTTGGCCCGCTCGACGTCCACGTGGATCCACTGATCGTCGCCGGAGAGCTCCGCGAAGGTGTCGATGTCGGCCTGGGTGACCGTGCGCCACTCGCTCGGGCCGATCTCCTGCCCGATCAGAGCCTGCATGCCCTCTACGCCCTGGATCTGTACCGAAGTCATCGCGCGGCAGTCTAGGCGAAGCGGGTCAGTCCGACCACCAGTTCTGGATGACTTCGCCGTCGCCGTCGTGCCGGGCACCGGCGGCGATCACCTCGAGACCGTCGTCGCCCGCCTCGAAGGCACGCACGACCTCGGGCGAGACCCGGATCGCATCGAGGGTCTCGACCTCGATGATCTCGTCGTCGAGCTTCATCCGGCCGGAGCCGGCGATGACGACGTAGACCTCCTCGGCCTGCTCGTGTTTGTGACCGAAGGGCGTGCGCTTGCCGGGCTTGAGCCGATGGTGGCTGATGCCGGTCTTCTCGGCGTCGAGATCGCCCTTGGCGAAGCGTGCCTCCTGGATCTCTTCCATGCCGAATTCCGGCGCCGAGTCCTTGACGTCGGTCAGCTTCTTGTGGGTGAAGGGCAGGTGCATCTCGTCTCCTCCGCTCGGGTTCGGTCGTGGCCACCGTACCCGGCGCGGCCGCGGGCCATGCCCCGCCGCTTCAGGCGGCTAGACGGAGTGGCGTGTGTCGGCCGATCGCCTCGAAATCGGCATCGGCGGCGAGCAGCTCGGCCTCGGCGCGGATCGCCACGGCGGCGATCAGACAGTCGCTGAGCTTGCGCGGAGTCTCGCCACCGCGACGGCAGAGGCGGTAGAGCTCGGCGGCGCGCTCATAGTCGGCGGGGCCATCGACGGCGACGAACTCGAGGCCGTAGACAAGCCGGCGCAGGCGGTCGCGATCGGCGTCGTCCCGGGCACCGGCGAGCAGCTCCATCACCACCACGTCGGTGCAGAGCAACTTCACCCCTTCCTCCAACGCCGTCCGGAGTCGCCGATGCGTCGCGCTGCCCGTGGCCCTGAGGAACTCGACCCAGACGGAGGTGTCGACGAGGATCATCGCTCCGGGATCTCGTCAGCCGCGCGAATCGCATCGAGATCGCCTGCCCAGCCGGAGCCCTCGGTCGCGAGCAGCTCAGTGCGGGTCATCGGCTCGCCGACGAGGTGCCGCAGAGCCAGGTCGACTGCCTCGCGCTTGCTGCGCAGGCGGTAGCGGCGCATTGCCCTGCCGACCAGTTCGTCGTCGATCTCGATGTTCGTGCGGGTCATTGCACCTTTATACACCTTCAGGTGTATGGACTTCTGGGACGGGTGTTTGCGGGGCCAGGGCGACGGTCACGCGATCAGCCTCACTTCGAAGCTGGGCAGAGCGAGTGAACCGGCACCGCCGAGCAGAGCGAGGATCCGGGTGACGTAGGCGCGGGTCTCCGGGTAATCCGGCACGCAGCGGCAGCCTTCGACGGCGCCAGGGCCGGCGTTGTAGCCAGCCAGGGCGAGTTCGGGCGAGCCGAGCTGGCCGATTAGGTCGGACATCAGGTGTGCCTGGGCGTCGATCGCCTCGACTGGATCGAAGGGATCGGCGAGACCGTAGGAGGCGGCGGTTCCGGGCATGAACTGGGCGATCCCCTGCGCCCCTGCAGGTGATACCGCGAAGGGGTCGAAGCCGGACTCGGCCATCAGCTGGGCCGCCAGCAGGGCCGCTGACACGTTCCAGTGGGCAGCCGCGCTCAAGAGAGGGTCACGGAAGCGCGAGGGGACGAAGGCGGGCAGGGCGCTGGCACCCGGCGCATCGCCCCCTCCCCCACTTCCGCTGACGGCGAGGGTCGCCGCTTCCTGCGAGCAGGGTGCAGGCCCGCTCGAGAACCCGTAGTGCCAAGGCTCCCACGAGTAGCGCTGCACGAAGCCGAACCGATCCGCGTTCGCGGCGAGCCATGCGTAGGCAGCGTCGGGGCCGAGGTCGAGCTCAGTAGCGCAGCGGTGCAGCGAGTGGCCCGGGGGCGCAACCCAGGTCGGATCGGGATGGGCCGCGAAGAGGGTCGCCTGTTCGGCGTCGGAGCGGAAGCCGGAGACGACCAGCAGAGCGACGCCGTCGGCACTTGCGGCGGCGGCCATGGGGTCGAAGGCGACGGCGACGTCCGGCCTCATCCCCTCGCCGTCGCGATAGACGAGTGGGCCTCCATAGCCGCCACCGCTGGCCATCGGCGGCGCCGATGCGGACCCGGTGGGGGCGGCGCCTTCGGCCACGGCCGATGCCTCGACACCGCGATCGCCACCATCGAGATCGAGGCTGGCCAGCACGCTCACTCGAGCCCGCAGCGGCGCGAATGATGCGAGATCGGGAAAGGCGAGCTGGATACGGCGTGGAACGACCCCGTTGCCGCGACCCGCCTCGATCGCCGCCGCCCGAGCCCGGGCGAGGTAGGCGACCTTGTCGAGATGGATCGGATTCGGCAGGCCGTTGGGCAGAGTGGGCGGCGAGAGCAGCCGCGGCAGGTCGTCGCGCATCGAGCGGGCGGCCGAAATCGCGATCAGGTCGGCCGCCCTCTGCACGCGGCCCTTGCCGGTGACGGCACCGGCGATCGCCACCAGCACCAACGCCGCGGCAACCAGCACGAAGCAGGCCCCGAGGGCGAGGATCAGTGCCTGCCCGCGCTCGTGATCTTCCCGTGCGATCGGCATGCGAGCACCCTGCCGAGCGAACACGCGCACGTGGCGCGCAAGGGCCAAAATGTCTGTGCATTCTTCGTCACGGAACCGAACCTTTCCGCGATCGCGGCCGTAGACCCGGTCGTCAAGCGACCATAGGGAGAGCCATGAACCGCCATGCCAGTTCCATCGCTGCCAAGCTCGGCATCGCCGTCCTCACCTCGCTCGCCGTCGTCCTGATCGCCGTCACCGGCAGCGCCGGAGCCAAGGCGACGAAGGTCGTCGCCAAGGAAGTCGAAAGCACGACCCTCGGCAAGGTCGTCCTGGCGAACACGCGCGGTCGCACCCTCTACACGCTCAGTGCTGAGAAGAACGGCCGCTTCATCTGCACCGGCTCCTGCCTCTCCAGCTGGCATCCGCTGTTCGTACCGGCGAGCGCGAAGCCGACCGGGCCCGTCAAGCTGGGCACGATCGAGCGACCCGAAGGCAAGACTCAGGCCACCTACAAAGGCCGCCCCCTCTACGCCTTCGCCGGCGACACGAAGACGGGCGAGACCAACGGCGAGGGCATCAAGGACGTCGGCACCTGGCACGCCGTCGTCCTCGCGAAGAGCCCGGAATCGCCAAGCCCGCCGGCGCCCGAACCCGAATACCCGTACTAGCTAGTAGTAGGGCAAGAGCTTCCGGCGAATCCGGTCCGGCAAGCCGGCAGAGTTAGGCGGCAGGGACCCGAACAGGGCCCGGCGCTCGGCGACCCAGGCGAGGCGGTGCTTGAGGACGGCTACGGCGGCGACGCGCGCCAGCATGCCCGGCACGGCAAGCGCCAGCAGGGCGCGGTCGCGGGGCAGATCGGCACGCAGCAGGACGCCGGATAGGACGTCGGCCGCGACGTCGAGGAAGGGCTCGACCCTCGCCGCGTCCACGTGGACGACCCGCGGCCCCTCGCGGGAAACGGTCGCGGCTGCGAGGGCCAGATCGAAGCCGTCGGGGTCGGCGGCGACCGCCAGGTGGCAGACATGGCCGCGGGCAGCCACGCGCGCCTCGGGCAGATGGGCGACGAGCCGCTCCTCGAGCCTTTGGGCGGCTGCCGAAGCCAGCAGCGTCGGTCGCGGCGACCGCCCGCCGACGTCGATCAGGAGCGCCGCCCGATCGACGTCGGCGCCCGCGCAGGCAAGCGCCGCGGCGGCGGCGCGGGCGCCCTCGGCGGCTCCGACCGGGGCGACCAGCACCGCCGGCCCCGAGGCAGGCGTCGTCACCTTCAAGGCGCCGGCCTGGCGCTGGCGCTACTGGTCACCGCCAGCGTCCTCGCCACCGCTCTCAGCGGCGAGGGCGGCAGCAGGCGCACGGTCACCGTGCCGCCTTCGACCTCGACCGCGACGTCGGTGCGGGTCCAACCCGGCAGGGCCGCCCGCGCGGCCTCCGTCGCCGAGCCGCCGCTTGCCAAGGCCAAAGCCCCTGCCTCGGCAGCGCCGTCGGCGAGCGTCAGCGCGTAACCCGCGACCAGCAGCTGCAGCGCCACGGCGGCAGCCAGCAGCAGGGCCGGGAGCGCCGCGATCAGCTCGACCGAGGCCTGCCCACGGGAGTCAGCCATCGCCGTCCCCGAGGGCGGCGCTGGCGCCCACCATCACCGCCGGCAATCCGGGAAACAGGACAGGCATCGGCACCTGAACCGAGACCGCACCGTCCTCCTTGACGATCGCCCCGGCGCGCAGCGACGGCGGCAGCGCCCTCCGCGCCGCCGCCGCCGTGTCCCCGCCGACCAGCGCCGCCCGCGCCCCCGCACGGGCGGCGACCCCGGCCGACCAGACGGCCTGGCCGGCAAGCACCACCTGCGCCACCGCAAGCACCGCCAGCAGCAGGAAGGGGATCACCGCAATCAGCTCGACCGAGGCGGTCCCGACCTCCCTCTGACCTGCGCTGCTGACGTCGCCAAACGGCATGCGGCGACCCTGACAACCGAAAGTGCACGCGTGGTGCGCAATTCGTCAGAGCTTTGTGAATTCTTCGGCGCGGAAGTGTGTCAGCGGCTCAGTAGGTGTTCGCCTCGAGCCAGATCCGCCAGATCGCCACGACCGAGGCGCCCAGCAGGACGATCCAGAGCAGCGTGCCGCCGCCGGTGGAGAAGAGCTTGTCGGTGCCGGCGATCAGCAGCGCGATCAAGCCAAAGGCGGCGTAGAAGATCGCCCGTCGGCCGTCGCTCAGGGTAGCCAGAGTCAGCTGGTTCTGGCGGCTCAGCGTGTAGAGCATCCAGGTGATCCCGGCCAGGAAGGCCATCGTCAGCGCCGTGAAGACGGCGTCGACCACGTTCCCTCCCGCTGGCGCGAAGGCGACGGCGGCCGCCAGGAGCAGGATGATCGCGACATTCCGGACCGTGCGCACGGCCTCCAGTGTACGCCGCCTACTTGCTCGTCATGACGACGATTCCGATCACGACCGCGGCTGCGGTGACGGCAAGCGCGAGGCCGGCGACGGCGACGGCGGCGCCTGCCGCCAGCGATCGCTCTTCGCGATTGAGGTCGGCGAAGCGTCCCACCCCCCAGATCGCGATCGAGAAGACGACGGTGATCCCGACCCCGGCGACCGTCGAGTAGACGACCGTCTCCAGCAGCTCCTTGCCCTCGACGATGGTGGCGATCATCCGCTCGACGCCGGTACCGGCGCCCCCTTCTGGGCTCGCCGCGCGAACAGAGCGGCGATCAGCGAGATCGAGGCGAGGGTGACGAGAACCGGGCCGAGGGCGCCGGTCCCGAAGATCCGCGTCAACCCGTAGGCCAGCGCGCCAATTGCCGCGGCGGCCGGCAGGGTCAGCAGCCAGGCGACGACGATGTTGCCGGCCACCCCCCAGCGGACCGCCGAGACGCGCTTGGCCGCGCCGGCGCCCATCACGCCGCCGTTGATCACGTGCGTGGTCGAGAGCGGGAACCCGAAGTGGGTCGAGGCGAGGATCACCGCCGCCCCCGCCCCCTGCGAGGAGAAGCCCTGGGCGGCGTCCATCTTGATGATCCGGGTGCCCGTGGTCTTGATGATCCGCCAGCCGCCGCTGTACGTGCCGAGGGCGATCGCGGTCGCCGAGGCGGCGATCACCCAGAGCGGCGGGTCGGCGTTGGCCGCGAGGCTGCCGTTGGCGATCAGGGCCAGGGTGATGATTCCCATCGTCTTCTGGGCGTCGTTGGTGCCGTGGGCGAGGGCCAGCAGGCCGCCGGAGACGATCTGGCCGTAGCGAAAGCCCCGGGTCACGGTCCCAGGACGCTGGCGGGCGACGACGCGGTAGATCAGCGCGATCGAGAGGCCGGCGACGACGAAGGCGAGGATCGGCGCGACCAGGGCTGGGATCAGGACTTTGCCGACCAGCCCTTCGGCGATCACCGCGTCGAAGCCGGCCGCCGCCACAGCCGAGCCGACGACACCGCCGATCAGGGCGTGCGAGGAGCTCGACGGCAACCCGAGCCACCAGGTGATCAGGTTCCAGGCGATCGCCCCGATCAGGCCGGCGAAGACGACGGTGGGCGTGATCACGTCGGCGCTGACGACGTCGTTGGCGACCGTCGCCGCGACCGAGATCGAGATGAAGGCACCGGCGAAGTTGAGCAGCGAAGCGAAGCCGATCGCCACCTGCGGCCGCGCCGCCCCGGTCGAGATCGAGGTGGCGACGACGTTGGCGGTGTCGTGAAACCCGTTCGTGAAGTCGAAGGCGAGCGCCGTCCCGACCACGATCACCAGGATGACGTCGGAGCTCACGAGTTTTTGATGACGATGCCCTCGAGGATCTGGGCAGCCGTCTCGGTCGAGTCGATCGCCTCCTCGAGCACCGCGAACATGTCCTTCCAGCGGATCACGACCATCGGGTCGATGCCGTTGGAGAAGAGCGAGGCGACGGCGTCGCGGGAGATCCGGTCGCCTTCGTTCTCGAGCCGGTGGATCTCGATCCAGTACTTGTCGAGGTCCTTGAACTCGGGCAGGTGCTCGAGGCCGGCGGCAAGCTGTTCGCAGGAGGCGACGAGGACCTTGGTCAGCGACTGGGCCTGCTCCATCGGCGCCTCGATCTTGTAGAGGCCGAGGAAGTCGGCGGCCTCCTCGGTGTAGTCGACGATGTCGTCGATCTGGGTCGCGAGCCCGTAGATGTCCTCGCGGTCGATCGGGGTGACGAAGGTGGTGTTGAGCCGCTGGACGATCTCGTGGGTGATCCGATCGCCCTCGTGCTCGGCGGCGATCACCTGCTCGGCGAGGTCACCGGAGTCGGGCCAGGTGCCCATCATCTGATCGAGCAGCTTGGCGGTCTGGACCGTGTTTTTACCGGCCTCGATGAAGAGGTCGAAGAAGGTCCGATCGCGGGGCAGGAGCAAGAGGCGCGCCACTGCCGCAATCCTATTGGTCGCGGCGGCCCCGGCCCCCGCTCATCCGGTCGCGGTGGCGAGCTGTTCGGCCGCGCGCAGGGCGTGGCGCTCGCGGAGCTCGGCTTGGACGCTGCGGCGCTGCTCGGGCGGGACCACGGTCCGCTTCCAGGCCCCCTCGCCGTCGAGCTCCCAGGCGTTGGCGTTGTCGGCGAAGCAGCGCTCGAGAATGTCGAGGAGCTCGACCCGCAGGCCGGCGTCCTCCACCGGAGTGCAGAGCTCGACCCGGCTGTCGAGGTTGCGTGGCATCAGGTCGGCCGAGCCCATCAGCAGCCGGGTCTCCTCGCCGCGGCGGAAGGCGTAGAGCCGCGAGTGCTCGAGGAAGCGGCCGACGATCGAGACGACGCGGATGTTCTCGGACACCCCCGGCACCCCCGGGCGCAGGCAGCAGACGCCGCGCACGTTGAGGTCGACCGGAACCCCCGCCTGCGAGGCGGCGTAAAGAGCCCGGATGCAGCCGGCGTCGACCAGCGAGTTCATCTTCAGGACGATCCGCGCCTCTTCCCCAGCCTCGTGCGCGGCGACGGTGCTCTCGATCTCCTCGACGATGCTGGCCCGCATCGTCGTCGGCGAGACCAGCACCTTGCGGTAGTCGGCGGGGCGGCCGTAGCCAGTCAGATAGTTGAACATCTCGGCGACGTCGGCGCCGATGTCGGGGTCGGCGGTGAAGAGGCCGAGGTCGGTGTAGAGGCGGGCCGTCTTCGGGTTGTAGTTGCCGGTGCCGATGTGGACGTACTCGCGGACCCGGTCGCCCTCGCGGCGGGCGACCAGGATCGCCTTGACATGGGTCTTGAGGCCGGGGATGCCGTAGACGACGTGGACGCCCGCCTCCTCGAGGGCCTTGGCCCAGTGGATGTTGGCCGCCTCGTCGAAGCGGGCTTTCAGCTCGACCATGCAGACCGCCTGCTTGCCGCGTTCGGAGGCGCGGATCAGCGAGGGCACCAGCGGCGAGTCGTCGCTGGTCCGGTAGACGGTCTGCTTGATCGCCAGCACGTCGGGGTCGGCGACCGCCTGCTCGACGAACCGCTCGACCGAGGTCGAGAAGGAGTCGTAGGGGTGGTGGACGAGGATGTCGCCCCTGCGGATCTCGGCGAATATGTCGACCGGATCGCCGTCTTCGCCCTGCAGGCGCGGCTGCGTGACCGGCGACCAGGGCGGGTAGCGCAGCTCGGCGTGGCCGGGGACGTCGGCGATCGAGCCGACGTCGGCGAGGTCGATCATCCCGGCGACGTCGTAGACCTCGCGGTCTTCGAGCCGCAGCGCCTCGATCAGCTGCTCGCGCAGCTTCGGGTTCATCCCGGGGGCGATCTCCAGCCGCACCACCTCGCCGAAGCGACGGCGGCGCAGCTCGTCCTGGACGGCCTGGAGGAGGTCGTCGGCCTCGTCGCTGACGGTGAAGTCGGCGTCGCGGGTGACCCGGAAGTAGCCGTGGTCGATCACCTCGGTGCCCGGGAAGAGCACGTCGAGGTTGGCGGCGATCGCCTCCTCGAGCGGCACGAAGCTCTTGCCGCCCTCCCCCAGCGGCAGGAAGCGGCCGAGCAGCTCCTTCGGCACCTTGACGCGGGCGATGATCTCGACCGCGGTCTCTGGATCGCGCAGCAGCACCCCGAGGCTGAGCGAGAGGTTGGAGATGTAGGGGAAGGGCCGCCCGAGGCCGATCACCAGCGGCGTCAGCGCCGGGAAGACCTGCTCATGGAAGCGGGCGTCGATCTCGCGACGCTCCTCCTCGTTGGCGGTCTCGAGCGTGACGATGCGGATCCCCTCCTCCTCCAGCGCCGGCCGCAGGATGCCGCCGAAGCAGTCCTGGAGGCCGCGGTCGAGCTCCAGCACCCGTGCTTGGATCGCATCGATCTGCTCGCTGGGAGCGAGGCCGTCGGGACCGCGAGCGTCGATGCCGGCGTCGAGCTGGTCGAAGAGGCCGGCGACCCGGACCATGAAGAACTCATCGAGGTTGGAGGCGTAGATCGAGCAGAAGCGCAGCCGCTCCAGGAGCGGCACCTCGGTGTCCTCCGTCAGTTCGAGAACCCGCTGGTTGAAGTCGAGCCAGGAGAGCTCGCGGTTGAAGTAGAGAGCGGGATCGTCGATCGGTCCATCGTACTGAGGCGGCGGGGGCGCTCCCGCCGCCTCAGGCGACCTGGGCAACCGCCTGCGCCGGCGCCGCGGCCGAGGCGTCGAGGGCACGCCGGTAGCCGGCCCCGAGCTGATCGAGCGCCCGCTCCCAGGAGCGGTCGCGGACGACGGTGACGGCGGCATCGCCGAGCCGGCGGCGCAGCAGCGGCGAGGCCGCCAACTGCAGCAGCGCGCCGGCGAGGTGGTCGGCGTCGGGACGGCAGAGCAGGCCGGTGTGGCGGTTCTCGACCAGGGCAGCGGGACCGCCTTCGGCGACCGCGACCACCGGCAGCCCGCTCGCCCCCGCCTCCAGCACCACCTGACCGTAGGTGTCGGTGCTGCTGCAGAAGAGGAAGACGTCGGCGCTGGCATAGGCACGGGCCAGCTCCTCGCCGCTGAGCCAGCCCAGGAGGCTGGCCCGCTCCCCGAGCTTTGCCCGCAGCTCGGCCTCCTCGGGGCCACCCCCCGCCAGCAGCAGGTGCAGGCGGGAATCG
>Ga0105247_10000392_pt1 | contig 37149 bp, 32 predicted proteins | sample KBSS24metaG_FD_81519 | JGI IMG/M metagenome (GOLD analysis project Ga0105247, IMG submission 81519) | Switchgrass rhizosphere microbial communities from Kellogg Biological Station, Michigan, USA - KBS S2-4 metaG | ecosystem: Host-associated > Plants > Roots > Rhizosphere > Soil | place... | reverse complement strand
GCGGTATTGATCAGCAGTGCATTGCGCTTCATCTTGCGGAACGCATCGATGTTGATGAGGTTGCGTGTCGATGGCATCAAAGGACAATGAAGCGAAATCACATCGGACTCGGCCAGTACCTGCTCGTGCGGTGTGAACGTCACGCCTTCCATCCTTGGAGGCGCGTGGTCCGCAAACAGAACCCGCATGCCAAACGCCCGTCCTATGGCCGCCGTACCCTGACCGATCGCACCTTCCCCTATGATGCCGAGGGTGGATCCGTGTAAATCTCCGATGTCGTGCGTGAAGAAGCAGAACTGATCGGACTTGTTCCAGACACCGTTCTCGACATCCTGCCTGTAGGCCAGCAGGTTGCGCCGCAACGCCAGTATCAGTGCGAAGGTATGTTCCGGCACCGTGTGAACGGCGTAGTTGCGGATGTTGGCAACCGCGATCCCTTGCTCCTTGCAGTAGCCGACATCCACCACGTCATAACCGGTCGCCGCCACAGCGATCATCTTGAGATTCGGCAGCTGTTGCAGCGTCGCGGCGCGCATCGGTACTTTGTTGATGATCGCCACGGTCGCATTCTTCAGGCGCGGCACAATCTCCTCGGCCGAGGTCTTCCCATATTCGACGTATTCCGTTGCGCACGCGGGCTTGCGGACTCTCGCCTTGAGAGAGTCGCGGTCGAGGAATACGACTCGGTGGGTCATGCTGCAATACTCGTCTGCGCGCCGGCCGCTTCAGAGGCGTCCGGCGCATTGTTTCGCCAGTATTTCTGGGCGGCCGCAATGCCGCTACCCGGTTCGATCTTCACTCCGACATCCAGCATCGCCATCTCGGCTCCGGCAATCGCTCCGAGCAACATGAGCTCATTCAGGTCACCCAGATGCCCGATGCGGAACAGCTTGCCTGCAACCCTGGCAAGTCCCGCGCCCAGCGCGAGGTTGTAGCGCCTGAAGGCCCGCGAGATGACATCGGCGCCATTGATGCCGTCGGGCACCATGATGGCCGATACCGTGTCGGAGTACCACTTCGGCTCGACCGCGCACAGCTTCAGATGCCAACCCTCAAAGACTGCCGCGCGTACCCCGCGAGCGAGGTAAGTATGCCGTGCAAAGATATTTTCCAGGCCTTCCTCCGCGATGAGGGCCAGCGACTCTTTCAGGCCGTACAGCATCGGCAGGGAGGGCGTGTACGGAAAATAGCCCGATGCGTTGGCATTGACCATGTCGGCGTAGTCGAAGTAACAGCGTGGCGTTTGCGCGGTTTTGGAGATCTCGAGCGCTTTCTGGCTGACGCAGGTCACGCCCATGCCGGCGGGCAGCATCAAGCCTTTCTGCGAGCCGCTGACGCAGACATCTACGCCCCACTCGTCCATACGGAAGTCAATGCTGGCGAGGGCGCTCACGGAGTCAACGAAGAGCAGGGCAGGGTGCTTGACGCTGTCCATTGCCCTGCGCACCGCGGCTACATCACTCGTCACACCGGTAGCTGTCTCGTTTTGGCACACCAACACGACCTTGATGCGATGCTGTTTGTCCGCGGCCAGGGAGCCCAGGTATCGTTCAATCGGCGCGCCTTCGCCCCAGGGCGTCTCGAGGATCTCCACCTCGAATCCCAGGCGCTGGCACATATCCACCCACAGGTGACTGAACTGGCCAAAACGCGCGGCCAGCACCTTGTCACCGGGGTTCAGGCAGTTCGTCAGTGCAGCTTCCCAGCAGCCGGTGCCCGAGGAAGGAAACAGGATGGGGGTGCCGTCCGTGGTCTTGAACACCGGCTTCAGGCCGGTGAGGCAGGCGCGGGTCAGTTCGGGAAAGACGGGCGAGCGGTGGTCCTCCATGGGGACCGCCATAGCGCGCAGCACACGGTCGGGGACGTTGGTCGGTCCGGGAACGAACAAGAAGTTACGGCCAGCCATACGGCGCTCCTTCTAAGAATACCCGCTTTCTGATACAACATATATGAGATATCAGGAAGAGTACAGGACGGGGCGCCGATGCGTATAGCCATCATTGGCCAGCAGGATTTTGGCAGGGCGACACTCAAGGCCTTCCTCGAGCGGGGGGATATCGTGGCGGGGGTGTTCTGTGCCCCCGAGAAAACTGGCGGACGGCCGGATCCACTGCGCCTGGCCGCCGAGCAGGCCGGTCTCGAGGTATTTCAGCCCGGCTCGCTTCAGACCGACTATGCGCGCGAAATGCTGCGCAAGCTGGACGTTGACCTGGGGGTGATGGCGTACGTTCTGCAGTTCGCACCGCCGGACTTCGTCAGTATTCCGCGGCACGGCATGATTCAGTATCACCCGTCGCTGCTGCCGCGATACCGCGGGCCGAGCGCCATCAATTGGCCCATTATCCGGGGCGACACCCACACTGGGCTCACGATCTTCAGGCCCACCGACGGACTCGATGAAGGTCCAGTCATTCTGCAACGGGAGGCTGAAATCGGTTCGGACGACACACTGGGAACCGTTTACTTCGACCGCCTGTTTCCTATGGGCGTGGCCGCATTGTTGGAGGCCGCCGACCTGGCCGTCAGTGGCCGCGCTTCAGCCGTGACACAAGACGAGTCCGCCGCAAGCTATGAAGGTTGGTGCCGCGCGGCCGAGGCGCGCATCAACGGGCACAATCATGTGGATCAGATCTACAACCTGATTCGCGGCTGTAACCCGGCTCCCGGGGCCTGGACCTCGTTCAAGGGCCGCAAGCTGCAGCTGTTCGACGTCCGTAAGCATCCAACACGGACCGTCTCCCAGGTCCGCAGCAAGGTGGGCGCGGTGACCGAGGTCGGGCACGGGATGTTTGTCACGGCCCACGGCGGCCACATCGAAGTGTTGAAAGTCCGGTATGACGAGGGGAAGAAGCTCTCCGCGGCCCAATTCTGCGCCGAGCTGGGTGTCACCACCCATACCCAGCTCGGTGAATAGCCGCCTATTCGAGGAACTGCCATGCGCACTGCCTACATCACACATGCGGATTGTCTGCTGCACGAGATGGGACCCGGTCATCCGGAATGTCCTGACCGGCTCGTGGCCGTGAATGAGCACATGCGCTCATCCGGGCTACTGGATCAACTGCGTGTACTGGATGCTCCCCTGGCGAGCGCGCAGGACCTGAAAAGGGTTCATCGGCCCGAGTACGTCGATCTCATTTTCGAGAACGCGCCGACTGAAGGCTACGTGCAGCTCGACCCGGACACGGCCATGAATCCCCACACCCTGGCCGCGGCTCGCCGTGCCGCAGGCGCCGGAGTTCTGGCGGTGGACGAAGTCATGGCCGGCCCGTCACAGGCTAACCGATCCGCGAATGCATTTTGCGCGGTTCGGCCTTGCGGTCACCACGCCACGACGGGGCGGCCGATGGGCTTCTGCCTGTTCAACAACGTCGCTGTGGCCGCAGCCTATGCCATCGAGACGAAGGGACTCGAGCGTGTTGCGATAGTTGACTTCGATGTTCATCACGGGAACGGCACCGAGGACATGTTCAGCGCCCCGCGCTGGCAGGACCGCGTGCTGATGGTGAGCTTCTTCCAACATCCATTCTATCCGGGCACTGGAACCCAAGATCCGGCTCCCAACATGATCAATGTGCCGCTCGCGGCCGGCAGTGACGGCCGGGCTGCACGGCGTGCGTTGGAAGATCACTGGCTGCCTGCGCTGCAGAAGTTCAAACCGCAGCTGCTGCTGATCTCCGCGGGATTTGACGCGCATCGCGAGGATCTGCTCGGCGGGCTCGCGCTGATGGAGGAGGACTACGAATGGATGACACGGGAGCTGCTCGCGGTAGCCCGCGAGTATTCAGACAACCGCATCGTCTCCATGCTCGAGGGCGGCTACAACTTTGCGGCCCTGGGCAGGAGCGCGGTCGCTCATGTACGCGCGCTTGCCGAGGGCTGACCGCTAATGCTTCAGACAGTCAGGACGATCTTGCCTATGTGGTTGGATGACTCCATGAGCCGGTGTGCCTCGCTGGCCTCGGCCAGGGGAAAGGTCGCATGAATCACGGGCCGGGCACGGCCGGCACGCAGGAGAGGCCACACGTTCTGCAGCACCGCTGCGGCAACTGCCGCTTTCTGGTCAACGGTTCTCGAGCGCAAGGTCGAGCCGGTGAGCGTGAGGCGCTTCATCAGAATCTTGCCCACGTTGACCTCGGCGCGTGCGCCGCCGAGCAGAGAAATGACGACAATCTTTCCCTCGAGCGCCGCACACTCGATGTTTCGACCCACATAGCTGCCCGCAACCATGTCCAGGATGATGTCGACACCCTTACCGTCAGTTTCCTGGTTGATGACCGCGACGAAGTCCTCGGTTTTGTAGTCGATGCCGCGGACCGCTCCGAGCTGCTGACATACCTTCACCTTTTCGGGCGATCCCGCGGTTGCGTAGGCGCGCGCGCCCCAGGCGTGCGCCAGTTGAATCGCGGCCGTACCGATTCCGCTGGTGCCACCATGAATGAGAACGGTATCGCCGGATTTGCAGCCGCCACGCTCGAACAGGTTGGTCCAGACGGTGAAGTAGGTTTCGGGAATGGCCGCCGCCTCGATCATGCTGAGACCTTCGGGAATCGGCAGACACAGGACCGCGGCAGCGACGGCGAACTGCGCGTAACCGCCGCCAGGCAGAAGCGCCGTCACCTTGTCACCAACCGACACTCCGGAGGTCTCGGGACCGATCGCGACAATCTCGCCTGCGACTTCCAGTCCCGGCAGTTCAGAGGCTCCGGGAGGTGGCGGATACCGGCCCTGGCGCTGCATCACGTCGGGCCTGTTGACGCCCGCGGCAGCGACCTGGATCAACACTTCGCCCTTGCCCGGCCGTGGCACCGGCCGTACGGCAGGTTGCAACTGCTCCGGGCCGCCGGGAGCGGCAATTGCAACTACTTTCATCTCTTGCGGTAGCGGTGGAATGGTCGTTCTCCATTTGGTTCGGCAGGCACCGTCCGCTCAATCTAATTGATTCAGGAGAAGAAATGAATCGCCAGACAGATCTGCAACACTTCGAGCTGTTCATTGACGGCCGGCACGTGAAGCCCGGCAGTGGCGAATATTCTCTCGATGTCGATCCCGCTACTGAGCAGCCTATCGCCGCGGTGGCGCTCGGCAGCAAAGCTGATGTTGACGTAGCCGTCCAGGCGGCGCGCGCCGCGCTGAAAGTCTGGGGTGGCATGCGCGCTGCTGACCGCGGCCGCATACTTCAACGTGCCGCCTCCCTGATCGAGGAACACAGCGAGGAGTTGGTCCAAATCGAAAGCCGCGACGCCGGCAAGCCGCTCGCGAGCGTACGCCGGCAGGACATGCCGGCCGTGATCGATACGATCCGCTATTACGCTGGCTGGTGCGACAAAATCACAGGATCGGTCGTTCCCACGCGGCCCGATGCGTTGACCTACACCCTGCGCGAGCCGGTCGGCGTAGTTGGGGCAATCATTCCGTGGAACTTTCCAATGATGATCGGCATGTGGAAGATTGCTCCGGCGCTGGCGTGTGGCTGCACGATGGTGGTCAAGCCGGCGGAGCTGACTCCATTGAGTATGCTGCGTATTGCCGAGCTCTTACTGGAAGCTGGCGTACCTCCCGGTGTATTCAACGTGGTGACTGGGAAGGGTAGCGTCGTAGGTGAAGCTCTTGTGCAGCACCCCGGCGTGAACAAGGTAACTTTCACCGGGTCGCCCAATGTCGGTCGAGGAATACTGCGGGGAGCCGCCAGCAACTTCAAACGGGTTACCCTGGAGCTGGGCGGAAAGTCCGCCAATATCATTTTTGCGGATGCCAACCTGGAGCGGGCCGCGCGCTCGGCAGCTTCGGGAATATTCTTCAACGCAGGGCAGGTTTGCTCGGCCGGCTCACGTGTGCTCGTTGAGCGTTCCGCTTACGACGAGGTGGTGGACCGATTGGTGGGGCGTGCCAAGACCATCAAAGTGGGTAGTCCCGAAGCAGCCGATACGACCATGGGCCCGGTGATTTCCGCTGGCCAGATGAAGACGGTCCTCAACTACATTGATATCGGCAGGTCGGAGGGCGCATTAGCGGTCATTGGGGGAGCCCGGATCGGACAAAAGGGTTACTACGTGCAGCCCACGATATTTGCCAACGTTGCACACGAGATGCGGATCTCGCAGGAGGAGATCTTTGGACCGGTCCTGAGTGTCATCCCCTTTGACGACGAACAGGATGCACTGCGGATCGCGAACGGTACGGCCTACAGTCTCGCGGCCGGTGTCTGGAGCGCGGATATCGGGCGGGTGCATCGCATGGCCGCGGGCCTGAAGGCCGGCACGGTTTGGATCAACACGTACGGTTATACGGACGTGCGCTTGCCTTGGGGTGGATCGGGCGAATCAGGGTTCGGCCGCGAGCATGGTGAGGCGGCGTTGGAGAACTTCACCGAACCTAAATCAGTGTGGATGGCTATTGACTAGCGGTCTGCTGCGCTGGCGGCGCAACGATCACCAGTGGCACGGCCGCCCGTGGCAGCTCATCGAGCTCGTTACCCCCGTGCTGCACATACTCCAACAGCTTCTGGCGCATGCGGCGCGTCCAGAACTTGTTGATGTGGTTGGAGATACCGGCAAGCGCCGCCTGCCGGTCCGGCTCGGCGCGGAAGAAGTTGCCAATGTCGTTCGCCATTTGAACGATGTGCTCGCTGCCGCCACTCATCGATTGTCTTTCCGCCTTAGCTTTACTTTGCTGTCGATACGTCCGCGGCTTTCAACAGGCTCTCCTGGGTCTCGCTGAAGTCGCGGAAGCGCTTCTGCCATTCGGAGGGCTGACTGACCCGCGTCGCCTGTACAGCCGTGACCTTGTACTCGGGGCAATTCGTCGCCCAGTCCGAGCTGTCTGTCGTAATGACGTTTGCGCCGGATTCAGGGAAGTGGAACGTTGTATACACGACTCCCGGCTGCACACGTTCCGTCACGCGCGCACGTAACACCGTATCACCAGCGCGGCTGGCGATGCCGACCCAGTCACCGTCAACGATTCCACGCTCCTCAGCATCGTGAGGGTGGATTTCCAGCCGGTCCTCGTCATGCCAGACGTTGTTTGCGGTGCGGCGCGTCTGCGCGCCGACGTTGTACTGGCTGAGAATACGGCCCGTCGTCAGGATCAGCGGGAATCGCGCGTTGACCTTTTCGCGGGTAGGGACGTACTCCGTTATCAGGAATTTGCCCTTACCGCGCACGAACTCGCCGATGTGCATCGTCGGAGTTCCATCCGGGTGTGCTTCGTTGCAGGGCCACTGAATGCTGCCCAGCTCATCGATGCGCTTGAAGCTGACACCCGTAAAGGTGGGCGTTAGCCGAGCGATCTCGTCCATGATCTCGGACGGATGCTTGTAGTTCATGGGATAACCCATGGCGTTGGACAACAACTGGGTGATTTCCCAATCCGCATAGCCTGACTTGGGCTTCATCACCCTGCGCACGCGCGAGATACGGCGCTCGGCGTTGGTAAACGTGCCGTCCTTCTCCAGGAATGAGGAGCCTGGCAGGAACACATGGGCGAACTTCGCCGACTCATTCAGGAACAGGTCCTGAACGATGATGCATTCCATCGCTGACAGCGCCGCGGTGACGTGCTGGGTGTTCGGATCGGACTGCGCGATGTCCTCGCCCTCGATGTACAGGGCCTTGAACTCGCCGTCCAGGGCGGCCTCGAACATGTTTGGGATGCGCAGGCCGGGCTCGCTCTGCAGTCCGACGCCCCAGGTCGTCTCGAACAGGTGACGCACGGTGTCGTCCGACACGTGGCGATAGCCCGGGAATTCGTGCGGGAAAGAGCCCATGTCGCATGAGCCCTGCACGTTGTTCTGACCGCGCAGCGGGTTGACACCAACGCCTTCGCGGCCGATGTTTCCGGTGGCCATGGCGAGGTTGGCGATGCCCATCACCATGGTCGAGCCTTGGCTGTGCTCGGTAACGCCCAGACCGTAATAGATCGCGCCGTTGCCGGCTGTGGCATAGAGTCGGGCTGCGGCGCGTATCTCGACTGCCGGGACCCCCGTGATCGGCTCCATGGCTTCCGGAGAATTCCGCTCGAGGGCGACGAAGGTGCGCCACTTCTCGAAGGAGTCGACCTCGCAACGCGCGCGGACGAAATCTTCTTTCACCAGCCCTTCGGTCACAACCACGTGCGCGATGCTGTTGATCAGCGCGACGTTAGTGCCCGGGAAAAGCTTCAGGTGATGGGAGGCGCTGATGTGCGGGCTGCGGACGAGGTCGATGCGGCGGGGATCCGCAACGATCAACTTCGCACCCTGGCGCAACCGGCGCTTCATCTGCGATGCAAACACGGGATGCCCGTCGGTCGGGTTTGCGCCGATGACGAAGATCACGTCGGCTTTCATGACCGAATCGAAGTCCTGCGTTCCGGCCGACTCGCCGAGTGTCTGCTTGAGGCCGTAACCGGTCGGCGAATGGCAGACGCGCGCGCACGTATCGACGTTGTTATTGCCGAAGCCGGCTCGCACCAGCTTCTGTACCAGGTAGGTTTCCTCGTTGCTGCAGCGGGACGAGGTGATGCCGCCGATCGAATCGCGTCCGTACTTGGCCTGAATCCGTTTCAACTCGCTGGCGGCGTGGGCGATGGCTTCCTGCCACGATACTTCGCGCCACGGATCGCTGATCTTTGCGCGGATCATCGGCTTCAAAATACGGTCCGAGTGCGTGGCGTAGCCGATGGCGAAGCGGCCCTTGACACACGAGTGACCATGGTTCGCATGCCCATCCTTGTTCGGGACCATGCGCACGAGTTCCTCGCCCTTCATTTCGGCGCGGAACGAGCAACCAACACCGCAATAAGCGCAGGTCGTGACGACGCTGTGCTCGGCCTGGCCCTTCTCGATCAATGTTTTCTCGGAAAGGGTGGCAGTCGGACAGGCCTGCACGCAGGCACCGCACGAAACACACTCCGAGTCCATGAACGACTCGTTCTGGCTCGGCGCAACCTTGGACTCGAATCCGCGGCCCTGGATGGTCAGCGCGAACGTGCCCTGTTGCTCGTCACACGCGCGTACGCAGCGTGAACAGACGATGCACTTGCTGGCATCGAAGGTGAAGTAAGGATTGCTCGTGTCCTTGCCCAAGCTGAGGTGATTCTCGCCTTCGTAGCCGTAGCGCACTTCACGCAGACCAACGGCACCCGCCATGTCCTGCAACTCGCAGTGACCATTGGCGGGGCAGGTGAGGCAGTCGAGCGGATGATCGGAGATGTACAACTCCATCACTCCGCGGCGCACCTCGGCGATCTTCTGGTTCTGGGTCGTGACTTTCATCCCCTCGCTGACGAGGGTGGTACACGAGGCGGGCAGGCCTTTCATGCCCTCGATTTGCACGAGGCACAGCCGGCACGAGCCAAATGCCTCGAGTTGCTCCGTGGCACACAACTTAGGCACCTTCGTGCCCGCCACTGCCGCGGCCCGCATCACTGACGTGCCCGCGGGCACTGTGACTTCGGAGCCATCGATAGTCAGGGTGACGAGCTTCTCGCTGTCACGCCGTGGAGTGCCCAGATCCTGTTCGTCGATCGATATCATTGTGCTTCCCGTCTATAGCGGCCGCACGGGCCGCCCGTACGAGTGATATATTAGATATAATAAGGCTTAGTTGTGCCAATTCAAACCGTTAAAGGGCGGTGGCGGATATCATGCGCGCCGGCCAACCGTTCGCGACTTAAATCCCTGCCATGATCGCCACCACGTGGCCCTTGCTCCTGGGCATGGGCGTCCTGATGCTGGGCGCCGGCCTGCAGGGCACGCTCCTTGGTGTTCGTGCCACGTTGGAAGGATTTCCGACGCCGGTCATTGGCGTCATCATGTCCTGCTACTACGTAGGGTACCTGCTCGGTACCTTCACCGCACCGCGACTGGTCCGCAATGTGGGGCATATTCGCGTCTTTGCAGCCCTGGCCGCAGTCGCTTCGGCCGCCATCCTGGTCCAGGGTTCCTTTGTCCACCCAATACCTTGGGCCATCATGCGCCTGGTCTCGGGCGTGTGCTTTGCCGGCATTTACGTGGTCGCCGAAAGCTGGCTCAACGACAGAGCAAGTCGTTCCAATCGTGGAACACTGCTCGCTTTGTACATGCTCGTTCTCTATATCGGCCTGGGTTCCGCGCAGTTCCTGCTGGTCGTTGCCAACCCGACCGCCCCCACGCTTTTCATGCTTGTCTCGGTGCTGATCTCGCTGGCGATGGTTCCCATCGTTGTGTCCGCGCATCAGACCCCGCAGGCATCGGTTCCGCTCAAGGTGCGATATAGGGACCTGTATCGGAACTCCCCGCTGGGGGTGGTGGCGGTGACGATTTCGGGAATGATCTCGTCCACTATCTTTGCGATGGGGCCGGTGTATGCGCGACTCAGCGGCTTGGGCACATCCGGCGTCGCTACTTTCATGGCGGTGAGCATTCTCTCCGCCGTACTCACGCAGTATCCGGTTGGCCGGTTGTCCGACCGAATGGATCGCCGGACGGTAATTGCAATCGTGTGCACCATCGCCACGCTCGTGGCGGTTAGCATAGTCGTGTTCAATGACATGCCCCATGGTCTATTTCTGGTGTTCGCGGCCCTCTTCAGTGGGTTCGTCCTGACGCTTTATTCGCTCGCCGTCTCGCACGTAAACGATAAGCTCGAACCCGGGCAAATGGTCGCTGCGAGCAGCGCCCTGTTGTCATTGAACGGAACGGCAGCCGCAATCGGGCCGGTGTTGGCCGGCAGCCTGATGGCAGCATTCGGTCCGAAGGCCTACTTCGCCACGTTGGCTGCATTGACGGGCGGACTGACGATTTATGACCTCTGGCGCAAGACCCGCCGCAGTGCGGTGCCGGCCGCGCAAAAGGGACCCTTCATCACGGCACAGCCTCAGGGTATGACCGGCCAGATACTGAGCGGCACCGAGTTGGGCGAGAGTCCTCGCCGTTAGGGGAGTGAGAGCCCCACCCGTGGGTAGCAAGGAGGGTGGGCGAGCGAGGAGGCAGTCGGGGGGGGGCAAGGAGGCGATGAAAATAATTGCGACTTTCCGCCGCCAGCCGTGTTCTATGTACAAACGCTGACACGCCTGTGCAAACATCGGCTGAATTCGTAACGTTCATGCACGCCTATCAGGACATGGTCTTCTCTACGGCCGCTCGCCTTACGGGTAACGACGCGCAGGCCGAGGATATCGCCCAGGATGTTTTCCTGAAGGCCTACGAGAATTTCGACCAACTGCGCAGCAGTTCCACTGCCGGCGGTTGGCTGAAGACCGTTGCGACCCGCCTGACGTTGAATCATCTGTCCCGCTACCGCCGGCGCTGGCGGTTCTTCTCGGAACTGCGCCGTGATGATTCCGACGAAGACTCGGAATTGGAGTTTACAACTCCCGATCTGACACCTGACGCGATCGTTGCGGACATCGATGCCGAACAGCGGCAGGCGATCATCGAGCAGGCCTTGCGCGAGTTGCCGGAGCATCACCGCGTGCCGCTCGTGTTGTATCACTTCGAGGACATGCCGTATCAGGATATCGCGAATCAACTTCGGGTGTCGCTGCCGAAAGTCAAGACGGATATCCAACGCGCCCGGATGGCGCTTGCAAAGATACTGGCTCGCCGCGGGGTAGTGCGCGCGAGCTTGGCGAGTGCCTGATCATGAGCAACGGTCCGGAAAAGCTGGAGTCGTTCGTCGATCAACTGGTTCGAGGTCAGCCGCTGCGGCGCGCCCCGGCCACACTCGAAGCGCGAGTGCTCGCGCAACTGGCTCTGCAGCAGGCGCCAATACCCTGGTGGCGCAGGGGATTCGCCCACTGGCCGCTGGCCGCGCGCGTGGCGTTCCTGATCGCGTCCTACGGGTTCGTGAGACTCGCGATCGCGGGTGTCATGTCAATCATCACATTCGTCGGCTCCCGTGAGGTGGCCGAGACGGCCGTTTCCTGGGCGCACGTGGGGACCACGGCTGTTTCGGCAACTGTCTCGTTGTGCTCTCTCATCGTAAGCGCCATTCCCCCCTTATGGCTGTACGGCGCGGCAGTTTGCGGGTTTGCCCTTTACGCCTTGTTGTTTGGCCTTGGAACAGTTGCTTATCGCACCCTGTACGTACAAAGATGAAAACTAACATCCTCAAACCGATTGGATGGTGGGCGCTCGTGTTGTGTTGCATGCTGCTGAGTGCGGCGCGCGCGCAGGACGTCGAGACGCCCGCGGCTGGCAAGGATGCGGCGGTTCAGGCGCCCGGCAGTGCCGGTGATGATGCGCGGCGAAGCGCTGGGGCGCCGGCGCATAAGGCTGGCGATGCGCCCCCACACGACGCGGGGCATAAGGCTGGAGATGCGCTCCAGGGCGACGCGCGGCATAAGGGTGACGATGCGCTCCGGGGCGACGCGGGGCATAAGGATGACGATGCGCTCCGGGGCGACGCGCGACAGGATGGCGACGACGAGCAGGCGGATCACGCCGCGCCTCGCGACGATGAGGAGTCACGGACCGCGCCATCGAACAACGAGGACGACGAATGGGTCGGGTCGAATCGCCACCACCATCACAGACATCACGAGGGGAACGGGGACGCCGTTGTCGCGATTGGTCACAAAGCCGAATTGTTGGCGGGCCAACACGCGGAGTCTGTGGTCGCCATTTTCGGGCCGGCAGACAGTGCTGGGGATGTCGATAACTCTGTTGTGTCTATTTTTGGAGCCATACATGTAACGGGGAAAGTCGGCGACGCCGTGGTTGCGGTGATGGGGAGTGTCTACGTCAATAGCGAGGTGGACGGAGACGTTGTTTCAATACTCGGAAAAGTGGAACTCGGGCCAGAGGCAAGAATCCGCGGCAACGTCGTCACCATTGGAGGTGACCTGATCCGGGATCCAAGCGCAACGATCGACGGTCATGTGCAAACAGTCATCAGCACAGACTGGGAAGGCTTCGATTGGCTGCGGCCCTGGGTGGAGCGCTGCCTGTTGTACGGCAGGCCACTTGCATTCACACCCGGCATCGAATGGGCATGGGGAATCGCGCTGGGTCTACTGGCGCTTTATGTTTTTATAGCGTTCCTGTTTCGCGGTGCGGTGGAGCATTGCGTAAGGTTGTTCGAGTCGAACCCCGGCCACTCGATCCTGGCCGCACTGCTGACCATGCTGCTGACGCCGGTGCTGTTCGTGCTCCTGTTCATCACGGTGCTCGGCATCGCTGCCGTCCCGTTCCTGGCCTTCGGGCTTCTATGCGCGGCTGCTTTCGGCAAGGTGGTCATACTGGCATTCATCGGGCGCCGCTGCACGCCGATGCTGGCAGACGATCCAGTGAAGCACACGGTGATGGGTGTTGCGGTGGGCGGGGCGATCGTGTTGGTGCTGTACACCATCCCGTTCATCGGATTCGTCGTGTACAAGCTGCTCGGCATATTGGGGCTGGGTGTCGTGGTGTATGCGTTGTTGGTTGCCATGCGCTCGGGGCGGCAGGCGCGCGTTGCCGCGCGGAATGGGGGGCTCGGTCCTAATGGTGGGGGCGGCTCGGGCGGTGGTGTAAGCCCTGGCGGTGGCGCTGGTCCCGGCGCGCGCGTTGGACCTGGCGGTGGCGCTGGTCCCGGCGTGGGCGTTGGATCTGGCGGTGGCGCGGGTCCCGGCGTGGGCGTTGGACTTGGCGGTGGCGCTGGCCCTGGCGTGGGCGTTGGACTTGGCGGCGGCCCTGGCCCTGGCGTGGGTGTCGGCCCGGGCGGTGGTGTTGGCCCAGGCGCGAGTGTTGGCACTGGTGGCGGTGCCGGCCCGGCAGGCCGAGTTGGTTCGCCGGCGAACTTTGGCGGTGCGGCTGCGAACGCCGGTCCGAGTGGGGAGGCGGGCATTTGGGCTGGCGAGCCCATGGGGTCCGGCCCGATGGGTAGCGGCGCGCATGCGACGAGTTCCGATCCGCTGGGCGGCGGTGCGGGTTCCGGTCCGATGGGCGGAGCCGGCGCGACGGGTTCCGGCCCGATGGGTGGCGAGGAGGGTGCGATGGGTTCCAGCCCGATGGGCGACGGTGCGGGCGCTGCGGCCAATGGCCGCCCCGAGTTCGGCGATTTCAGCGCACGGTCTGACTCTCCCCCTGGCGGGTCCGCTTCGTCCGCGAGCTCTGCCGGCGCGAATTCAACAGGCGGTGGTTTCACTGCATCTCCGCCGCCTGCCGCGACAATGTCGCCAGCCGCGATGGCTGCGCTGCCGCGCGCTGGTTTCGGCATCCGCATGGGCGCGCTCCTGCTGGACATCGTGTTGGTGGGAATAGTCCTGCACCAGATCCATGAGAGCACGCGCCTGGAACTGCTCGTTCTCGCGACCTACGGCGCGGTAATGTGGAAGCTCAAAGGTTCCACCATCGGGGGGATCATCTGCGGGCTGCAGGTTGTTCGACTGGACGGCCGGCCTATCGACTGGCCGACCGCAATCGTGCGCGCGCTCAGCTGTTTCCTGTCGCTGGCGGTCGTCGGCTTGGGATTCCTGTGGATCGCCATTGATAGCGAAAGACAGTCGTGGCACGACAAAATCGCCGGCACCGCGGTAGTGCGCGCGCCAAAAGGTACGTCGCTGTTATGAGGGAGGCGTCTCAGCGCCCCCAGCGTATGGCGGACGGCGAATGCTTCGGACGGTGGTTACCGCAGACGCTAGTGCCGTCGTACCGGCCGCGCGAATATCGCGCGCGCTACACCGAGGGTGCCGAGAACCAACAGCGCAATTTCATCTATAACGCCGCCACCTCCGCCACTAGATGGAGCAGCGACCGTGAGGTCCGCTGTGCTCGATGCCGTTCCGTTGGCGTTGGCGCAGGCCAAAGTGTAGCTGACTGTTCCTGCGGTCGCCGGTGCGGTTACTGTCGTGCTGCCGCTGGTTGCCTGCGATCCTGTCCAAGCTCCGGAGGCAGTACAGCTCGTTGTGTTGATGGATGACCACGTCAAGGTGGTCGTTGCACCGGGCGCGATTGAAGTACTGGCCAATTTCAGGGTGGGGGCCCCGGGAGCCAGCGTGGCCAATGCCGCATCTGCCTGGATGAACCCGGATCCCGCGAAGTCGGCGGTGGTGTTGGTCATCGGCAACGCCGAGGTCTGCAACGCGGTATAGATCTGCGTTGGGGTGAGACTGGAGTTCGCCTGTAGCATCAGGGCGGCGATGGCGGCGGCGTGCGGTGCTGCAGCCGAAGTGCCGAAGAAGTTGGGGTAACTCCCGTTGTTGGCGCATTGCGCCACGGTGCTCGTGTCCTGGCTGGCGGGTATCTGGAATCCGAGGAACGTGTTGTTGCCGCCGTCGGGACCCACGAAGTTGGGCTTCTGGCGCACCATCGGGGTTGCAAGCCGATTCCCGGATTTATCGAAAAGGATGGGCGAGCCACCTTGGGAGGAGTAACGCTCCAGCACGGCTGTGGTCGTGCCGCAGCCGGGCGTGTTGTAAAACGCGGCTGCCCCGACCGCCGCCGCACCCGCGGCGCCGGGATGCCCCTGCACTGTCGGGTTCTTGACATATGCGTTGCTGTTGTTGAACACAACCTTCAGGCCGCCGCCCTCAACCGCCAGTTTGACGCGCTCGGGGGCGGCCGTCCCATCCGCCAAGCCAATCGATATGCTGATGGTCTCGGCGGCAGTTGTCCCGGCTGAATTCGCCGGATTGCTGACAATCAGTATCTGCACCGGATCGGCGCCGGTTCTGTTGGGTCCGGTACACGTCGTCGGGGTGCCGTTGAGGTTGATGATCTTGTCGTTGCCCGACCCCGTAACGCACAGGTCCAGATGGCTGCTTGCGCCCGGGCTCCCCGCCGCGCCCGTTACATACGGTTGATCCCACTGCAGGACCAGCGCAACCAGTTGGCCTTGCTCAAGAGCGGGAATCGTGACGGACAGCGCGTTGACGCTGGTCGCGCCCGAGTTGTCGAAGTTCAGGAGGTACTCGCCGATGTTGGGAGCCGTCGTGGACAACTTCGAGAAGTTGGGGGCGGTATTCTCGTAAGCATCGGATCCGTCGTTGCCCGCCGCCGAAAAATACGCAACGCCCTGAGCAACGACCGTGTCGATGGCCTGTGCCACCACGCCATCCTGGAAAAATGGCTCGTCGAAGTACCCAACATCATCAACTATGATTTTCGCGTGTCCCGACCCCGCCAGCTTATTGACGATTCCATTCGCAAAGTCTGCTTCGCCATTGTCGGCGGTGTAGAACGCCAGGCCCGCACCGGGCGCCACGTCGTGAACAATTTGCAACATGGCGCGGCCTTCATCGCCGAATGGCAACTGCGTGGCCGGATAATCCATGCAGCTCACTTCACCCAGGACAGTCACTCCCGATGGCAGATCACCCGTACCCACATCCGTGGAAGCCGTCGCGAGGAAGCCGTTGCTCGCATATCCGGTCGGGCCGGAGGCAGGTACATGGTTCTGCGCGTAAATGGGGTAACAGTTGTAGCTGTCCGAGAGCGCACCGACTGTAACGCCAGTGCCATCCAGAGTTGGATACGTAGCGCGGACGACGTTACTACGTTGTGCGAAATCGCCCTGTGATGTAACTGCCCCACTGCGCGCCCGCGACATGGCAGCGCGCATTGAATGAAGCTCGCCACGGGCGGCTGCGGCTTCAATCTGTGTCACCGGCAACCAACCGCTGACATCGTTCAAAAAAACCGAAGCGTTCTGCAGCCCGAGTGCTACGAGAGCGTTCTTCAGTTGTTGGGGATCACCTTGTGTTACGGCATCAACGAGCACGAGCGGCGTAGCATCCGCGGAGCGCTGGGTGAATTTTGCCGCCGGGCTCAGTGAGCGCAGATCTGCGACCGCATTTTGCGGGTTCACGCCACTCAGGTGAGTGGTCAGTTCGGCAAGAGCGGGATCGAGCTTTCCACCGTTAATGCCCAACCGCTGTCTTGCGGTCCGGCCATCGCCGAACACGCGAAGGGGGGAAGATATCGCGCTGTGCGCCGAAGCGGTTGGCGGCGGGGGCACTGTGGCAGCATGTGCCGTGCAGGGTGGCACGAGGAGGCTCAGCGCGAGGGTCAGCGATAGGAATGGCGCGTGGGCACGCATGTCGGAATGGCTTAAGACTGGCGCATGGGCAGGCATGTCGGGATGGCTTAAGACTGGTGCCTGGGCGTGCATGTCGGCAGGGTTAGGGAAGCCAGGCGGCGTCGCGTGCTGATGCAATTTCATGCTACCCCGGATTCGGAAGCGCCAGTTTTTCGATGAGCCCACGATACTCGGCCAGCCCCGGGGTCTTCAACCCAGCCACCTTGCCCTGGTCATCCCAGAGGCGTAGCCGGACGGCCTGCGGATGGGAACGCTCTGTTTCGAATTGTAGAACTTCAGCGCGCCCCATCGGTCCGCCCTGAAGTCTAAGGGTTACCACCGACGCCTGACTCAACATGGCGACGTAGCCGGGATCAGTCGCACACAAGTAGCGCTTGGCGGGAACATGCAGGCGCACAGGGTCGCAGACTTCCGCAGTGAAGCGCCGCGCGAGCCATCTGGCGCCGATTTCTTCATGCCGGGAATCAGCGGTCCAGTCCGCAAGCTCGTCAGGCACATCCGCGACCAGATGCCCGATATCGTGCAGCAAGGCTGCGAGCACGAGGACATCCGGCGCTGACTCCTGGCGCGCGAAGTACGCCGCCTGCAGGGCATGCTCGGTCATTGACACGCGCTCGCCGAAGTAGACACTCGAGCCGCGGCGCCCGAAAATTGCGAATATTTCGTCGGCAATGTTCATCGCGCTCTCACTGTAATGTTTGTTGGACTGTCGCGGCCCGCAAGCCCAACACATACAGATAACCAGCCGCTACCGCGGACAGTGCACTGACTGCCGCCAGTGCCACGAACACTCCCTGCCAGCCAAATGCAACGGAGATTCGTGCCACACTGTCACCGGCGAGGGCGCCGCCCAGATAGCCGATTCCGTCGATCATTCCCGATGCGAACGCGCTGCCCTGTTTGCCGCCGAAATCCAGGGCAAACGCGCCGCCCAGGTAGGAATAGGGGCCGAGGAGGCAGAAAGCGATCGCCCCGATCGCAAGCAGTGGCAGCAGCGCGCCACCCGCTTCGGACGGTATGGACATGAGCCCGAGCAGCGCCGCTGCCGTGGCGCTGAGTCCGACAAACATCAACAGTGCGCGCCCATTCACGCCGAGCCGGTCACTGAGCCAGCCCATCATGAGGACCGAAATGACACCCACCGCCGGAAAAATCGCGCTCAACCCGGCGGCATCCCCCGTGTTGTAGCCGAGATAGTCGCGCAGGTAAACGGGCGTCCAGATGTTGAAGGTCTCGCGCACGATGGTGCAGCCGAACGACAGCAGGCAGATCAATTGAAAGCCCCGACTGAGGAACAGCGGCCCCAGCAGCGCCGCGACACTGGCTGGCCGCGCTTCTGACTGGGAGAATACGTTCAGGGGATTGGTGCGCGCTTCTTCGAAGCCGAGCCCTGCCCGGGACTCACGCAGGAACAGAAAATTGATGACGAGCAATGCGGCTGCCACGGCCGCCGCGAAGTAGAAGAGCGCGCGCCAGCCGAATCCTTGGTGGATGAGCGCCCCCATGAGCTGGCGGGCCACCGCATCGCCCACGAGATAGCTGACGCTCAAGATCCCTATGACGGTTCCATAGGTAGAGTAGTTGAACCATTTCGACGAAACCTTGATCAATCCCGCCCAGGACAGCGACTGCGTGAGGCGGTTTCCGACCCACGCGACCGTGAACACCGGGATCAGGCCAGTCGCGGCGAACAACAGTGTGAACACCGTGGCGCCCAAAAGGCCGATCAGGAAGTTGATGCGGCCGCCCCAGAAATCGCCGAGGCCGCCCAGGAAGAGCTTCCCGAAGGCGTAGCTGAGAACACCCAGTGAGGCGATCGTGCCCATCCGTACGATGGCCTCATCCTGTCCCATGCCCCTCGATTTCAGCTCCTCGATCAGCATCGGCGTCGCCACGGAGAGGTCGGCCCGGCAGAAGTAGAGTGAGGCATACCCGCTGAACAGCAGCAGTACAGTGACCATTTGCCGCCGCCTGAGGGAATGGTCTGGCATAGACTATCCTCGCATGGATCCCTGGGACGCCGCGACCTGAGCTCCGTTACACCCGCATCGCCGGACGCCGCTCGGGCTGCGCGCAGCCCGGTCGTGCTCCTGCTCGCAGCGGTGCTGTTCCTGAACTATGTGGATCGCGGTGCCTTGCCCACCGCCGCGCATCTCATCCAGTCCGACCTGCACCTGACGATCCCGCAACTGGGCGTGTTGCTGTCCGCATTCTTCTGGACGTACGCCACGATTCAGATTCCCGTCGGCTGGCTGGCGGAGCGGCACGGCGCTCACCGTGTGCTCGCCATCGGACTGGCCATCTGGGCACTGGCAACCATGCTGGTTGGAGTCGCTTCGAGTTTCGTGTTGCTGCTCGTCCTGCGCTTGATGCTCGGTGTGGGCGAGAGCGTGGGCTTCCCTTGCACGTCGAAAATTCTGGCCGCGGCCGTGCCCAACGAGAGCCTGGGGACCGCCAACGGCATCATCGCCTTCGCCTATCTCCTCGGGCCGGCAGCCGGCATGTTTCTAGGTGGACTGTTGATCGAGGCGTACGGGTGGCGAGTTACGTTTGTTGTTTTGGGCCTGCTGTCGCTTACATGGTTGTGGCCCTGGTCGCGAGTTGCGGTGCAGCAGCGTGCCGCGCAGCCCAAATCGGCGGACGTCGCCACTCTATGGATGATCCTCCGGCAACCCGCTTTGTGGGGCTCGGGGCTGGGCCACTTCTCGAGCAACTATACCTTCTACTTCATGCTCTCCTGGCTGCCGCTGTACCTGGTGCGCGAGCGCGGGTTCTCGAACCTGGAGATGGCACAGCTCGCGAGCAGCGCTTACCTGGTGAACGCAGTGTTTGCCATGGGAGGCGGCTGGGCGATCGATCGGTATATTGCCCGCAGTGGCTCGGCCAACTTCGGCTACAAGGTTGTCATGGGCGGCACTCACCTGGGTGCAATCGTCTGCATGCTCTGCATGGCGCTCGGCCCACGGTCCGTGGCTCTCGCCAGTATTTTCGTCTATCAGGCGCTGTGCGGACTGCAGTCACCGGGCGTGTTTGCCATTGCGCAGATTTTGGCTGGCCCCGCCGCGGCAGGCCGCTGGGTGGGAATCCAGAACACCCTGGGCAATCTCGCCGGCATCATCGCGCCGGCACTGACCGGTTTCATCGTTGACTGGACCGGTCACTTTACACTCGCCTTTGTATTCGCCGCGGGCGTCGGCGTCCTGGGATTCGCCGGTTGGGTGCTGATGATCCCGCAGATCCGCGAGTTGGATTGGCAGGCTCAGACCGCGGGCCGTTCCTCGATGGCATCTACCCGGCTGGGATAGAAAGCGACGTAGTCCTTGATCTGCGCAACCGCCGGATACGGGCTCTCATATGTCCACACCGCGTTGACTGACTTCTCACCGCCACTGGGGATGCTGAAGTACGAGCAGTCACCTTTGTAGGGACAGTACGTGGTGTTATCCGTTCGCTGTAGAAGCTTCATGTCAACATCCTTGCGAGGGATGTATTGGACCGGCGGATAGGAGGCTTCCTGCAGTGTCAGCGCCTCGCGGCTGTCGGCAATCAGCGTTCCTGCGACGCGCACCAGAACCCGTGCGGGATTGGGAGTGAGCGTGATGGGGTGGTCGGGTCCAGGGGTCCTGGGTTGACGGGCGTTCATACTTTGTATTCTACCGGCCCGGCGGCGCTATCCCCAGCGCCGCCTCGATCTGGGCGGGGTCGTAGACGTGTCCACCTTTGATGACCACCGCGATCTTGTGAACATCCTCGATGTGCGCAGTCGGATCGCCGTCTATCAGAATCATGTCGGCCAGCTTTCCAGCCGCGAGCGTGCCGCGTTCTCTATCCGCCCCGCTGACCTGCGCGGATGTCAGTGTCGCCATGCGCAGTACTTGCGCCGCCGGGATGCCGGCACGCACGTACAACTCCAGCTCATGCAGGAGGGAATACCCCGCCAGCGCGTCAGTGCCTGGAACGATGGTGACTCCGGCATCGTTCAACGCCTTCAGCAGCCGAAGCATCGTTGGGAATGCGTCCCGGTAGGCCGCCTCCTGACCTTTCGGTGGCGCCAGCGCCCCGGAGAGCATGGTGCGCCGAACCTGTGGCGGAAAACGCGGCACGACGCCCTCCAGCCCGGGCGTCAGGGCGGCTGAATCACCGGAAAAGAGACTCTGAAATATGCCCATGGTCGGGTCGAGCACCGTGTGATGCGCTTTGAGGAACCCGATCAATTCCTGCACCTTCGGGTTTTCGGGGCCCAGCTCATGAGCATGTTGAGCAACCGCAGTGAAACGGGCCGTGCCCCGCGTGTCTTTCATGGTGTCGTACAGAAAATTCAACACAATGAAATTCATGTGCTGGATTTCATCCGCCCCGGCCTCGACAAACATTTGTGCCGACATGAAGGCCGGAACATGGCCGCTGACTCGTAAGCCGCGTGCGTGCGCCGCGTCCGCAATGATGGGCACGAGCTCTGGTTTGACGGATGAGTAGATCTTTATCTGTCCGTAACCATGGTCCGCGTACCAGGTGACATCTTTCAAGGCTTCCGCCGCCGAATCCACCCGCATCTTGGTGGGGCCTGCGAGAGGGCCCGTCCCATCGATGATTCCGGCCTTGAATACGCGCGGGCCCAGCTCGGTCCCATCGTCGAAACGGGCGACTCGGCCGAGGAACTCGTCCGTGTCGTTAGCCATGTCACGTGCACTCGTGACACCGTTCGCGAGATCCAGCGCACCGTCGTTGTTGAAGAAGTGTTGGTGGTTGTCCCACAGGCCCGGCATCAGGAATCGTCCGGCCGCGTCGATGACTTCCGCTCCTTCGGGAGTCGTAAGAGCGGCGTCCCTCGCCGTGCGCACGACATGCTCGTTACGGATCAACACGCTCATCCCGGGTGTGACGCTCAGATCGCGCGGATCGAACAGCCGCGCATTGCGGATCAGCAGATCTGCGGAGGGGACGTGCGTGAGCTGGGTGGCGAGCTTTGCGGACCATGCGCTGTTGGCAGCTGCTTGCGCCTCGGCGAGTTTGCCGAGAGCTGCCGTGTTGCCGGCCGACACCACGGAGAACCAACCCGAAACAGAGGCGGCAGTGGTGCCATCACTTTCGAGCCAGATGCGTGTTGGGCTGAAGTCGAGGCCGGTAATTTCGTATTGCGTCAGTTGCGAGGTCGAGCCATTGCCAGCGGGTAGCGAGATCGAACCGGCCGGGCTGATTCGCGCATCCCCGGCGGGCAGGAGAGGCAATGTATGCCCAGGCGCCTTGAGCAGGGCGCGCGCCAGGACCCCAGTGAATTCCGGTGGCGCGTTGTTCGGGACATAGAATGCTTCGCCAGTCACGGTCTTCTCGCCATGCTCCGCACGGTTGCGCCACGTTGCCTTGCCGTTGGCGAGGCGAAAAGATTCCGTGATCGCAGCCTTCATATAGTCGTTGCCGCTTCCCGAATACTCGATCGGCACACCCGCCGCATCGAGCTTCCAGGTGGCGATGATGTGGTCCCCCCGTCCACGGTCATTGTAGGAATACTCGGCGCGCACCGAATCGGTGCCTCGTCCCGTCACGGTCTGTGAGCCGGCGACGTTGCCTTGAATGAGGATCTGATCGTCACGCTTGGCGGCTCCTGCGGCTGCAAGCGATGCGCAGAGGGTCAGGATCAGCGCCACCAGGGGGCATTCCATGCGGGTACTGGACATTTCCAAGAAACCTCAAGTGGCAAAGAAATTCATGAAAATCATGAACGGAGCGGTCAGGCCCGCATGTTAGCATCCGCGGCCGCGATCCGTCGGCCCGGCAGTGAAACAATGAAAGCCCGACCCCTTTTGCTGGCGCTGCCGCTTGCCGTCACCGCAGCCGCCCAGGGCGCCGCGGCCCCAGGCGCAGACTCACAGCCGCTGCATGAAGTTGTCATCACGGCCACCCGTGTTGAAGCTGATCCGTTCAACCTGCCAGCCGCCATCAGCTCCGTGTCCGCAGAGCAACTGCGCGCCGATGCCCTGGGCGTGAATCTGGCCGATGACGTTGCAACGGTGCCGGGTCTCCTGGCGCGCAATCGAAACAACTACGCGCAGGATCAGCAGATCTCTATCCGCGGCATCGGTGCCAACTCGGCGTTCGGAATCCGCGGCGTGCGGGTGTACCAGGATGGCATCCCAGCCACAGGTCCGGACGGGCAGGGCCAGGTCTCGCAATTCAACCTGGATTCGGCCTCCCGGGTGGAGATTCTGCGCGGTCCCTTTTCGGCGCTGTATGGCAACTCCTCGGGCGGTGTCATTCAGCTCTTCAGCGCGACGGGCAAAGGCCCACTGCAAGTGCGTAGTGGCGTGGCGTATGGCAGTTTCGACACCTTTCGTGCGAGCCTGAACGCGCTGGGCTCGGCGGGGCCGCTCGGATACAACCTCGACTTCGCGCATTTCAAGGTCGATGGATTCCGCGAGCACAGCAGCGCCCGGAACGAGTCCTTCAACGGCAAGCTGAACTACTCGATCAACGATTCCAACCGTCTCGCGCTCATCGCGAATGTCATCTCGAGGCCCGATGCACAGGACCCGCTGGGCATCACGCAGGCGCAGTTTGCCGCGGATCCGGAATCGACCGACTCGGCCGCGATCCGCTTCAACACTCGCAAGAGCCTGCGGCAGCAGCAGGGCGGGCTGATCTACGATCTCGACCTCACCGATTCACAATCAGTCCGGGTCCTCGGCTACTACGGTCATCGCAGCGTGCTGCAGTTCCTCTCGATTCCCCAGATCGCCCAGCAAGCCTCCGGAAGTTCAGGCGGTGTCGTAGACCTGAATCGCAGGTATGGCGGCGCCGATACCCGATGGTCGTGGAAGGGGGAGCTGGCCGAGCGGCCGATGACCTGGGTCGCGGGTCTGAGCTACGACCGGCAAAACGAGCTGCGCCGCGGCTATAACAATTTCAGCGGCTCGCAGTTGGGCGTGGAGGGAGCCTTGCGCAGGGACGAGAATGACATCGTCCGCGACTTGGACGAGTACGTACAGGGCACATGGGACTTCGCTTCGGCGTGGTCAGCGATGGCCGGTGTGCGGCACAGTGATGTGAAATTTGATTCCGAGGACCACTATATTGTTGGCGCGAACCATGATGACAGTGGGCGCGTGAATTACAGTTCGACCTCGCCGGTTGGTGGGTTGGTGTTCAAGCCGCAGGATTGGCTTCGCCTGTATGCATCGTACGGGCGAGGCTTTCAGACGCCGCTGGGCTCGGAGTTGGCCTATCGCCCCGATGGCACCTCCGGCCTGAACCTGGGACTGCGGCCGGCCCGCAGCAACAACACCGAGCTGGGCGCGAAGGTGGTCATCGATCCGGATATCAGCGCAGAATTCGCCCTGTTCCAGGCCCAGACCCGTGACGAAATCGTCGTGGCCACCAATATTGGTGGGCGCTCCACCTATCAGAACGCCGGGCGAACCCGCCGGCGTGGTGCGGAATACTCCCTCAACTATCGTATTGCACCGGATTGGCGCTTCCAGCTCGCCTACACGTACGTGGACGCCTATTACAGTGACGCCTATACGACCTGCACAGGCACGCCCTGTGCTGTGGCAAACACAACGATACCCGCTGACAATCGCCTGCCCGGAGTACCCAAACACAACGCGTACGCTGCGCTTCGTTGGGGCGCGGATGTGGGCTGGCGTGCCAGCGTCAGTGGTCAATATGTCACCGGTGTCCCCGTCGACGACGTGAATGACGCATTCGCTCCCGCTTACGCCCTGATGGGGCTGGATGGCGGTTACGCAGTTGAGTTGAGCAGGTTCAAGATGAGTGCATTCCTGCGAATCAACAATCTGTTGAACCGGCGCTACGTGGGCTCCATCATTGTCAATGACGGCAACGGCAGGTATTTCGAGCCCGGGGCCGGCTTCAACCTGCTCGGCGGAGTCAGCGTGACGGTGAAGTAGCCTGTGCGGTGTACAGGCAGTGCAGTACGTCAGTCCGGAAACGGTATTCCCGCGAGCCGGGCGCACTCCGTCAGAAAGCGACCCTGGATCGATTTGTCCTTCGCGGCCGGATTCGGCTCACGCGGCTTCAGGTGATAGAAGTAGCCGCCCGCGACTCTGGCGGCACGGTCGCCGCTCGTGGCAAGCCAAACCTGAGTCCTCGACCCCGCGTCCAGATCGTCCGGCGCGCCCCGTCCGCCCATTTTCGTCGGCACCCAACCTGGCTCGAGCGCATTGGACAGAACGTCCGGCCACCTTCGGGCCACAGCAAAGGCCAGGATCACATCGTGCAGTTTGGATTCGGCGTAGGCTCTCGCTCCGCTCCAGCCGCGATGCGTCCACGTCAGATCGTCGAGCTCGGGTTGCGCGTCGTGATGCATTCCCGAGCTCATATACACGAGCCGCTTGGGTCTGTTTATCAACGCGGTCAGAATGTAGGGGGCTAACGAATTGACGGCGAACACGTTCGGCAACCCGTCCACCGTCGCTGTGCGCTGTCTTTCGCGATAGCCGATTGCCGCGTTGTGAATCACTGCGTCGAAGGCGCCGAGCTGGTTGACCTGGTTTGCAACTTCACGAGTGGCGTCGATGCTCGACAAATCGCCAATGACGACCGCTTCCGCGTCCGGGATGGCGGCATGGGCGGCGGCGGCTCGCTGCTCGTTGCGCGCGTGCAGTACGACTTTGTGGCCTGCAGCGACCATGAGCTCGGCAGCCATCTTCCCGAGACCATCCGCCGAGCCAGTAACAAAAATCCGTGCCATGCTCGAAGTGTAACCGGTTTGCGGATCAACCTAATACTCACCGCCTGGTGCCTGCACAGTTACAGGCAGCGTACGCAACGGCACTCTTGCAGGGTCCTTGGCAAAGCTGCTCGGAAACCGGCGATCGCGAATAGCCATGAACGTGGACTCGATGAGCCAGTAGAGCAACGCGCCGACCAGCACTGATGCGGCCGCAATGACAACGACCAGCACGAACGATGGCAGGTGGAAGGGTTCCAGCGCGCGCCGCAGGATCATCATCACTGCCTTGTGCGACAAATAGATCGAATACGACCACAGGGCGATGGGGTACGCCCCGGGGATCCGGATCCGGTGCAACCAGGAGCTCTGACTCAGAGCAGCGACTACCAGGAGGGCGAAGGACATGGCCAGCAACGAGTAACCGGCGGCCGTCAGGAAGAATGTGTAGCCGTAGCCGTCGATATTGTAGAACCGGAACATGAAGTAGAGCAGCGTCACGGTTGTAACCGCGCCGGCGGCCAGCACTCGCTGGCCGTGCCGCGTGATCTGCTCCCACAGGGGCCGCTGAAAATTCTTCAACAGGGCGACTGCAATGCCTGGCAGAAATTCATCGAACCTGCACAAGGTTGAATAGTAAATGTGGGAGTAGTACCCGCCAATGTCCGCTGCGTAGTCCAGCCACAGAATGACTCGCGAGCCCACGCCGACCAGCAGCAGCGCGGATAACAGTGTCCAGCCCTGACTTCGGCCGAATCCGAGCCGAGCGCCTACAACCAGCACCAGTGGCAGTATGAGGTAGAACTGCTCCTCAACACACAGCGACCAGGCGTGAGAGAAGGCCGTACCTGGCCGCAGGCCGATGTTCTGGGTGAATGTCAGGAATCGCCACAGAGGAGGTGGCGGGTTGCCACCCATAAAAGCGGGAAACTCGAAATACAATGCGAGCACGAACCAGAAAACTGGGAGTGTCCGCAGGGCACGGCGTGCGTAGAACGAGCCCAGTGAAAGTGAGGCGCCACGGGCGAGTCCCCCGAAGATCTGATTCGCGATGAGATAGCCGCTCAACACGAAGAACAGATCGACGCCAGTCCATCCGACGATGCTTACGGGTCCGAAAGTCGGTACCCCCCCGCTGACAAACCCCATGTAGTGATTCGTGAAGACGAGCGTAATGGCCGCGGCACGCAGCGTGTCGAGTCCATTCGCCCGGGAAGGACCGGGATTTGGGTTCAAGGCGTTTCGGCTTTGAGCAGGTAGTGGGGAAAACGGCGGCGGTTGGCACGGCACGACCCCGCAGTGATCACCGGTCGTGCCGCACCATGATAGTAAACTACACCGTGCGGAGCTGCTCTGTGACTGACGTCACCGCTGTCGTAGCCCGAACAACTGGGTGAGCTCGTTGTCCGCCTGGCGTTTGTGCTGACCTGCGCGCTTCAGTACAGTTGGGACTGTGCACAGTAATAGCCCTACAGCCCTGACAGGCGCCGAACCACGCAAAGCCGTCGTACTTTTGAGCGGAGGCCTGGATTCGACCACCGTACTTGCGATTGCCAGGTCGCAAGGCTTCGAGCTGTACGCCATGTCATTCCGATACGGGCAGAGACACGTGGTGGAATTGGAGTCCGCGAGGCGCGTTGCGGCGCAGATGGACGTCCGAAAGCACGTGATCGTGGATATCGACCTGCGGCAGTTTGGCGGCTCTGCGCTGACCGCCGACATCGAGGTGCCGAAGGGGCGCCCGGCGGCCGAGATGTCCACGGGTATCCCCATTACCTATGTGCCGGCGCGTAACACCATCTTCCTTTCATTCGCTCTGGGCTGGGCCGAGACGTTGGGGGTGCAGGATATCTTCGTTGGCGTAAATGCCCTGGACTACAGCGGTTACCCGGACTGCCGTCCGGAGTTCATCGCGGCGTATGAGCGGATGGCCAATCTCGCCACCAAGGCGGGAGTGGAGGGCAGCCAACGGTTGAAGATTCACACGCCGCTGATTGAGCTGACCAAGGCGCAGATCATTGCGCGCGGACTTGCGCTGGGGGTTGACTATGGGTGGACGAGCAGCTGCTACGACCCTGGCATCAATGGCGAGCCGTGTGGCTCTTGCGACTCCTGCGTGTTACGTGCGAAGGGCTTCAGCGAGGTGGGTACTGCTGATCCGCTTCTGACGCGGATGCGCTCAGGGTGACGCCTCACACTTGTCCTGTATGACTTACGCGGTCAAAGAAATCTTCTACACGTTGCAAGGCGAGGGTGCGAATGCCGGCCGGCCGGCCGTGTTCCTGCGCTTCGCCGGGTGCAACCTGTGGACGGGGCTCGAACGCGATCGTGACAAAGGTCCCGGCGGCTGTTCTCGCTGGTGCGACACGGACTTTGTTGGCACCGATGGAACCGGTGGCGGTAAGTTTCAATCACCCGCGGATCTCGTGAGTGCCGTCGCGAGTCAGTGGCCGCACCCGGACCGGCCCGGCCGTGCCGTCAGGCCCTTTGTCGTGTGCACGGGTGGGGAGCCTTTGCTGCAACTCGATGAGGCGTTGCTGGCCGAGTTCAATGCGGCAGGTTGGTTCGTGGCGGTCGAGACCAACGGGACCGTGGATCCACCTGCGGGTGAGTTATGGTTGACCGTGAGTCCGAAGGCCAACGCACCGTTGCGGGTATTGCGCGGGAACGAGCTCAAACTCATCTACCCACAGGTGGGTGCGGAGCCGGAGCGTTTCCAGGATCTGGCCTTTCAACATTTTTTCCTGCAGCCCATGGATAGCCCGCAGGTGGCGGAGAACACCGCGCAGGCGCTGCAGTACTGCCTTGCGCATCCGCAGTGGCGGCTGAGCCTGCAGACCCACAAGATCCTGCAAATTCCGTAGTTGCCATCGAAACGGCTGTAACCGTCAGAGGGGTCCGCTACTTGTGCAGGTCGTCCACCCAGCGCACCAGTTCCGGTACCTCGGCGGGTTCGATGTCCAGATTCACGACGAGTCCCTGTTGACCACTCCGTGCCAACACACAATGCAGCTGTAGATCGTCGCTGGCGTTGATTTCCTGATGAGGAACAAAGGGAGGGACGTAGATGAAGTCCCCCTGTGTTGCTTCGGCTACGAACTCCAACCGGTCGCCCCACCGCAACCGAGCCACGCCATTGACCACGTAGATTACGCTCTCGAGGTCACCATGATGATGAGCGCCGGTCTTGGCTTTGGGATCAATAGTGACAGTACCGGCCCAAAGCTTGCTCGCGCCCGTACGCTCGGTTGTTACGGCGGCGCGCCGCTGCATTCCAAGAGTCTGGGCCGTGCGGTCATCCAGCTCGTTGCTCCGGATGATTCGCACTCCATCCGTTCGCCATCGGCTGGACCCTTTACTCATGCGTGGTCCCGGCGTGCTCTGATCCATACCAATGCGATCAGTGTCACCATCCCGGCGCCCGACAGGTAGTAACCGACGGAGGGCAGGCCATACTTCTGCGCCAGCGAAGTGGCGATGTAGGGAGCCAGCGAGGCCCCGATAATGCCCGCAAGATTGAAGGTCAGCGATGCTCCGGTGTAGCGAACGGGAGTTGCGAACAACTCCGCCAGTGCGGTGCCGAGCGGCCCATAGGTCAAACCCATCAGCGCCAGACCCAGACACAGAAATGTGAGCACACCTGCCGCAGTACCTGAGCCGAAAAGAGGCGCGAGCGTCAGTCCGAACGCAACAATCGCAACTGTTGCCGCAATCAGCACTTCCAGCCGGCCGTAGCGGTCCGCAAGCAGCGCTGAAATGGGAATCGTTGCAGCGAAGAAGAGTACGCCAATCATCTGCATGACCAGGAAGTGCGGCCGCGCATAGCCGAGTGCCGTGGTACCCCAGCTCAATGAGAACACGGTCATCAGATAGAAAACGACAAAAGTCGCGGTGGCCGCAAACGTGCCCAGAAGCAGCGTCGCGCCGTATTGGCGGACGACAGCAAATATCGGCACCGCCACGCGCTCGTTCTTGTCGATGGCCTTCTGGAAAGCGGGCGTCTCTGTCAGGCGCAACCGCACATACAAACCTACGAAAACCAGGAGTGCGCTGGCGAGAAACGGTACACGCCAGCCCCAGGCAAACAATTCAGCGTCGTTGAGCCTGGTAGTCAGCCACAGAAACGTGCCCGACGAGCAGATGAAACCGATGGGCGCACCCAGTTGCGGAAACATTCCGTACAGCGATTGCTTGCCAGGCGGCGCGTTCTCTGTCGCCAGCAGTATGGCTCCGCCCCACTCACCGCCGAGGCCGAGGCCCTGGCCGAAGCGTAACAGCGCGAGCAGCAACGGCGCGAAAACGCCAATCTGGGCGTAGGTTGGTAGTAGCCCAATGAGAACGGTGGATAACCCCATCGTCAGCAGCGCCGCCACCAGAGTCGCCTTACGTCCAATGCGGTCGCCAAAGTGTCCGAAGACGGCCGAGCCGACGGGTCGCGCAAAGAACGCCAGCGCGAAAGTGGCGAGCGATTGCAGTCCCGCGGCCTTGGGATCGGCAGCAGGGAAGAACAGCTTCGGGAACACCAGCACTGCCGCTGTCGCGTAGATGTAGAAGTCGAAGAACTCGATCGTCGTGCCTATGAGGCTCGCGAACAGTACGCGTCGGGGCGAGTTCCGGGGTTGAGTCGTGGCGGCTGCCAGGGAAGCGGGCAGCGGCTGCAGTTCGGCATCGGTCATGCCGCCTAGCGTAGCCGCTGCCGATGCTCATCGCCAGCGCGTAGGGTGTTAAGAATCGTTATGCGCGCACTTATTCATTGGCTATTCAGTGCAAGCCCGACAGGCTACTAGTCGTGATGCGCCGCGGGGGGCGGCATCTCGCACTTCTCGGGCTTGTAGGGAGTGCCGACGTCCAGGGCTTTGACAATCGTTTCGATTCGCCTGACGTTCGCGTAACTGTCAGCGATCAATAACGAATTCGAACAAACGGCCGCAGCAAGATGCGCGTACTGCGGCAGCAGGGGCCGAAGGATCGGCACCAGGTAGGCTGCCGGGCCGTTCTTGACGGGAATGACATAGTTCACGAACTGCGCGTCCGGAAAGGTTTGCCCGCTGGACATCATCGGCTCTGCTGACTGTCTTGCGTTTGCATCCGGCAGGACACGTACATAACCACCGCCTTCCACCGCGATGAAACCATGAATCTGCAGAATCGCCAGCAGATCGCTGTAGCTGATGTTTGATAGGTCTTGTCCGATGAGGTGGACGTGGGCATTGACTCGAGGATCCAGCAGGTACTTCTTGCCCGTCTTGTGCGACACGGTGGCGATGATGCGCTCGATAGGGATGCCCGTATCCGGGGTGTCGGCGGCGCTTGCGGCAGCGCTGTCTGCGGCGCTGTCGGCAGCCAAGCTCACTCCACTCAGTAGGGCTGCAGTCAAGCCAGCTGCCACACATCCTGCAATGATCGATTTCATCGTTGACTCCATTGATTACAGTTTCAGATCCGGAAGCGGGCCGAGGTACCTGCGCGGCCCTTTTATCTGCGGGTCCTCGGATGACAACGTACTCGCAATCTCATTGGTGTCTGCCAGCCAATAGATCAGATTTAGGGCTCCGTAGGGTACGCGCCGCTGATTGAGATACAGATACAGTGTCCGGGAGCCCGGATAGGTGCCATCCGCAATCGACTGCGGCGTGGGCTGCACGCCGCCGACCGGATTGATGATCAACATGTAGTTGTTCTGGAGTATTGGCCCGAAAAGGCGCAACTGCGCGTAGCCGAGCACTCCGATGGCATCCGGGTGGGATTGGAGAGTCTGCAAAGTATCCGTAGTCACGTCCTCCCGTATCTCAACGTAAGTGCCGTCCTTTCTGAGAGTCGTGCAGACGTGCTGATACCGGGCGGCATCCCGTTGACTCAGGGTGGCGAGTGCCGGCACGGCGTCGCATCCGGCTTGGAGCAGAGTCTCCCGGAAGGCGGTCCCCGTGATGGACTGTTCGGGTGGGCCAAATACCTCGATCGGCCCAGCTCCCAATGCGGCATTCACCCGATCCCACGTTGTGTTTGGATTGCTGATCAGCGCGCCCGGATGCTCCGGGTCCGGAATTTCGGCCGCGAGGGCGAGAAAGAGGTCCCTTGCGGAGAGCGCGAGGGTGCCATACAGCTTGCTCCGCGCGAGCACGACGGCCTGGTGCTCCATTTGTACTTCGGCGATGTTGCCGATGTACGTGGTACAAACCCCGAATTCGGCCCGCGTGATCCGCCGCGGCACCACTGCAATGTCAGGCCCGGATTTGCCGCCCGCAGTCGCGGGGTTGTTGCAGAATTGAGCCAGAGCCTCGGTAGCGCTGTCCGCAGCTGTCACGGATGTGTCCGTGCGATAGGGCTGGGTGAAATTGGCGACGCGCGATTTGAGGTAAGCCTCCAGGTTTTTCACAGTGACGAGATTGAGCACCTGACGCGGGCGTGTCGAGGTGCCACCAACAACGGACTGCACGTTCGGAGCGGTGTTGTTTGCGGCGCCGGGTGTCGCGGGGCCGCGGGATGAATTAGGCGCTTCCCCAGTGTGCTCCGTGCTTCCTGATTCTGTGGTGCCGCCCGGCCTCGAGGCGAAGGGCGCCGGCAAACGGTTGCCCCCTGAGAAAGGGGTGGCTGCATGTGAACGCTCCGGTGCATCGCCTTTCCTTGTCGAGCCCTGATGTAAGGTCTGAACGAAATTGCGGGCGAAATCGGGAATGCCATTGACCGTCAGCACGGTGATGGCAAACACTGAGCCGCCGAACAACAGCCCGAAGACCAACACGCGAAATAAAGAGCGCCGTGGTGCGGCCGCTGCCGGTGGCAATTGCCGATCCAGGCGGGCCTTCAGGTCCGCCATGAAGGCTGGCGGCGGCTCGACCCGGATGCGATGCAGAAAATCATCGTTCATCGCTGTGCTCCAGTCACCATCGGCTGCGTAGCGTCTGCACAACGCGGTGAAGAATGGTTCCGACGTTCGACTCGCTCAACCCGGTGAGTTGCGCGATGAGGCGATTGTTGATTGCTGCGCCGTACTTGAGTGCTAGCAGCTCGCGCTCACGATCCGGGAGGTCCTTGGTCAGAGCCCTCAGCCGCGCCAGGTCCGAATTGCGTTCCGCCTCCTTTTCGGGTGTCCCTTCCGCTACTACGTCGAGTGCCGCGTCGATGGGCAGATGGCCGCGGCGCGATTGTAGGTAGTCCAGCCGGACGTTCTGCGCAATTTTGAACAGCCAGGTCGCGAAACCCGCAAGATCGCGGCGGTAATGTGCGCGGGAGCGCCAAGCTCTCTCGAAAGTGCGCGCCGTCAACTCCTCTACGTCGGAGTCACGAGCCAGCCGGAAGCGAAAGTAGTTGTAGACACGCGGCGCCTGGTCGGCATAGACAGCGTCCCAATCCAGGTCGTCCGTCCCCGTCAACTCGCGCATCCGTTCTGGTGCTGCCTGCTCAAGGCTCATGGGTGTATATACCGGGCAGCAGGCGAAGTATCACACCGCGCCTGTGCTAAACTTCTACCCGGTAGCGAAATCAATAACTTGCGACTTGGGGACCGCGGCCAGCATGTTTTGGGAAATCGCACAGATAGAAGTAAAGGCGGGCGAGGAGGCGGCTTTCGAAGCGGCCGTCGCCAAAGCCGTGCCGCTGTTCAAAAGCTCACGTGGTTGCAAGGGTATGCGGCTGCATCGGTCCGTCGAGCATCCCAGCCGCTATCGGCTGGTCGTTGACTGGGAAACCGTCGAAGACCACACGGTGCACTTCCGAGGATCGGAGAACTTCCTGGAATGGCGTCGGCTGGTAGGGCCGCATTTCGCAAGTCCGCCGGTGGTAGAGCATACGCACGTCGTAGTCGTTGGTTTTTGAGGTAAATGTCAGATGAGTTTCACCACGGCCGACCTCGTAGATGCACATAGCGACGTAGTCAAAAGCTGCGAGGCACAGTTCCGGCAGTACGGTGGACGAGTCCGTTTCCACGGTCCCATTCGTACAGTCAAGTCAACCGAAGACAACGCGCTGCTGAAACAAACATTGTCGACCGCGGGCGATGGGGCCGTGCTGGTGGTCGACGGCGGCGGATCGCTCCGTAGTGCTTTGGTTGGTGACATCATCGCCGGCTTGGGTCAGAAAAACGGCTGGGCAGGCCTCGTCCTCTGGGGCGCGGTGCGTGACACCGTTGCTCTGGGTAGCCTGGATATTGGCATCAAGGCGTTGGGATCCAACCCATGGCGCAGCGGCAAGAACGGCACCGGGCAGTTGGACGTGCCGGTCAGTTTCGGTGGAGTTGAGTTTCGGCCGGGAAACTGGTTGTACAGCGACGAGGATGGGATTCTCGTAAGCAGCCGACGTCTCTAAAGATCGCGTCTCTCACGATCAAGTCTCTCAGACCGTTCGGCCATCGTACTCGGCCGATTTCGCCCACTCATCCCGCACAAACGTTTCGAACGTCGGACCGGACGCAGCGCGTTCCAAGGCGCGCGATTCGCTATCCAAGCGTTGGATCGCATGCAGCCGGTCGGCATTTCCCAGTTTCGCCCGGTCAACCGCGCTCTTCAGAACACGAATCGTTTCGTCGTAAACCTTCAGCGGCACCGGGAAGGGATGTCCGTCCTTTCCACCATGCGCCATAGAAAAGCGCGCCGGGTCGGAGAAGCGGGATGGCGTCCCGTGAACCACTTCCGCCACGAGCGCCAGTGATGCGACCGTGCGGGCACCGACCCCCGGGGTTAGAAGCAACTCGGTGAAGTCCTTGGGCCCTCGATCAGCCGCTGCAGAAAGAACGCCGTGTAACCTCCGCAACACAACATCCGACGCGCGTACGTCATGGTGAGCTGGCATGTGGAGGTAGGGTAGGGGAGGCGTCTCTTGGACATGCGGTTCGAGTTCGGGGAAAAGGCTGAGTGCCGTGTTGCCTTGATGGGCGCGTTGTCCAGTAGGGCTCACTTGGTTATCGCTCTCACGAAGGCGCTTCAGCACCGCAATCGTCAAGTCCGGCCCGCCGTGCACCAACTCAAGGCCCGCGTGGCGGTTACGCGCTGCTCGCACGTCGGCCAGATTGACGATCGATCCCTGATTGCGCCCCTCGATGGCTGAATGTGGCGAGTCCAGGAAGCTCTCCAGGTTCTCCGATAACCAGTGGTAGCGCCGCGCCTCCGAACGCGCATCGCTCATCCCCTGCTGTACCACGCACCATTTTCCATCCGCGGTGACAATGAACGAGTGCAGGTACAAATCGAAGCCGTCCTGGACGGCCGCATTATCAACTTTCGCGACCAGTCGGCTGGCATGCGCCAGAGGCATCGCATCCAGTCCCGTTCTTTCCCCGACCTGTATAAGCTCATCGGGAGTGCGGCGCGAATGCCGGCCGCGACCCCCACACACGTACAAGCCGAGCTCATCCTGTATCGGCGACAGGCCGCGTTTGAGTGCCCCGATCACGCTCGTCGTGATCCCAGACGAATGCCAGTCCATTCCCATGACGGCGCCAAAAGACTGGAACCAAAAGGGATGCGCAAGCCTGCGCAACAACTCATCGCGCCCGTAGTGATGAACAATTGCCTCAACGACGACGCGCCCAAGCGAAGCCATTCGCGTCACCAGCCATGGTGGTACGAAGCCGCCGTGTAGCGGCAGATCCGCGCTGCCGGTTCGATTTGCCATGCCGGTAGTATCGGCTAACGCAATGCCGCGCGTGAAGCGCTGACCACGGCTTTGGTCAACCGTGCCAACATCGGCATCTGCAATCGAGTGTGCTGCCAGTACAACGGTACGGATAGGAGCCGCCCAGGTACGAGCTCGACCAACGATCCATCACGAAGGTGCGCCGCGACCAGCGCTTGCGGATTCATACCCCACCCGATTCCCGCCACGCTTGCGTCAATGAAAGCTTGTGTCGATGGCAGCCAGTGAGCGGGGACATCGATCTCCCGCCTGCAGATCGCGCGAACCCACTGCGACTGCAGACGGTCCTTGGGATTGAATTTGAGGCTCGGCGCCGATGCGAGCGCCGCGGCTGTAACCCCTTGTGGAAAGTACCGCCGAACATACTCAGGGCTCGCGACAGCACAGTACTTCAACTTTCCGAGCGCAACGCTGTCGCAGCCTTGCACCGGCTGCGAATCGGCGGTCACCGCAGCCAGCACATCCCCGGCGCGCAGCCATTGCTGAGTATGTTCCTGATCATCTATGGCGACGTTCAACAATGCTCGATCCACCTCCAGGAACGAAGCCATCGCCCGAATAAACCAGGTTCCCAGGCTGTCGGCATTGACCGCAACACGAATCGTCACGCGCTCATCGGTGGATCCGGCAGCGATCAACCGGGGCAGGGTGCCATGGAGCTCATGCTCGAGCATGCCAACCTGTTCGACATGCCGGCATATCAACCGGCCCATTTCGGTAGCCGTGCACGGTTGCCCGCGGACGATCAAAACACCACCCAAACGATCCTCCAACTGCTTGACGCGCTGTGATATCGCCGATGGAGTGACGTTGAGAGCCCGCGCCGCACGTTCAAAGCTTCCCTCCCGCACCACCACGGCAACAGCGGACAACGAAGCATAATCCAGCATGATTAGCTGTCCTTAAGTGAGGACAGTAAGTTTAACTGGATTCACGCACCCCGGGGCGCCACTCTCTTGCGCATGCCAATCTCTGCATTCACAACCGGGTTCGCGCTGAGTGCGACACTTATCATCGCGATCGGTGCCCAGAACGCTTTCGTCCTGCGGCAGGGGTTGCGGCGCGAGCACGTCCTGATGATCGTCGCCTTCTGCGCTCTGGCCGACCTCCTTTTGATCAGTGTCGGCGTCGCGGGCGTCGCCCGTGTATTGGGCGACGCGCCACATCTGACCTTGGCGCTGACGGTAGCGGGAACGGCGTTTCTCGCGTGGTACGGGATACGCGCCTTGGCCCGCGCCAGGCGCGCCAATTCGATGAACGTCGCGGAAGGCGCTAGTCGAATCTCGCTCCGCAACGCAGTCGCCCAAGCCGCAGGATTCACCTTCCTGAATCCGCACGTGTATCTCGACACCGTCCTGCTCATGGGATCCATCGGCGCTCGCCAGCCCGCAGATCTGCGCTTTTGGTTCGTGGGCGGCGCCGCAGCCGCCAGCGGTGCCTGGTTCACCACTCTCGGCTTCGGCGCGCGCCTACTCAGACCGGTATTTCGGACGCCGCGAGCGTGGCAGGTTCTGGATACGCTCATCGGCCTTACGATGCTGGGGCTGGCCGCCAGCCTACTGGGCAGGCTAAGTCCCTGAAAACGCTTGGCCGGTGTTTCGCGCCACGCGCCCCTCGGCGGCGCACTTTATCTTTGAAAATAGCTTGAAGGCGGATTCGCCAATCAGATAGGATTCGCCCCCCTCTAGCCGGAGCGGTAGTTCAGCTGGTTAGAATACCGGCCTGTCACGCCGGGGGTCGCGGGTTCGAGTCCCGTCCGCTCCGCCAGTTAATTCAATCGTATCGACGATCGTCTTTCTCGTGCGTGGCCTGCCGGGCCCACGCCCGCGGCTGTAGTCCCATTTCCTT
>Ga0105247_10000390_pt1 | contig 37263 bp, 34 predicted proteins | sample KBSS24metaG_FD_81519 | JGI IMG/M metagenome (GOLD analysis project Ga0105247, IMG submission 81519) | Switchgrass rhizosphere microbial communities from Kellogg Biological Station, Michigan, USA - KBS S2-4 metaG | ecosystem: Host-associated > Plants > Roots > Rhizosphere > Soil | place... | reverse complement strand
CCGCGTCCACACGGCAGCCACCAGTCCGTAGATGACGTCGTTGGCGATCTCGATCGCCTCATCCACCGTCTTGAACGTGATCGTGGACAACACGGGCCCGAAGATCTCCTCGCGAGCGATCGTCATGCTGGGCCGGACACCATCGAACACCGTCGGCTCGACGAAATATCCGCCGCTATCTTCGCGCACTCTGCGCCCGCCGAGGAATACGTTGGCACCGTCCTTGCGGCCCACATCGATGTAGCTGAGCACGCGCTTCAACTGAATATCGTCCACGATCGCGCCGAGTTTGGTGGCGGTGTCGAGCGGATCGCCCGGAGCCAGCATCTTTCCGATGGCCTTGACCTTCTCGAGCACCGCATCCTTGACGCTCTCCTGCACGAGCAACCGCGAGCCGGCTGAGCACACCTCGCCCTGGTTGTCGAAAATCGCATAGGCAGCGGCAGTAGCGGCCTTGTCCAGGTCGGGGCAGTCCGCCATCACGATGTTCGGCGACTTGCCACCGCACTCGAGTGAGACACGTTTCATATTCGATTGACCGGCGTACTGCATGATGTTGCGGCCGGTCGCTGTCGACCCCGTGAAAGCGATGCAGTCAACGTCCATATGCAACGCCAGCGCCTTGCCCGCTGTCTGACCCAGACCCGGCACCACGTTGAACACGCCTTCGGGAATGCCTGCCTCGATGGCGAGCTGCGCCACACGAATCGCCGTTAAAGGTGACTTCTCGGACGGTTTGAGTACGAACGAGTTGCCCGCGGCAAGCACGGGCCCAATCTTCCACGCGGCCATCAACAGCGGATAGTTCCAAGGGACAATCGCACCAACGACTCCCATCGGCTCACGGGTAATCAGCGCGAGCGCGCCGGGGCCCGTGGGGGCGACTTCGTCGTAGATCTTGTCGATGGCTTCCGCGTACCACTCGATACAACGTGCGGCAGAGGGGATGTCGACATTCAGGCTGACCCCGATGGGCTTTCCCATGTCGAGAGTTTCGAGCAACGCGAGCTCTTCGCCGTTGGCTCGAATGAGGTCGGCAAAGCGTTTCAGAACCTTTTGGCGATCTTTGGGAGCCTGGTTGGCCCACACGCCCTTGCGAAACGCGGCGCGTGCAGCGGCCACCGCACGATTGACGTCTTCAGCGTCACCCGCGGCGACCCGGGCGAGCAGCTTGCCGGTGCCGGGGTTTATGGAATCAAACGTCGAGCCGGATGCGGACTCGACGTAGTTGCCGTTGATGAAGGCCTTCGTGCGGATGTCGAGAGTACGAGCCCGCTCGTGCCAGGAAATTGTTTCGGGTTTGGCAGCCATAGGTATCTCTCTTCAGAAGCTGGGGGGCGTGCAGGCGCTGATGATCTCACACGCCTCGCGCCCAACATTTCGGAATCTGTGGGGCAACTGACTTGCAAAGTAGTACGCCTCGCCCGGGCCAAGGACCCGTGTCGTTCCGCCGACCGTGAGCTCGACGCGACCTCGCACCACCACACCCCCTTCATCGCCTCGGTGGACGATCATCTCATCACCGGTGCCGGTCCCTGCAGCATACCGCTCATGCAGGATCGTGAGTTGCCGCCCGGGCCGCTGAGCTGCAACCAGCCGCAACGAGACTTCCTCGTTGCCGAGCTCAACCAGCTCTTCCACTCCAAAGAAGGTCTGTGGCGGCTCGCCCAGATCGAGCGTGAAGAACTCGGCCAGCGACATCGGCAGGCCATCCAGCACCTTTTTGAGGGAGCTGACCGACGGGCTTACCCGGTTCTGCTCGATGAGGGAGATCAATCCATTGGTCACACCCGCGCGGCGTGCCAGCTCACGTTGCGAGAGGCCGAACGTGGTACGGATGCCGCGCAACCGGGTGCCTACGTCGATTGTCATGAGCGTCGGACCGCCTGGGTGTTTAAAATCCTCGACAAGAGGGGCGGAATGTCGGCCAGGATAGCCTCTTTTGTCAACTTTCTTTATCATTCGGGCGGTCGGGAGCCCCTCCCCACTACTCCGAGCGCGCCATGTCCCAATCCGAACTCGAAGCCTATTGGATGCCGTTCACCTCGAACCGGCAGTTCAAGTCCAAGCCCCGGCTGTTGAACAAAGCCTCCGGGATGCACTACTGGACCCCAGATGGCCGCAAGATTCTCGACGCCGTAGCCGGCCTCTGGTGTGTAAACGCAGGCCATGGCCGCCGCGAAATCACGGAAGCTGTTTCGCACCAGCTCGAGACAATGGACTACGCTCCACCGTTTCAGATGGGGCATCCAGCCGCGTTCGAGCTCGCGAACCGGCTCGTCAAGATCGCCCCGCCGGGTCTCGACCATGTGTTCTTCACGAACTCCGGATCAGAGTCAGTCGATACGGCCCTGAAGATCGCGCTTGCGTATCACCGCGCCCGGGGTGAAGCGACACGTACGCGTCTGATCGGCCGCGAGCGCGGGTATCACGGGGTGGGATTTGGTGGCATTTCGGTGGGTGGCATCCTGCCCAACCGCAAGATGTGGTCCACCTCCCTGCTGCCCGGCGTCGATCACCTTGCACACACTCACGACCTGGCCAAGAACGCATTCTCACGAGGCGAACCAGCTCAAGGCGCACCGCTCGCCGAGGAGCTCGAGCGGCTCGTTACTCTGCACGATGCCTCCACAATAGCCGCCGTGATCATCGAGCCGATCGCCGGCTCTACGGGAGTGTTGATTCCGCCACGCGGGTATTTGAAGCGCATTCGGGAGATCTGCGATCGTCACGGCATCCTGCTGATTTTCGATGAGGTGATCACCGGATTCGGGCGGACGGGTGCGCCATTCGCTTCTCAGGAGTTCGGCGTAACGCCCGACATCCTGACAACCGCAAAGGGTTTGACCAACGGCTGCATACCCATGGGGGCTGTGATCGCCCGCAAGTCCATATATGACGCGTTCATGCAGGGGCCGGACAACGCGATTGAGCTGTTCCACGGGTATACCTACTCGGCACATCCAACCGCCTGCGCGGCGGGACTTGCGACGCTCGGCATATATGAGCGCGAAGGCCTGCTGACGCGCGCGAAGTCGTTGGCTGGTCAGTGGGAAGATGCCGCGCACTCACTGCGCGAACTGCCGCACGTCACTGACATCCGTAACTACGGACTGATCCTGGGGTTGGAGTTGGAATCGATTCCGGGCAAGGTGGGCACCCGCGGGTTCGAGGTGTACACCAAGTGCTTCGAGCGGGGCCTGCTGATCCGGCAGACGGGCGATATCCTTGCAATGTCACCGCCTCTGATCGTCGAGCCCGCGCAGATCGACCAGATCTTCAGCACCCTGCGCGAAGTGCTGCGGGCGGCTTAAAACAAAACAGCCGAAGCGGGGTTAGCGCTTCGGCTGTAATTCATCAACTTTCATTATGGGATCAGCGACGCATCAAACTCGGGGTTCTTCCTGGTGACGTCCGCGCAAGTGCTTCATCTTGGAGAGCAGCATCCAGGCCAATGCAGCAACGATGACAACGCTTCCGACGAGCATCTCCATATCCGCTACCGTGAATCCCCGGGACGTCGCGATGGTTACTGTCTCCATGGCGCACCTCCGAACAAATCAAGCCGTTTTCAAGTGGGATTGCGATCAGCGTGATTAGTGTGGACCGATGGGACCAGCGCTGCGCCGCCGAGTAGCGGATCTGCGACATGTTTCACTGCACAGGTGCATTATGTAACGCGTGCGCGGTTCAGGCCACCAGGGTAGTGCGCTCGAAGATCGCGTAAATCTTGCTGCAATCCTCCAGCACCTCCCAACTCCCGGAGAATCCGGCGGGAACCACAAACGCATCTCCTGACACAAAGGTGTGCCGCTCACCAGATTCACTTTCAATGACCACCTTGCCCGCGGTCATCACGCACAGTTCGTTCTCCGTGTACCGCACTCGCCACTTGCCGCGCGTCGCCGCCCAGCGGCCGGCGAAAAACTGTTGAGTGAAATCGGTGAAGTAGTTGGAAACCCGTGTGACCGGTTTACCGGCAAGCACCTTGTCCGCCGCCAGCTCGGATTCCTCCGACTCGACGGGTCCGTCCAGACGCACGATTGAGGTTTTCATGGCAACATCGTAGCGGTTTTGACGGCCAGGTCCCACGGAATTGAGCCGTGCGATAGCTCAATCCCGTGGGGGGCTCCGCGTCATCAGTTCTTTGCCACAGCCTGCCCGCTGGCACGTTCTATCCGCACGGAGACCCGGCGGTCGAACGCGTATCCGTCAACGTCTCCTTCCTCACTCGTAGCGTCGGATTTCCCATGCGCCTCAACAATGAGGCGGTCCGGCGAAACACCCGCAGATGCGAGTACTGCAGCGACGGCGTCGGCGCGCCGTTTCGACAGGGCCTCGTTCACGGCTACCGATCCACGGGGATCGGCATACCCTGAGACGCGGACCTTCGCGTCGGGCAGCGCAGCAGCCAGCGCTCCCAACTTCAACAACGGCGACATGGCCTGAGTCTGGATCGAGTCGTCGTTCGTCCTGAAGCTCACGTCGGTCTGCACCTCGTCAGTATGGCTCAGCGCCAGATCGAGCTGCTCCCCACGCGCCTGCTCCTGTGCAAGCGATCCATTCAGCTCAGTGACGTTCTGCGCGAGCCGCGTACGGTCACTTTCGCTCTTGTCGAGGCCGGCCGTGAGCTCCTTTCGAGCAACAGCCTGCTTGTGATAGCGATCGCCGAGCCAGGCACCGGCGGCGGCGCCGACGATGGCACCGACCGGACCACCGGCCGCAGCGCCGACCGCCAATCCTGTCATGACACCGATATTTTCCTGTTTGGATGCAGGCTGCCGAACCGTCACGGTCTCCTGCGCATGCACGGGTAGTGCCGTCAAGCACGCGGCCGCGACGGCCAGGGCAATTGAACGGTTGCGCATGTGGGCTACGCCCCGGGTCATCGTCTTCATAAAAAGGGTCCTCTTTGCTGGTGGGCCTCCGCGGCCCCGGCGAAACACTTCGTTTCGGCCTGCACATAGTTCAGCTCACAGGACAGTGGCCGCCGTGACGGAAATACGGCAGGCTGACGATGAGTGGTGACGAATTGTGGCAAAGGACCTACGCGGATGAAGACCCTCAATGTGTGGCGATTCGGGTGGCTGCTGCCGGCCGCATTGGTTGCCTGTGCAATCCATCATCCGCAAGTGGCTGCTCCGACAGGGAAAGTGACGCCACAGATGCGGCCGGGGAGCACCGAGTTGCGCACCTACCAGCTCATCGATTGGGTGGCTCCCGATGACCGGACCCTGATCGTGAATTCAGTGGACCGCTCGTTGTTCAGAGCACGATTCAAGCGCCAGTGCACCGGCCTGCGGCTGGTTGATACCATTGCATTCATCGTTCAGACACCGCCGCAGATCGAGAAGTACCAAGGTGTCGTGCTGCCGAATGGAACACGCTGTGCATTCACGTCCGTCACGCGGCTCGAGACCGGGCCCGCCCGCACCAAGGACGGCGCTGCCAGCGAAAATCTGTGAGAGGTGCTCGCAATGAGCCGCCACACGGGCCACATCGACAGCGATGGAGCGCTCGAGGCGCGCAAGGCGCCGCTCGCGAGCAGCACAGCGCCGGCCGAAGCGCGGCTGATTGCCGCCGAGCTGCTCCCCGCTTTCTACGATCAGCTCAAACACATCGCGCAACGCGCGCGCTCACGCCTCGGCGGTAATCAAACACTGCAGACGACCGCCCTGGTTCACGAGGCTTACCTGCGCCTGCGCCATTCCGGCAGGTTCACCGATGAAACTCATTTTCTGCGCGCTGCCGCACTCGCGATGCGCCATGCGCTCATCAACTATGCGGCCGCGCGCATCGCCGACAAGCGGGGCGGCGGTCAACTGCACCTGACACTGTCGAGCGCGGAAGGTGTCGGGGTTGATTCCGATGAAGGGCTGCTTGCGCTGAACGAGGCTCTGGAACGCCTGTCCCTGGAGATTCCGCGGCTGGCTGATGTGATCGAATGCCGTTTCTTCGGCGGCTATGGCGAGGAAGACACGGCGCGCGCGCTGGGACTATCGCTGCGCACCGTGCAGCGCGACTGGCTCAAGGCCCGGGCGTGGCTTTATCGAGAGCTTGGAGGGCCGACTTAGCACGAACTGTTTCCGCGTGTTGGGCGCCAAGCTCCGTGCTCAATATTTTCACAGCCTGATTCAGCTGCTCGGCCGCGCCAGGCTGCCCGGCAGCACCCAGCGCCTCACCGAGCCGCTCGCGCGCCTGCCCAATATTCCAACCCGACGCTGCAAAGCGGCTGAGAATAGCGACCGCGGCGCGCAATGATTCAGCTGCGTCGGCCGGCTTCCCCGCCGACAAGTCAATTTCGCCGACGTACTGCAGAGCTTGGGCGAGGCTCGAATCGGCGCGCGCGCCGAGCTCGCGCAGTTGGGCGATTGTTGCAACCAACTGCGCCCGGCCAGCCACCGGATCGCCCTGTCGAAAGGTTAGATTGGCAAGTGCCATCTGCGCACGCAGCGTCGCAAGATGCTTGGGGCCGTACTGAGCGAGCGCCGCATCGCGGCCTGAAAGCAACGTGGTGCGCGCCCCTTTTGCATCCGCGTTCGCGGATTGCGCATCCGCCAGGAACAGCACGTTCTGCAGCGCCACGGGACTCGAGGCACCGGCATAGCGCTTGGCTATGTCAACAGCCTCGCGAGCGATGCCGAGCGCCGGCGCACTTCGGCCGGTAAGCGTGAGGACTTCCCCATACAACCCCATGACCGCCGCGACCGCAGCCGAATCACCCGCAAGCGCGCGTTCATGCTCGTATGCATTGCGCAGCAGATCTTCTGCCTCGCGAAGGTGCCCGGTGCGAAACTCGAGGGTACCCATGTTGCCCAGGATGATTTGTGCATCCAGCTCCGACTCCAGCCCCAATTTACTGTAGATGTCGATAGTTTCCCGATAGGCGGCAAGCGCGTCGTCGAGGCGGTTCGCAGCTGTCAGCGTGATCCCATGCGTGTTGTAGAGAACGGCCGTCTCGCGGTGCACACGGCCAGATAGTGCGATCCGGCGCGCGATAGCCGTATTCTCGGTCGCGATAGCGGCCTCGAGGTCGCCGGCTGAGCGTTGTACACGCGACTTGACCGCCAGGCCCTCCAGCCGCTCCTCGGCATAGCGCTGCGGCGGCTGACGGTCCCAGAATGCTTCCGCCTGGGAAATCAATTGCGCTGCGTGGTCTGTGTGCCCGTGCAACACTTCGATGTTGGCGAGCTTCTGGCGCGCATCGGCCAGCGCCGCGGGGTCCGTGTCCGGCCCCGCCTGCTTCACGAAGCCTTCCAGCAGTGCCGAGGCACCTTCGACATCCTGCAACGCGCCGTACAGGTCCGCGAGGGTCAGGACAATCTGCCCCTGAAGCTGGGGCTGCGAGCGATACTCACGCAAGACCCGCAAAGCGCTGTTGTCGATCATTGCCTTCGCAGTCGCAGGCTGCGAGCCGCGCTCTTCGATCGCACTGTGAAACAGCCGCGTCAACTGATAGCGGACAGCTTCTTCACGCGCCGCGTCGCGCCGCGCCACATCGCGTTCGATTTCGGCCCGCCGCGCCTGCCAGGCCGCGGCACCCAACCCTACCGCCAGAGAAACCAACACGGCGGCGACGGCAACGGTCAGCCAGCGATAGCGGCGCGCCGTACGGCCAAAAACATATAATCTCGCGCCCGCGCGTGCAGCCACGGGCTCGCCGCGCAAGGCATGGTCGATATCGCCTTTGAGAGCATCGACCGTTGCGTAGCGGTGCAGCGGTTCCTTGCGGACCGCTTTGGCCACGATCGCATCGAAATCCCCGCGCAGCAGCCTGGGCGGGATCGGAGCGGCACTCCTTTCGGCTGCCCGGCGGCTGGGAACCGGCGCGGGCTCATCCATAATGACTCTTACCGCCTGCGCTATCGGCCCGCGCGCGCGCAACCACGGCTGCGAATCGGTCAGTAACTCGAACAACAACAGCCCGAGCGCATAGATGTCGGTAGCCGTGGTAATCGGCAGTCCCAACAATTGCTCGGGCGCAGCCGTCAACGGCGTCATGGGTGCGGCGACGGTCTGCATCATTTCCGGGCGATCGACGTCGATCAGTTTCGCGATGCCGAAGTCGAGCAGCTTGATCTGCCCTTGCGCCGTCACGAGGATGTTGGCCGGCTTGAGGTCGCGATGCACTATCAGGTTGCGGTGCGCGTAGGCCACCGCCTCACACACCTGCACGAACAGCCGCATGCGCTCGGCCAAGGGAGCATGCGTGAAAGAACAATATTCAGTGATGGGCCGCCCCTCGACAAACTCCATGACCATGTACGGCCGCTCGTCGGAGGTTACGCCGCCGTCGTAGAGGCGCGCGACGCCGGGGTGCTCCAGCCGCGCGAGGATCTGGCGCTCGCTGTGAAAGCGAGGCAGCTCGGCTATCGCCTCCTGCCTCAACACCTTGACCGCGACCCGCTGCTGAAAGTCGCCTTCGGCCCTCTCGGCCTCATAGACAACGCCCATGCCGCCGCGGCCGATCCACCGGGTGATGCGCCAGGCACCGATGCGGGTGCCTGGCGGGATGTCGTCGAGTTGCGGCTCTACGGCCAGTGTCGCCGGGGTCGAGAGGAACTCCCCGACCGCCCCGGCCGCCTGCAGCAGGCTGTTGACCTCCGCGCGCACCGCCGGATCGTCCGGACACTTGCGGTCCAGTACGGACGGACGCGACTCGGCCGGCAGATCCAACAGCTCATCGAGCAATGTATCTACGCGAGCGAGTTGATCGGAGGTGAGTGCCGCCACTACTTCTTGGGTTTGCGGAATTTGAGAATGAACTGATCGGTCTTGCTTTTGACTGACGCATCGAACACGGGTGCCGTATGTGCATCCTGCGGGTTCGCCAATACGTTGCTCTGCCCGGCGAATACGAATCCTGCGGCCAACGCTTCCGCCTTGACCGCTGCGGGGTCGATGCGATGCAGCGTGGAGGTGTCACGGGCGCCAGAGCCCGCCGCCGCGGTGTGATCCAACACTATGTACACGCCACCCGGCTTGAGCGCCTCGAAAATTGACTTGTTGAAAGCGGCCATATCGATGTTTGGTATGTTATGCACGTCATGGTAGTTCCGTGACGTGAAGACGACATCGGCAGGCTCAGGCACAGCAACCGTCGTCACAGGCCCCGCCTGCACGCTGACATTCGAGTAAGCCGGATCGGCTGCGATCGCGGTTGTCCATGACACCGGATCCGGTGAGTCGGGCGCCGCGTTAGGGCGGCGCGGCGGGGACAATGCGTACACATGCCCCTTTGGCCCCACCACTTTGCTGATGATGCGGGTGAAGTAACCGCGGCCGGGAATCAGTTCCACAACCTTGTCACCGGGCTTGATCCCCGCGAACTGCATCGTTTCGGCGGGCTTTCGATTCTCATCGTCCTGCTTCTGTTCGGCCGGGCGGCCGGGATCGGCTACTGCATCCCCGATGTAGGCGGGGATCTTCCCAGCCGCGTCAGCGCCAATCGATCCGAGCAGTGCGGCCGTACAACAGGCGGCCAGGAGAGCGTTGCGAAGCATAAATTCTTCCTTTTGAGGCGGGCTGCCGGTGCAGTGTGCCCGAATTCGCCCGAATTGCTCCATCCCGCCACCGCAATCGCCGCCCACAGTGGCTGACATCCACAACGAGGGTGGCCCCATGCTCCCGAATCTGAAAATCTGGCTCAATCATTTCGAGTACCACGCCGAACACCCACGCCGCATCGCGGAAGGTATTTCCAACGTTCTGACTGCCGAGGAACGGCGTCTCATCGCCTCATCGATCGCAACCTTTCAGCTGGGAGAGCAGTCCTCCGGAAGCAATCTGCTGCGCGCGGCCTATCACTTCGCCCAGAAGCACGACGCCGGCGAGGTAGCCCGGATTACCGAGCTTCTGATCCGCGAGGAACAGCAGCACGCGACCCTGCTGCGAATCTTCATGTCGGAACACGGCATCCCCACCCGGCAACATCATTGGACGGACCGCGTCTTCCGCCGGCTGCGCATGCTTGCCGAGCTCGAGTTTGCTCTGGGGGTTCTTTTGACCGCCGAGCTGATCGGAAATGTGTACTACCGCGCTCTGGAAGCTGCCACCCAATGCCAGCGCCTCCGGTTGCTATGCCGGATACTGGTTGCGGATGAGCTGGCGCACGTCGGATTCGAGTCGGATCTGCTGCTGTCGATGCGCACCGGGAAGGCGGCCCCAGTACGCTTCGCCACCGATCTGGCCCACCGCGCGTTCTTCATGGGTACGGCGATGGTGGTCTGGGCCACTCATCGTGCCGTACTCAAGCGGGCGGGCTATGGGATGTTCGGGTTCCTGAAGGCGTGCCGGGCGCAATACGCCTTCTATTTACAGCCGCCGAAGCGCCTACGCCTTGTCGGCACCGGCACGTGAATCAGTCAGAAGCTTGGCTTCCATCCACCTGCGGATGCGCACGGCGTCCGCAACTCTGGTGTTCTTGCCGACTGAGTTCAGGAGGACGATGACGACGGTGCGGCCCTGAATGACGGCCTGCATTACGAGGCAGCGGCCTGCTTCCGAAATGTAGCCTGTCTTCTGGACGACGATGTTCCAGGTCGGGTTGGACACGAGTGAATTCGTATTACGGAACTCGAGCATGCGCCGGCCGACGCGGACGGCATAACCGCGGTCAGTCGAATATTCACGAATGACGGGGTTCTCAGATGCCGCCATCACCAGCTTGGACAGATCTTCGGCACTGGCCACGTTGTCACAGGAGAGTCCGGCCGGATCGACGAAGTGGGCGCTGGTCATGCCCAGCTTGCGGGCCTTGGCATTCATGGCGGCTACAAAAGCCGGGAGTCCGCCGGGGTAATTTCGGCCGAGGGCATGCGCCGCCCGGTTCTCGGAAGACATGAGTGCGAGGTGAATCAGATCACCCCGGGTCAGGGTCGTGCCGAGCAAGAGCCGCGAAGAAGCGCCCTTGCCCACGATCCGGTCTTCAGTGGTGAGCTGGATGGGCTCATCCAGGGGAAGCCCCGCATCGGCGACCACCAGGACCGTCAGCAACTTGGTGATGGAGGCGATCGGCGCCGAAACGTCCGCCTTGCGCGAATACAGCACCGAGGAATGAGTCGCGTCGAGAACCAGCGCAGAGCTGGAACGCAAGTCCGGCTCGTCTGAGCGGACGCGAACGTGGTGTGATCGATGATGTGCTGCCTGGGCGACCGAGGCGAGGCAGGCCATGCAGGCCAAAGCGAAGGTTGATAGTTGTTTGCTGCGAATCATTCGACGAGTTGCCTTATCACGGGGCGCCTAGCTTCCGGGGCGCGCAGCCCGGCAGCTGATTAAGTCTAGCAGACCATATCAAAAACCGGTGCGGCGTGATCCAACCTGTAGTTCCACCGCGCCGCTGCGCGCCACGGGGCGGGCTCGCGTGGCCGGCGAAAGCCTTCAAAACAGGTGCTTCGGCCCGCGCCCCGGACGGAAACGTGCACGGCGTCACCGTTCGACAGTGGATACCCCACCCCGCCCGGTGGCCGCTGGCCCTGGCTCGCCGCCGGCCTGCATATGTAACGGCGCAGCGATCCCTCCCTTTAATTAATGCTGCTTTCGGGCCGTCCTGTGGTACAGAATCTCCATGATGGAAGTCTCGGTGAGCTTTCGAGTTGATTTCAGCCCGAAATGTGCGGTCGGGCCGGGGAAGATTGCGTTGCTGGAGCACATCGGCAGCACGGGTTCGTTGTCGGAGGCGGCCCGCAGGCTGAAGATGAGCTATCGGCGGGCTTGGCTGCTGCTCGAGGATCTCAACACGTCGTTTCAACAGCCCGTGGCCCAGATGAGCGTCGGTGGCCGGGGTGGCGGAGGCGCCTCACTAACGGCGTTCGGGACGGACCTCGTCACCGCCTACCGCTCCCTGGAAGCCCATATTCGTAAGCGAGCCCAGACCGCATTTCCGCCAACAGCGTTGCCCGCTGCTGGGGATGGGTACAGCCGCAAGACGGTGCCCAAGCGAAGGATCAATCGACCTACCGCTGCGGCGTCGCGGGCACGCACGAAGCGGTAGATCTTCCGGTGCGCGCTACTTCGTTGCGGGACGCGGCGGCTGACGCGCGAGCCAGCGGCTGATAGGAGCGTCAAGCGAGACTGCCCCGGGTCCCGCGATGGCCAGCCACAGGAATAAGGCCAAATACTCGAATTCATCGAACCCCAGCAGGGTTTCCAGAGAATCAACGTCGCCCCACTTCGCGGCCTTGATCGCCACGATCATGGTCACGCCCAAGGCGCCTGCCGAGATCCGTGTCAGCAGACCCAGCAGCAGGAAGAGGCCGCCAAAGAATTCGATGCCCGAAGTGAGTGGGGTCAGGATGTGGGGAAACGGAATTCCCCAGCCAATGAAGTTCTCGGTGATCTGCGGAAGGTTGTTGAGCTTTCCCCAGCCACTCCAAAGAAACACCCAGCCCACGGTGAGCCGCGCGAACAGTGGACCCAGCCACGTGAGATGCCGCGCGACCCGTTCGGGCCAGCCAATCAGCGAATCCAGCAACAGCCGCATATTCTTCTCCTCTTCCCGTGACCTGGCTACAAAGCTTGGCTACGAGGTCCAGCCACAGCGCGATACTAGACCGTTGCCCCGCTTGGGTTATTGCACGAAATTAAACACCCTCTGGGCCGGTCTCATTCGAGGTGAGCCTCAACCGTGCTGCCAAATCCGCCAGCGCCGGGTTTCGGCGTCAGGGCATTCCCTTTCGACCCCGTTCGGCCGTTCCGCTACAGTGTGCGGCTTACGCAGCGCGCCACGGCCGAGCTCATCCAGTAATGATCGAATCAGGGCGGGGGGAAGCAACTGAGGAGCAGCTCGGGCGCCTGCTCGAATCGTTCCGGCCCGACCTTCTGCGTTTCGCGTTCTGGCTGGCACGTGACCGGGCGGTCGCCGAAGACGTTGTACAAGAGACAATGTTGCGTGCCTGGCGCTCGCGTACCGAGCTGCGCAATTCCAGCGCCCTTCGACCTTGGCTGCTCACCATTGTGCGCCGTGAGAATGCGCGTTTGCACGAACGCAAGCGCCTGCCCACAGTGGATCTCGACGAAGCCGTCGCAAGCCAGGATATGGGCCTCGCGCTCAACGATGCCGGTCCGGAAATTGCGGATCTGCGCCGCGCCATCCTGGCGCTCCCCGATGAGTATCGAGAACCCATCGTCCTGCAGGTGCTCGGAGGATTTTCGACCGGCGAGATCGCCAAGGAGCTGGGGTTGACGCTCCCAGCGGTGTTGACCCGCCTCTTTCGTGCGCGGAACAAGCTGAGAGAAATGTACGGAGTGGCCGCCGAGTCGCCGGGGGAAGCGCTGTGACCTGCGACGAGGCGCGCGAGCTCATCGGTGGCGACCCGGAGGGGACCTCGCCGGAGTTGCTGTCGCACCTGGCAACGTGCCCGGAGTGTCAGGCATACCGCGAGGAGATGCTCGCGCTGAATGCGAAGATCCGGCAGGCGTTGGAATTGAATTGGGGGAAGATGCAGCCGGTGGCCGCACCGGGTACTCCGCCGTGGGTGGCAACGCCGCCAAGCGCGCCAGCGTCAGCCAGGGCAAGTGCGACCCAACCGGTCGGCAGCGCGCCTGTTACGGCACCTGTCGGTGAACCGACAACAAGCGCCCAGCCCGCCACACTGCCTCCCGCTGTTCGCTCAAACGTAACCCCGTTCCGGCGCAAGACTCGCCCTGAGGTGGCAAAGCATCCGCGGCCGCGATTGTTCGCTTTCGCGGCGAGCGTGGCTGCGGCGCTGGTGGTTGCGCTCACTCTTTGGCTGAGCCGCCCTCCCGAGACCCTGGCAGCCGAGATCGTCACGCACGTCAAAGGCGAGCCCAACAGTTGGTATCAGACCCAGCCTGTTGCAGCCGACCGGCTCGAGGCCGTGCTGCGCAAGAGCGGCGTCAGGCTCGGGGCAGGCATGCAACCTGTCGTTTACGCCAGCAGTTGCTGGTTTCGCGGTCACTTCGTGCCCCACTTTGTCGTAATGACCAAGGACGGGCCGGTCACCGTGATGATTCTTCGGAACGAGCAGGTTCCCGCTACCCAGCAATTCAATGAGGCGGGCTACTCCGGTCTGTTGGTGCCTGCACGCGCCGGCAGCGTCGCGGTGCTGAGCCGCACACCGATGTCACTCGAACAACCCGCCAGTGATGTAGTGAAAGCACTGCAATCGGCCAACTGAGACACGATGCGATGAAGTGGGAATCTGCGATGCGAGGCCTGATTGCGCTGGCGCTGGCGACGATAGTGGGAATCGCGCACGGCGATACGGACGATGGCTCGATTGTCCGCGCCACACTGGCGAACGGCCTTCGCGTAATCATCGTGCGCAATACGCTGGCGCCCGTGGTCGCGACGTCGGTCAACTATATGACGGGTTCCAACGAGACGCCCCCAGGCTTCCCCGGCACCGCGCACGCGCAGGAACACATGATGTTCCGTGGCAGCCCGGGGCTCACGGCTGATCAGCTTGCCGACATCGGCAGCGTCATGGGCGGAAATTTCAACGCGAATACGCGGGAGAGTCTCACCCAGTATCTGTTCACGGTTCCCGCCGAAGACCTCGACGTCGCGCTGCACGTCGAGGCGGTCAGAATGCAGGCTGTCCTCGATTCGGCAGCCGACTGGAAACAGGAGCGCGGGGCCATCGAGCAGGAGGTTGCCCAGGACCTGTCCAACCCGAGTTACATCCTCTATTCCAAAGTCCGGTCCGCAATGTTCGCCGGCACGCCTTACGCCTACGATGCTTTGGGAACCCGGCCGTCTTTCGAGAAGACGACGGCTGCCATGCTGAAGAAGTTTCATGACACCTGGTATGCGCCCAACAACGCGATTCTGGTTGTCGTCGGTGACGTTGACCCACAGGCCACCCTGGTGTTGGTCAAACAGCTGTTCGGCAACATCAAGCCCAAGAAGCTGCCGCCGCGTCCACAGATCCGGCTGCAACCGCCCAAGCCGGCTGCGTTCACTGTGGATACTGACCGCCCGAATGGAACGCTCATGATTGCCATGCGCGTACCCGGCCTGGACAGCGCCGATTTTCCCGCGCTCGAGGTGCTGTCAGACGTCCTGAGCAATCACCGCTTTGATCTGTACGGGCTCGTTCCCCAGGGCCAGGCACTCGATGCGGAATTTCTGCTCGATCCGCTGCCGAAGGCTGGCGTTGCCTATGCCAGCGTTGCATTTCTGGCCGGCGAAGATCCGAAGAAGATGGAAGCGCAGGTACGCTCTATTCTCACGAAGGTGGTGCAGGATGGAGTGCCCGCGGAGTTGGTGGAGGCAGCGAAGGTCCAGGAGCGCACTGCCGCGCAGTTCCAGAAGAATTCGATCGGCGAGCTCGCCTCGATCTGGTCGGATGCCGTCGCGCTGTATGGATTGAATTCCCCGGACGAAGACCTGCAGCGCATCGAGAAAGTAACCATCGACGATGTCAATCGCGTCGCGCGCAAGTACCTGGACCTGGACCACGCGATCACGGCAGTGATGTTGCCGCGCGGCTCAGGCAAGCCGGTGTCCGCCAGCGCGGGTTTCGGGGGCCGCGAATCGATATCGCTGGGCGAAGCGCGGCCGACGAAGCTGCCAGCCTGGGCGGAAAGAGCGCTGCGGCGTGTAACAGTGCCCCCCTCCACACTTCACCCCGTTGTGAGTGCTCTTCCCAACGGCCTTACGCTGATCGTCCAGTCCGAAGATGTCAGCGACACCATCAGTGTATACGGACACATCCGCAACCGGCCGGAAACAGAAGAGCCGCCGGGACGAGAGGGAGTCAGCCAGATACTCGAGGCATTGCTGCCTCATGGAAGCGAGAAGCTCGACCGTGTTGCGTTCGAGCGCGCTTTGGATGCGATAGGGGCGCGAGCACGGGCGGGAGTTGACTTCTCGGTGCAGACCCTGGCGGAGAATTTCGAGCAGGGGGTCGCGCTGCTGGCGGATAACGAGTTGCATCCGGGGCTCCCACAGTCTGCCATGACCATCATTCAGGGTCAGATTGCGCAGAGTGTGGAAGCCAGAAGTCATAGCCCGGGGTTCCTGACACAGCGCTCGTTGCGCCAGGCGATCTTTCCCAAGGATGATCCCAGCCTGCGTATACCAACGGCGCAGACCGTGCGTCCGCTGACGCTTGACCAGGTCAAGGAGTATTACCACTACGCCTTCCGGCCTGACCTCACGACGATTGTCGTGATCGGCAAGGTGACGCCGGCTCAGGCGCGTGCCACCATCGAGCGGTATTTTGGCTCGTGGACCGCTACCGGGCCGAAGCCTCAGACCGATTTGCCAGCCGCGCCGCCGAACGCACCGGGGGTCATCGCCGTGCCTGACGACACGCGCGTACAGGATGTTGTGGTCCTTGCGCAAAACCTCGGCGTGACCCGTGCGGACCCTGACTACTATGCACTCGAGCTCGGTAGCGCATTGTTGGGCGGCGGTTTCTACTCGACGCGCCTGAGCATCGATCTGCGGAAGAATGCCGGGTTGGTTTACTCGGTGAGCTCGATGCTGCAGGCCGGCCGGACCCGTGGCGCTTACCTGATCGAGTACGCCTGCGATCCCGCGAATGTGTCGAAGGCGGCTGACATGGCCTTGCGGGAAGTCAAGGCAATGCAAAAGGCGCCTGCCACGGCCGACGAGTTGCTGCGGATCAAGGCGATGCTCATACGTCAGATCCCCTTGGGTGAATCCAGTGTCGATGACATTGCGCACGGGCTCGTTGGGCGTGCGGATCTCGGGTTACCGCTCGATGAGCCGACTTTGGCGGCACGCCGCTACGTGGAGCTCGGTGGAAATGACGTCCAGGCGGCGTTTGCAAAGTGGATGCGCCCGGATGACATGGTGCGTGTGACGCAGGGACCAACACCGCAGTAGAAACCTCTTGGCGCGTTACGGCCCCTCGACCGCCTGCTTCAACTGCATGAGAGCGTGGTCCCACTGTTGGGCGATCATCTCCAGGGACTGGCGGGCCTCATCCAGCTTCGCCAGCTCGAACTCCCACAAGCGCTCGCGCCCGCTTTTGACGTCATGTACGAGACCGGCATCGGCCAGTACCTGCAGGTGTTTGGTCACCGCCTGGCGGGTGATCTGCGTCCCGGATGTCAATTGGGCGATTGACATTGCGCCGCCTGCGCACAGCACGGCGATGAGACGCAGCCGCGTCTCATCGCCAAGTGCCGCAAACACCGGGGCGCAATTGCGCAGCGCCGGGATTTTCAGCGGCGAGCCTTTCGCACCCGCATTAGGACGTGCCGACATGTTTCTCGATATTCTGCAGCTGTGCGTCCCACCCCTCGCTGTTCATTCGAAAGACATCCAGCCGGCGCGCCACCGGGATCTGGTCGATACCTGACTCGACGACCGTCAGCAAGGTACCGCCCACGGCATCCTGCAGTTGGAACTCGACGAGCGTGGTGGGCTCGCTCGAATAGTCCACCTTGGGATCGATCGCTGCCGGGTGCCAGCGCCAGGACAGCAGCCGCTGCGGCTCGGCCTTTTCGATCGTGACTTCGAATACCACGTGCTCGTAGCCCGGATAGGCAACCTGGCCGGAATATTTCTGGCCGGACTGGAACTGCTTGCCGGGGACCTTCACCCGGAACCAACTGTTGAACTCCTCGATGTTCGTGAGTGCCTGCCACACACGGGCGCGGGTGGCTTTGAGAACGACTTTGCGTTCGATTCGATCTGTAGCTGAGCTCATATGCAACCTCCAGGTTGCATATTACACGGCGTGACGCTAAATGCAACTATTTGGTTGCATCTTTGCGGGCGCTCTTATTGGTACACGCGCCCGCCGTAGCGAATCCACCCCGGGGGGTGATGACCCGCAGGATCCCGGTGCGTCCAGTGCACCACGCCACCCTGCCCGTTCCATTCGTATTCCCCGGTGAACTCTATAGGCGCGCCAGGCCGCAGACCCTCAATCCGGGGTGCGAGGTCGAAGTTGTAGGCAATGAGCACCGTTTGCCCGGATGGCAGGCGAACGAGGAATCGCTGATGCCGGGCGCCCTGTGTATCGTCCTTCAGGACCTTGGCAGTGACCCCGCGGGCGCAGACTTCGACGCGGCTGGCGTGATTGCGGTAGGCCGATGCGAGTGTCCTTTCGTCACAGCGCGGGGCCGCTTGCTCGCTGGGCTGCGCCTGTGCTTCTGCCAGGCTGGGCGCGGCGCCGCGGTTTAAAACCCCGTGTTGCAGGGCGAGGGCGTAGATAACGCCCAGCAGGCCCACAAAGGCGATCAGCTTTCTCATTCGAGACTCAAGTTTACGCAACTCCTGCCCTGGAAGCGGAGGTGATCGTTCCTCCAGCGTAGCTTTCCGCCGACGCCGCGCAGCGGCACAGTCATTGCTGCCCATCGCTTCGTTCGCACCTCAACGCGGTGCAATGGAGCACAAAGATGGGATCCAAGGTACAGGGCGAAGGCGACTACGAATCCGCGCGCCACTATAACGACGAGACCAAAAAGTTCGTCGACGAGCAGCTCAAAAGCGGCAAGGACTTCAAGGGATCGGCCGCAGAGGCATCAGACAAGCTGACGCCGGAGGAGCGGGAAGCGCTGAAACACGCAAAAGCCGGTGATCAGGACAAACGCGATGCGAGCACGCTGAGCGATCTGGAAAAGAAGCACCATCGGTGATGCGCGGCGAGCCGCTCAGCAAGGTTCGCCGCCTTACCCCAGTGTAGCGCGTAGGCGGCGGCCTACCTCACGGCCACCGCCGGGGCTTAATGCTGGGCGGGAAACGCGTAAACCAGATTCAATGTGGTTATTGTATCGGTCCGCTTCAGGCCCGCGGGCGGGTTCGTGTTATCGAGGACACTGAACCCGGCCGCCAGTGACAGCCTGCTGTTCATTTTGACCTCCAGCGACAAGTCGTTCCTGATGGAGGTGTTGCTCGAGCCGCTTTCGGCATTCAGCTTGTCCAGCAGCCGTGTGCTCGCATTGAACCGGTGCGAAAAGTCGACGCCTGCCGTGCCAACGACCTCAGTTTGCGTCTCCAGCGGGATACGGTCGATGACCGTTCCGACGTCGTCCTTGATCAGCAGCTCCGGGCGCAGACTGCGATAACCAACACCGATCTGCGCCGACAGTTTCGTGTCCTCCGAATCGAAGAACTTGTAACCCAGACCGCCCGACCCGCTCGCCTGGTACTGGAATCCGCCGAAGCGGTCGTCCTGATAACTCAGGGCCGCGAATGAGAACATGTGCGCCGTAATCTGATAGTTGGATTGCAGACGCGCATCCCAACGCTCGGAAGACGTGATGCCCGCGCTCCTGCCAAACAGGCCATCGAGCGAGAGATTGTGTTTCCAGTCATTGCGCAGCAGGTTCAAGTCAAGCTTCACGTTGGCGGAAGCCGTGTCGCTGTTGCCGCGGGACATGATGTATCCGGCCTGACCCTTGCCGCTCCACCCCGGCGGGAGATCGTCGGCGCGCGCGGCAAGCGGGGCTGCCACCAGTGCGCCGATGAAACTGCACAACAAAAGCCGGGTGTGGTCTGCAAGGCTCATGCTTGTCCTCTCGTGAACATAAAAAAACGCGCGGCAGAGAATAGAGAAACGAGCCACGTATCGCCACCCCGTAAAATGACAGCACGTCTGGGGTGGACAGGTCGCCTGAAGACACAGTGCCGTGCGAGAATCACTGAATGCTGATCATGCGCACAGCGGACTATCGTGCCGTGCCCTGGAAAAATGGCGGCGGCATCACTCGGGAAATCCTGCGCGTGCCGCCGGAACCAACCTCGTTTGACTGGCGGTTGAGTCTCGCGAGCATCGCTTCGCCGGGCCCGTTCTCATCCTTCGACGGCTATCACCGCACGCTGGTTCTGGTCAGCGGGGCGGGTGTGGAGTTGGATTTCGGTCAACACGGCCGTACGCAGCTGACCACGGCGGGGCAGATGGTGTCGTTCGATGGTGCGTGGCAGACGAGTTGCACTCTTTTGGACGGGCCCAGCACCGATTTGAATCTGATTGTCTCCCAGGAGCGCATCCGTTTGGCAAGCCGGGCCGTGCAGCTCACGCGGGCCGAGCTCATTCAAACAGCCGAATGGCCGCAGACCCTCGTGTGCTGCATCTCGGGGGCGGCACGGCTAACCAACACGGCAGGCGAAGTGGAAGAGTTGCGCGAGGTTGACGTCGCGCGGTGCTCGCCGAGTGACGGGACTATCACCTGCACCCCGCGCGATTCCACACCGACGTGTGTATTTGTGGCCGGCCTCGGGCCCAGGTAAGCCTGGAGTCCGGCGAGATGGCCCGGTGATTCAGCTGCGGGGGCGCCTACCGCGGCCGCACTGCCGCCAGCGCCCGATCCAGAAGGGCAAATTCCACCGGCTTGGTGAGATGGTCATCGAAACCGGCCTCACGCGCCCGCAGGCGATCATCGGACCGGCCATAACCCGTGAGGGCCACGAGCCGGATGCCTCTGAGTCCTGGCAGCTCACGCATCTTTTGCGCGACCTCGTAGCCATCCATTCCCGGCAAACCGATATCCAGTAGCACGACGTCCGGCTTGAACGTCGACGCGCGCTCCAAAGCATCCTCGGCTGTGTACACGGAAGTGGTCTCGTGCCCGCTCAGCTTGAGGATCATTGCAAGGGAATTCGCCGCGTCTTCGTTATCGTCGACGATGAGCACTCGGCGTGGCGGTGCCTTGGACTGTGTCATACATGGAATGTTAATCGCTGCTCATCGACGTTGCCACATCGATGCGCGCCAGCTGGCGTCAACGAGTCCTTGCAAAGTACGGTATATTTCTGCGAGCACACCGAGGGTAGCCGACTATGGAAAGCTCGCATGTTAAGGCGCGTCTGACAGGATTTTATGGCGCACTGCTGATGCTCGGTGCCCCGCCGGTGGTGGCGGCCGATGCCGCGGCGGGAAGGACGCTATTTCGGCAACAGTGCTCGGTGTGCCACACGGCCGAACCGGGCGACAACGGTGGTGCGCAAGGGCCCTCTCTGATAGGCGTCTACGGGCGTCACGCCGCGAGCGACTCCTCGTTCGGTTACACCAAGGCACTTCAAGATTCGAAACTCACGTGGAATGCGGGGACCCTGAATCGATTCCTCGCAGCACCGACGAAAGTAGTCCCGGGTACGGCCATGGTCGTAGCCGTGGACGACAAGGCCAAGCGGGCGGATCTGGTCGCGTATTTCAAGAGCGTAAGGGGGGCGAAGGCATCACCCGGGACAACAGCCACCGCATCGGCGTCCGAAGCCGACTGGAAAAAAGACGCGCCCGGGCGCAAACACAAAATTGACCTCGCGCATCTTCCGGCCCCCTTCAGTTCCTCCTCAGCGCGCAACTCTCCCAAGATGATTCCGCGGCCTTCGTACGCGCATCTCAACGTGCCGCCAGGCTTCGGCATTGGATTGTTCGCTTCCGATCTCCAGGGTCCACGCCGAATGATCGTCGCGCCGAATGGCGATATCTTCGTGACCGAAACGCGTGGTGGACGAGTGTCGGTTCTGCACCCTGCGCCGGACGGGCGCAGCTCAGCCGGAGCAGATGTATTTGCTGAAGGGCTCGACAAACCATTTGGGATAGCGTTCTACCCAAGTACAGATCCAACGTGGTTGTACGTTGCTGAGACCAATCGCGTCGTACGTTTCGCGTTCAAGAACGGCGACGTGAAGGCGACTGGCGCTCCGGAAGTGGTTGTTCCGGAATTGCCCAACGGAGGCGGTCACACCACTCGGGACCTGGTGTTCTCGCCGGACGGCCGGCGCATGTTCATATCGGTGGGCTCCGCCACCAACTACGCCGAGGAAATGCCAAAGAAGACGCCGGAGGAAGCCAAGGAATGGCAAGCCACGCATGCGCTGGGCGCAACGTGGGGCCTGGAGGAAAACCGCGCCGACGTGTTGGTATTCGACGTCAACTCGAAAGGCCCGGGGAAGGTCTTCGCCACCGGCATCCGCAACTGTGTGGGTCTCACGTTGCAGCCGCAAACCGGCGATCTGTGGTGCACGACGAATGAGCGCGACGCGCTCGGTGATGACCTCGTCCCTGACTATTCGACACGAGTCAAAGAGGGCGGCTTCTACGGATGGCCGTGGTACTACATGGGATCGAACGAGGACCCGCGCCTGAAAGGCGACCGTCCCGATCTCAAGGACAAGGTCCTGGTGCCCGATGTCCCCTATCAAGCCCACTCGGCCGCGCTGGGCCTTGCGTTCTACACTGCGACCTCCGGAAAGTCCGCCTTTCCGGCCGAATACCTTGGCGACGGGTTTGCCCTGTTTCACGGCTCCTGGAACCGGGGATTCCGCACCGGTCACAAGGTGGTCAGGGTGCGCATGAAGAATGGAGATCCAACGGGCGAATACGAGGACTTCGTAACGGGCTTCATCGTCGATGATGGTGATGCGTGGGGACGGCCTGTCGCGGCCGTTGTCCTCGGGGATGGCTCACTCCTGTTCAGCGACGACGGGGCAAATGTGATCTATCGAGTCTCGTACGAGAAGTGAAGCTGAAGAAGCCTTAAGATAGGGGGCTCGCTCTGCAATTAAATGACCGTCAGGACGGTCTACTGAGCCATGGAACCTATATCGCCAGACTCACAGTCGGAACCGAACAGGGGCCGGCGAGCGCTGTTGGCGTGCGGAATTGCCGCAGCACTGACCGGAGCGCTGATACGGCGCACCTGGTCCGCTGACCCCGCACCCTCGGCTGCAACACCTGGAGCGGCCCCTGGGGCCGCCCCTGCCAAGGTGTCGATCGAAGGGTTTTCGCCGTCAGGCAAGAGCCTCGGGACAGCTCAAGTCGACAAGATCGTAAAGACGGACGCGCAATGGCGGGCACAACTTTCGCCTGCGGCCTACTACGTTGCCCGGCACGCGGGAACGGAAATGCCCTTCTCGGGCGAATATAATCACAACAAGTCCGACGGGCTGTACCGTTGCATCTGTTGCGACACCGCACTTTATGATTCGCGAACCAAGTTTGACTCTGGGACCGGTTGGCCGAGTTTCTGGCAGGCCATCTCGAGATTCAACGTCGTGAAGACCTCGGATCACACCCTCGGCATGGAGCGCGACGCGATCTCATGCCGTTTGTGCGACGCTCACCTCGGTCATGTGTTCAACGACGGCCCCAGGCCTACCGGCCTGCGTTACTGCATGAACTCCGTAGCGCTGCATTTCGTGCCGCGCGCTTGAAGCAGGAGCTGTAAATGCCATTCACCTCATTGCATTTCTCAACACCGCGATCCGCTCTCCTGCCGACACTCCTGGCAGTCCTCGGCATCAGTTGGCAACTGACATCCTGCGCTGCCGAAGCGCCTGTCAATGTTCCCGCGCCCGCGTTGGACAACCCGAAACAACCGGGCAGCCTGCAGACCGCGGTGCTCTCGGGCGGGTGCTTCTGGGGAGTACAAGGCGTCTACGAGCACGTCAAGGGCGTGGAGAAAGTTGTATCCGGATACGCCGGCGGTGACAGATCAACTGCACAATACGAGACGGTGAGCTCCGGTACGACGGGTCATGCGGAGTCAGTGCGGATCACTTTTGATCCTGCAAAGGTTTCCTACGGCGAGCTGCTGCAGATCTTCTTCTCGGTGGTACACGATCCAACGCAGCTGAATCGGCAAGGCCCTGACACGGGCACCCAGTATCGCTCGGCGATCGTCTACAGCGACGATACGCAGAAGAATATCGCCACCGCGTACATCGCCCAGTTGAGCCAGGCAGGCGTGTTTCACCGGCCCATCGTCACGCGCGTAGACCACTTGAAGGGCTTCTACCCAGCCGAGGGCTACCACCAGGACTACCTTGTCCACAATCCATCGAATCCCTACATCGCCTTCAACGATCTGCCGAAGATCGAAAACTTGAAGCGGGTGTTCCCCAACTACTATAGCGATCGTCCGGTGCTGCTAGCCCAAGCGTCCGCACGTTAGGCTGCCCCGGGCTCAGGCTTTAGGCACCAGGATGGCCGCGGTGGGGTGACCAGTGCTCACCTCTATGGTATCTACGGCATACCCAGCCGCGATCCATGCATCGAGCCCGCCATACAAGGGCCTGACTTTCCTGAAGCCACTGTCCATCAAAAGCTTCGCTACCTGGGCGGCTGAGGCTTCGTTCGGACAAGTGCAGTAGGCCACGATCTCGCGATCGCGAGGCAGGTCCCCGAGGTGTTGTTTCACTTCGAGCAGCGGCACGTGCAGGGCGCCCGGGATCCGCCGCGGTTCGAGAGTCAGGGCCGTTGGCGAACGAACGTCCACAATCAACGGTGCCCGGCCGGCGCCTATCAATCGGTAGAGCTCCTGCACATCGATGCGCGCCATCCGCAGTACAGAATAGAAGCGCCGCCGCTCCCACCACTTGTACGCGATATAGATCACGAGCACCGCACCGATCGTGGTCGCGGCTGCCACACCGAAGTCGGCGATGCGCGGCATGATCTGCTCGATCTGATGCCGGAACAGCATGCCGCCCGCAATGGCGAGGGTGACCCACGCGGCAGAACCCACCGTGCTGAAGGCGAGAAAGCGCAACCATCCCATTTTCGTTGCACCGGCGAGCGGCGGAGCGATGAGCGCCAGTCCCGGCACGAATTTGGCGACCAGCAGCGCATTCGAGCCCCAGCGCTCGAAACGCGACTGCGTGTCACTGACACATGAGTCAGGGGTCAGTGATATCCGGCACAAAAGCTTCATCACGCTGTTGCCGTATACCCTTCCCGCCAGGAACCAGACACTATCTGCGGCAACGCAAGCGAAAATGGTGCAGAGGAACAATGCCGTGGGAGAGATCGTGCCTTGCGCGGCCCATGCGCCGGCCACGATCAGAGTCGGAATCACAGGGACAGGCAATCCCAGCTGATTTGCCAGGACGTTGGCCGTAATCATCAATATGCGATAGTCGATCGGCACACCGCTCCCTTTCTTCTAATGAGCCTGCGTCGCTTCCGGCTCAAAGCTGCGGGCTTCCCCTGCTAGCTTTGCAGGTGCGGACACTGTAGCCATGGTCTTTGGGCGGCTGCAACAGGATCCATTCATCCGGTGGGGGTGGTTCCCGGGGATCTTTTGGTAGACCCCGGCAGAGCGGGTGGCTCGATTCGGGCGCCTGACGGGCGGGCGCCTAGCGGGAGCGATTGGCGGGCTCGCGCCCAACGTGGGGCGGCTGGCGACGGCGACTGGCGGGGGCGTTTAGCGGCGGCTGGCGAGGGCCCTTAGCCTGAGGGCTGGGCGCGCGGAAAGCGGAGCTAATGGGGCGCGCGGATGGGTTTCGCCAGATTTCGCGAGGTTTCGCGAAGCGGCCATCTGCGACGGTCACCTTTCCGCGGTAACCGCACGCAGATGTCCGCCCCGCGAAGTTCGGCAGTTAAATTTGAGTGAATCGCTGAGTTTAGAAACCGAATGCCGCGATCCCGTTCGGCGTGCCCAATCCCGTCGGGCCGTCGTACCCAGCGACAGCAGTGCAAAGGTACGCGACATTGCACTGACCGTTGCTTCCCGACGTCACGTCATGAAGATTGGCCGTGTGCCGGTACGGATCGCTTCCATGGTTTACCGCTGTGTCATTGACTCCGTATATGCCAGCGATCAGGGGCGCCGAGACACTGGTGCCACCGAACACCAACCATGCAGACCTGTTGCCGCGCCCGCTGGGACCAAACACGGCAACGCCCGTGTTGGGATCTGCTACCGCCGAGACGTCGGCGACCGTGCGCCTCGCACAACCAGCATCCTTCTGCCAGGTGGGCTTCGCATAAACGGCACTGCACCCGCTGCCGGCGCCGGCCCAGGTTTTTTCAGTAAAGCCTCGGGTCGTAGCACTGCTGCGAGTCAACGTGGTGCCGCCGACAGCGGTCACGTGTGGTGACGACGCGGGGAACTCCACTCCGAAGCCGTTATCTCCGGAGCTCGCCGTTACGGCGATGCCCGCATAGTTGTAGAGCTGCTCGGCATTCTGCGTGCCCGCCTCACCTCCACCGTAACTGTTGCTGATGGCATGCGCGCCCATCGAGGCGGCCGTGTTGACGGCCAACCCCAGGTTACTGAGGCTGGCGCTGTTCGCCTCCACCAGCAGAATCGAGCAACCCGGACACATCGCACTCGCCATATCCAGGTCAAGCGCAGTCCCCTGTGCCCAGCCGGTGTTGGCGCGCGGATAGTTGCCCTGAACACCGTTCTGATTCACCTTCTTGAAACAGCCGTTGGCAGTCGTACAGGCCGGCAAACCAAACTGGCGCCGGTAGGCTGCCAGATCGCTTTCCGCGTTGGGGTAGCCGAAGGCATCGACGATCGCAATGATCGTGCTGGAAGTACCGTTCCCGGTTACGGAGTACGCGGCGCGAAGATCTGCCGGAGCGTAGCCCGCCGGGCCCGTCGTAGCGAACGGCTGCCCGGTTTCATCATGCACAATGTGCGCATGGCAACTTGCCGAGCCCGGCGCCGCCGCACCCGAACAGACCCGCCCATGCGACATGGGACGGTGGCCGGTGCCGCGCGCCTGTCCTCGTAATTCCTGTAAATCCTGTAGGTGCTGTTCCCCTCCCTGCATCAGAAACCGCTGACCCTCCAGACTCAGCGCCCTTTCCTGCGCGAATCCGGAGGTTGTGGTCATGAGCGCAAGCAACAGGGAACACGCCTGGCCCGTCAGAATTGCCAATCCTTTCATTGCCGACTCCATGAATGAGAATTCGTGGGAGCCGGCAGACTAGATCACATAATCAGCACCGGTCACTCTGTCCCCCTCTCGCGACGCGCTGAGTTGGTTCGGCGACACTGGGGTTGTCGTCAGGGAACCGGGCGCCGTGTCAGCCGTTCATGGCTCATAACCTTCGAGGAGAGACGCATGGCACGTGGAATTCTGTTGTGGCTGCTCGGTGTACCCATCCCGGTCATCCTGCTGCTGGCGATGTGCTCGCATCACTGACGGCCGCGCTGCCGCGGCCGCCGGCCTTTGACGGGCCGGGCGGTCTCGACCTCGCTCCGCTCGAGCAGGTAGTCCAGACCGCCCACGCGGTACCACCGGTAGCCGTAGCCTTCCATGACGAGGCGATGCTGGCCCGCTGAGTCGGCGTGGCTGTGATCGCTGGACAGTAGATTCACGAGCACCCGGCCCGCAGCGCCCACACCGGCCGAGAACACTATTTCCCGCGGCTTGGCGGCCAGATTGTGGACGAACAACACCGAGTTGTTGCGCCAGTCATACCTGATCAACAGCATGGCGTGATCCCGGGTTGGGATCACAACGTAATCGCCCCAGCCGGTTTCCGGGACTTCCTTGCGCATCCGGATGATGCGCTCGGTCCAGTTGAGCATCGAGTTGGGATCGCGGCGCTGCTGTGCAACATTCACGTGCTCATAGCCGAACGCGCCGCCGCTGATGACCGGGACCCCTGGCCGTGACTTGGTGAACCCGCCATTGGGCTCATCAGACCATTGCATGGGTGTGCGGGCGCACTGGCGCTCGGGCAAAGACAGGTCGTCTCCCATCCCCAACTCATCGCCGTAACGGATGACCGGCGTACCCGGGAGTGTGAACATCAGGCTGTAGGCAAGCTCGAGGCGCCGCCGGTCACCCTCGAGCATCGGCGCGAGGCGGCGCCGGATCCCCCTGTCATACAACTGCATCCGGGGTTCCGGGCCGAACGCTTCGAAAACCACCTTGGCCTGCTCTGGCGCGAGTCTGCCAAGATCCAACTCGTCATGATTACGCAGGAACAACCCCCACTGCGCAGTGGCGGGCCGCGGCTTGGTCGCCGCGAGTGCTTTTACCAACGGGCGCGCATCACTGGCGGCGAGCGCATAGAACAGATTCTGGTTCACCTGGAAGTTGAACATCATGTGCATGCGGTCGCCATCCTCGCCGAAATACTCCATGTCGGTATCCGGGAGCACGTTGGCTTCCGCGAGGATGATGGCGTCGCCCTCCCGCCATTGGAGGAACTCCCGAATGGTGCGCAGCATGTCGTATTGCTCCACCGGTTTGCGCACTCCAGGCCCTTTCTTCGCGATGACGAACGGCACCGCATCCATGCGAAAGCCGCTGACACCGAGCTGGATCCAGAATCCCATGATTTTCAGGATTTCGGCCTGCACATGGGGATTCGAGGTGTTCAGGTCCGGCTGGAAGTCATAGAAGCGGTGGAAATACCACGCGCGCGCTTGCTCGTCGTACGTCCAGGTTGATTTCTGGACGCCCGGAAACACCATCCCGCGATTGGCAGCACGCGGCTTTTTCTTCGACCAGACGTACCAGTCGCGATACCTGGAGCGCGGATCGCGCCGCGCTTCCTTGAACCAGGGGTGCTGGTTGGAAGTGTGGTTCACGACGAGATCGATGATTACGCGGATGCCGCGTTGTTTGGCCGCATGCGTAAACTCAACGAAATCCCCCAGCGTGCCATAGCGGGAGTCGACGTTGTAATAATCAGACACGTCGTAGCCATCGTCCTTCCCCGGGGAGGACTGGACAGGCATGAGCCAGATTGCGGTGACACCCAGTCCGTGCAGGTAGTCCAGCCGGCGCATCAGACCTTCGAAGTCTCCAATCCCATCGCCGTTGGCATCCATGAAGGTCGCGACCGACAGGCAATAGATGACCGCGTTCTTGTACCAGAGATCGTTAATCACGGGCGCCGTCCATGCTGCTTGAGTAGCGCTATACCAATCGCTCCACGGGCGATAAGTTCCGCAACGCACACCAGGCGCTGCTGCTCAGACAGCAGCGGCCTAACGGCGGCACAGACGCGTAAACTGTGCGGCGGTCAAGGGCTCGCTGAAGTAGAAGCCCTGGCCCTGCGGACAGGCCAACTCCTGCAGGCAAGTGAGCTGCTCACGCGATTCGACACCTTCCGCGACCACCTGCATTCCCAGGTTTTTCCCCATTCCGATGACGGCGCTGACGATGCTGTTGGCGCCCGAATCCGTGGTCAACTCACGCACGAAGGACTGATCGATCTTGAGAATGTCGATGGGAAACCGCTTGAGGTTGCTCAGGGACGAATAGCCGGTACCAAAGTCATCGAGCGCCAGCTGTACGTCCAGCTCCCGTAACGAGCCCAGCATGCCCGCGGCGAACTGGGCGTCCTGCATCAACACCGCCTCCGTCAATTCGAGCTCCAGGTCGCGCGGCGCAAGACCGGTCTCATCCAGGATCTCACGCAGACACCGCAGGAAGTCCCGGTCGCGCAGCTCGCAGGCGGACACGTTGATGGCGATCCGCAGGCCTGCGTTGCCCGCGGCCTGCCAGACGCGCGCCTGGCGGCAGGCTTGACGAAGCACCCAGCGGCCAATCGGCACGATCGCCCCGCAGGCTTCCGCAATGGGGACGAACTGCGAGGGAAGAATGAGGCCGCGTTGCGAATGACGCCAGCGGACAAACGCTTCGACGCCGACGATATCGCCGTTCTGCAGATTCACCTTCGGCTGGTAGTGCAACACCAGCTCCTGGGCGTCGATGGCGCGGCGCAGGCCACTCTCGAGCACCTGCCGCTCGAGAGCGCGCACGTTCAGATTGGGCTCGAAGAACTGGTAGTTGTTCCGACCCTGCTCCTTCGCGTGATACATCGCAAAATCCGCATGCTTCAGCAGGACGTCGGCCTGCGTTCCGTCATCAGGATAGACGACGATGCCAATGCTGCCGGTCACGCGCAGTTCATGGTCATCGATGCGATGCGTCACACTCAATGCCTGCAGCATCTTTTCCGCACTGACGGCTGCATCCTGAGGCTGCGCGACTTCAGAGAGCAGAATGACAAATTCATCGCCACCCTGACGGCTGACGGTGTCCGAGCGGCGCACGCAACTCAGCAGCCGGCGCGCGACCGACTGCAGCAGCCGATCACCGATCTCGTGTCCGAGCGAGTCATTGACGTGCTTGAACCGGTCGATGTCCAGAAACAACACCGCCATCTTCTTGCGCCGGCGGTGCGCCAGGCAGATCGCGTGATTCAGCCGATCGTTCAGCAAACCCCGGTTCGGCAGGTCGGTGAGACTGTCGTGTTGCGCCAGGTAGGACAATCTGTGCGACAGCGCGCGTGCCGTACTCATGTCCCGGAACACCATGACCGCCCCGGTCACTGCGCCGCGGCGGTTGTGGATGGGGGCGGCCGAATTCTCATTCGTAGTTTCGGCATCGCCATCGTGGTCAGGTTTGCAGTTCGGTGTCAGGGCAACGGTGATGTCTTCGCGGACGGCAAGCTCCATGGCATTTCGTACGCCTTCGCCTGTCGCACCGTCCACAGCCCGGAATACTTCGTCCACACCATGCCCCGCCGCTTCGCGCCGGGTCCAGCCAGTAATTCTTTCGGCAACCGCGTTCAAATAAGTCACCCGGCCCCACAGATCGGTGCTGATGACCGCATCGCCGATGGAATCGAGAGTTACACGGGCCCGTTCCTGTTCCTCGTAGAGGGCCTCCGCGCTGGCGGCACGCTCAATGATGGTGCGCAGAGCTTTCGGCAGCAGATGGCCGTCGAGGTGCTCTTCCAGGAAATAGTCCAACGCCCCCTGGCGCACTGCGAGCCGCGCGACATCCTCGTGTTGTGCCGAAGTCAGTACCAGAATGGGGATTTGCGGCGCCGCACGAAACAACTGAGCAAACGTGTCCAGGCCGGAGCTGTCCGGAAGATAGAGATCGACCAACACTGCGACCACGCCGCCGCGCGCTTTCTGGCGCGGCGCGGCTGTCACGGCGTTTGCTGCCGGCGCGCGGCTTCGGCCGGTCAGACGCTTGATGCCGTCGGAGCGGCTTCTCACCCATTCCACTTTGAAGGAACCGTCGCCGCTGTTACTCAGCGCGTCGCGCACTGCCCCCGCGTTCGGCGCGTCCGAGATCAACAGGATGTTGTGAGGAATGGACCTCTCCTTGGGACGGACACCCTTTTGCGCCTTATTAAAACACCTTTCCGAAAGCAACAGCTAACTTAGTTTGGGCGCGGCGTGCCAATGTAACGAGGCAATGCAACGCAGCACGGCTGTTGTCGTGCTATTTCGCGTTGCGGCAGCACTTCGCTCGTCAGTTGTTGACGACGGTGTAGGGTTTTCCGTGCTAGGGCGCTTTGTCCAGCTGATCTACAGCGGTCACATACAACGGGCCGAGGCACACGCGGCGCCGACAAGGCACACGCGGCGTCGGACAAGGCACGCGCAACGTTGGGCGCGGCATGCTGCGTTGGGCCGCGGCGTTGGGCCGCGGAAGCAGCGCTGCGTTGGCCAAACGCATGCGCTGCATACCCGCGCCGTACCCGCGCCTGCCCGTCCAACCTACGCCGACGCGTGAGCCTCGCGCGTTCGCGCCGCCTTCTTCGCCGCCCTGGATCGCTCTACGGCGCCCTTAGTCCTGACAGCCCTTCTGGCGGCCGCAGATCGCTCGCCTCGAGTTCTCCGGCGCGCGGCGCCACTCGCCTGTTTGGCCAAGGCGCGATGGGATGCAGCACCGCTTCCCTCACGTTTCAAAGCTTGGCTCGAAGCTCGCGACCGCTTGGCAGTGGACTTGCGGCGCGCCGGTGCGCCATGACCTCGTGCATAGTCGCGGGCGGCGCTCTTGCGAGTTCTCTCAGAGGACTTGCCTCTGCCGGGGGGCGGCAGCTCCACGCCCGCGCGGCGCGCCTTGGACAAACCGATTGCAATCGCTTGCCTGGCAGAGCGCGCTCCGTGCTTGCCCTCGCGGATGTGATCCATCTCCTCCTTGACGAACTCTCCCGCCTGCGTGCTGGCAGCCTTGCCCTGGCGCTTGTCCCGCCGCGCCCGCTCTACTGTCTGTTTCTCTGGCATATCCATCTCCTGCGGCTTCGGGTACGCCATAAAAGATAGAAGCCAACTGCCGTCGATCGCTATCGCCGGCAGACTCAGCTGCGCGTCAGTTGTGTCCTACACTCGCGCGCAGCGACACTTACTTGGAAACGATCTTCGAGGAATAGGATGTCAGCTGAAGCGGTGACTGAAACGAAGCCAGGGACAACAAGCCGCGCGGCGCGAGTGCACTGACGATCTGCAGCGTCGAGGTTGTTGGCGCAGATCCGGAAGTCGGTCCCTGGCCGATGACCGTCACCCCTCGATCGAATCCCGAGACGTCGCTGTAGACTACAGCCAGCGATGTCGTGCCGACCTGATTCGTCGATCCGAAAGCGCCCCGCGATGTTGATGCGAGCGCTTGATACGGCAGATGCTGTGGCAGCAGCACGATGTTGCCAGTGGAGTCATACCACCCTCCATATCCGCCGCCTACCGACTGGCTCCCCGCTGCGTCGACGACTGCCTCGCTCACCTGAGCCCCATCCGTATAGAGGAAGGCCTTGTCGTCCGGCCGCAGCCCGATGACCTTCGCGCCCGAGTTCTGAATGGCCAACCGCGGATTGGCGGCTGTGGAGGAAACCTCCGCCACATAGATACCGGGCGGATGAGTCACGGAAATCCCTTGGACTTCATACACGACCCGAGAGACGGTGGTGCTGCCTCCCCTGCCGGCAGGCAAGCCGATAGTCGTGCCCCCTACGGCTTGACCTACAACCGGCTCGTCGAGCTGGTGCTCCATCGCCGGAGCCTGCGCATTTACGAAGAACACTCCTGCTTTCCCGCCGCGAATGGCCTGCAGCAGGATTCGAGTCAGATCAGGCGAGACGGAGTAGGCCGACACATCGTCACCCAGCGATGCCGTGTCACTGAGCCCAGACATCAAGGTCGTCTGACCAGGACTGCTCAGCGACGCATAGTACAGTGACTTGTGGGCACCGTTGGCCGCGGTGGTTGCGAGAAAATAGATGTTCTTCGAATCCAGTGAGAAAGTCGCCTGGGTCGCGTATACGGCGCCGGCTGGCTGGATCTGGCTCACGACCGTGGGCTGCGCAATGTTGATCACGTAGAGCGAGTCAGAATTGCCCTGCCCCGCAAAAACTGCGATCCATTGCCCATCCGGACTGACCACGAATTGATCCCGGTTATTGGCATCCAACACAGGTACGGTGCCAGCCGGCAATGGAATGGGAGTTGCCTGGGCCGGTGCTGCTGTCTTCACGAACGCCAGGCTCGTTGTCGTCGGCGCCGTCTTGTCCTCAACCCTGTAGACGATCGTGGCCCCGTTGTCGGCAACGGCGAAACCTTTCAGGCGCAGATTCCCCTGAGTGGCGGCCGTCATGACCACCGGGTCGGCGGCGAAATCAGTCAGGTAGACCTCGTTTGAGCCATTGCCCGCCGCATCGCCAACAAAGGCAGCGCGGAAAGGATCCGTGCCCACGAAGACGGCCGCTGCCGCGGTAGCCTTGGCGCCGCTGGGATCTGTTACCTGGTAGGTGAAATGTGTCAGCCCCTTGAAACCTGACAAGCCTGACAAACTCACAGTGCCATCACCGTTGACACTCGCGGTTCCCGCACCCGACGGCGGCTGCTCCATAATCGTGACAATCAACGGGTCCTTGTCAGGATCATTGGCACTCTGAAGCACATTGATCTTCGCCAGAGCCGCGCCGTCGGCACGCATTACGGCCTCGCTTGCGGTCGGCGGTTTATTCACTGTTACGGTGATCGTGACAGTGCCCGCAGTCTTGTTGCCCGCAGCATCCGTGGCCTGGATTGCGAACGAATCACTGCCGGTGAAGTTGGGATTCGGGGTGTAGGTGAACGCGCCAGCCGCAGTGAAGCCGCTCACTGTTCCGGAAGTCGGATTACCCGTCTGTGAGATAGTGACCTGACCGCCACCCGGGTCCGTCGCGGTCACACTGGTATTGAGCGCAACGTTTTCGTTCGTCGTAAAACTCAGCTGACCCAGAACCGGATTGGGGGAGCCCCCACCGCCACCGCCACCGCCACCCCCGCAAGCGGCAACGCAAGCCATCAAACCAACGGCAAAACTCGTCCGAATGTACGCCTCAATTGTCGATAGCCGCACTTCCCCGCTCCGTTCTCGGTCGATGGGAGGGGATACTGCCACAGCTCAGGCGGCCTGTTCTCATGCGTTGCGCAACTACAACGGAGGTTGCCCGCCAAGCTCACGCCTGTTGGTCGGCTGAGCAGTGAGTGTCAGGGCGTGCGGATGTCAGGGTGTCAGGACGGTGCCGCCCGGCAACCCGCCACCGATCCTGAATGTTTGAACAGCATCGGATGCGCAGTTGCCTGGCGTTTTGACTTGCCTTACCTGTCCTGGCGGCTGGCCTCGAACAGGAACCAGGTGCGCCGCTCCGTCTCATCGATCCAGTTCTCGATGAGGCTTGCGGTCGCGATGTCGCGGGCTTCGTCCACGACATCGTGCACCTCGCGCAGCCGCGCCGCGAGCGACTGATTGTCCTCGCGAAGCTCTGCCAACATATCCAGCGGATCGACGTAGTCGGCGTCGTTGTCCTTGATACGCTGCAGGCGGGCAACGTGACCAATGGAGCGCAGCGTATTGCCACCCACTTTGCGGATACGCTCGGCGATCGGATCGCTCATCTCGTAGAGCTGGTCGGCCTGCTCATCGAGCAACAAGTGATAGTCGCGGAAATGCGGGCCACTCATGTGCCAGTGAAAATTCTTGGTCTTGAAATACAGGGCCCAGACATCGGCGAGAATGGCATTCATGCCTGCAGCGATATTCACCGAGGCCTTGGCGCCGAGGTCACTCGGCGTGACCAGTGGCGCCGCGCGCCGTCCCTTCAACTCCTTCTTCTTTGCTTCGCTAATTGCCATGACAGTTCCTCGATGTGCCGGATTTAAGGATGCAGCGCCGAACAGTGATTCTGGCACTGATTGAAAGCGCAGCACCAGCGAGGTGGATGACGAACCGGCCCTGTGCCACTGAATGGGCACAGGAATCGGCAAATAACCGCAGACTTGAGCAAGGAGCCCACCGCGGCTGATCTTCCGGCTCGCCACGCCGCCGCCCCCGGAAAACCCTCCCCCCGGCGCCCCGGGTTATATAGAATACGACCGCCTGAAGTGGCGCTCGGCGGATCCCGGACCCCTCCATCCGGTGGCTGGAATCCTGCGGGTCACGCCCCCACCTTTCACGGCATTCCATCGGAATGACTCTTAATACCTGGCTGCGGCCGGCCCCGGCTGCGTGCCCTCGATGTTGCGGACATAAATGCTTACTACCACGAACGTTGCGATTCAGTTTGGTGCGAAGCCCCTCTTTGAGGGCGTTACCGTCAAGTTCTCGGATGGCAACCGCTATGGGCTCATCGGTGCCAATGGCTGCGGCAAATCCACCCTGATGAAGATTCTCGGCGGGGAACTGGAACAGAGCGTCGGCGAGGTGAGCCTGCAGACCGGCATGCGCCTGGGCAAGTTGAACCAGAATCAGTTCGGCTATGAAGACGAGCGGGTGCTCGATGTAGTGATGCAGGGGCACCGCGAAATGTGGCAGGCGATGAGTGAGCGTGACCGGATTTATGCCGATCCGGAGGCCACCGACGCCGATTACATGAAGGCCGCGGAGCTCGAAGGTAAGTTCGCCGAATACGGCGGCTACACGGCCGAGGCCCGCGCGGCCGCCATTCTCCTCGATGCAGGCATTGCCGAAGCGCTGCACAACGGACCCATGCGCGAAGTGGCTCCCGGATTGAAGCTGCGCGTGCTGCTGGCGCAGGCACTGTTCTCCAAACCCGATGTGCTGCTGCTGGATGAGCCCACGAACAACCTCGATATCCACTCGATTCACTGGCTCGAGCGTATTCTCAACGAGTACGACGCCACGATGATCATCATCAGCCACGACCGGCACTTCCTGAACCAGGTGTGCACCCACATCGCGGATCTCGACTTCCAGCAGCTCAAGGTTTACCCGGGTAATTACGACGATTTCATGTTGGCCTCCACGCAGGCGCGCGCGCGGGTCGAAGCCGCGAACGCCAAGGCGAAGGACCGGATCTCGGATCTGCAGGAATTCGTGCGGCGTTTCTCGGCCAACGCCTCCAAGGCCCGCCAGGCTACTTCGCGGCGCAAGGCGATCGAGAAGATCAAGATCGAGGAGATCCGGCCCTCCTCCCGGCAGAATCCTTACATCCGCTTCGAGCAGGCCAAGAAGCTGTACCGCTCGGCCGTGACGGTCGAGAAACTGAACTTCACTTATCCGGGCACGACTGTCCCGATACTCACCGATGTCAGCTTCAACATCGAGGCGGGCGAGCGCGTGGCCATCATCGGGCCCAACGGCATCGGCAAGACCACCCTGATGCGCTGCCTCGCCGGCGAGTTGCCACCCACCTCGGGCCGTATCAGCTGGGTTGAGAACGCGCAGGCGGGCTACATGCCGCAGGATCCGCAGGCCGAGTTCGCGGACAAGACAGACCTCTTCAGCTGGATGTCAGTGTGGACCGGCAAGGCGGATGATGAGCAGATTATCCGTGCGACTCTCGGCCGCCTCCTGTTCTCCGGCGATGAGACCAAGAAGTCAGTGACGGTGCTGTCGGGCGGCGAGAAGGGCCGGATGATCTACGGCAAGCTGATGCTCACCAGACCCAACGTGATGTTGATGGACGAGCCCACCAATCACATGGACATGGAAACCATCGAATCGCTGCAGATCGGCCTGGAAAAATATCCGGGTACGCTGCTGTTCGTGTCCCACGACCGTCAGTTCGTGGACGGCCTCGCGACGCGCATCATCGAGTTGAAGCCCGGCGGCAGCATCGCCGACTTCACCGGCAGCTACGATGAGTACCTGAAGTCCCAGGGAATGACCTGAGATCCCTATTCTCCCGCCGGGGCATGACCGTCGCGCCGCCGCGGCTTGCCCCTGCCATGCAAGGCCTCATCTTCTATCAGCCGTTTGCGCACGTACAGGAAGCGGATTACTTCGTATTCGAACGGCGAGCCCGTCGAGTAGTAGCGGAAGTCCGTGTTGGCGCGTATATCGACCGCATTCACGGTGCTCAGCGAGTATGACTGGTAACCACGATACAAGTCGGCCACGTTGATGCCGTAGTTGATACCGTAGTCTCCGACATATCCAACGCCATCGCGCAGTGTTGACGGGCCCAGGATGGGCATGACGAGATAGGGACCGGGATGGACGCCCCAGGTGGAAAGCGTGGCACTGAAGCCGGTCGGCGGATTCTGCAACTTCAGGCGGCTTGCAACATCAAACAGTCCGCCGATACCGATCGTGCTGTTGATGACAAAGCGGCCCAGGCTGCGGGCGCCTCCAATCAGGCGTGCCTGCAGGCCGTAGTTCACCACGCTGTCCACTTCGGACAAGTTGGAAAAGAAATTGTGAATCCCGGAGCGAATCGGACCGGGCACGTGACGATAGCCGTTCGCTACTGGAAGAAAGAGCGCCTCGTCGAAACGGGCGTTGAAGCGATAGGTGAAGCGGTTGAGCCGCTCCCATGGATCGTAGGTGTACATCGACGGGGCGTCGGCGCCGGTCAGGGGCACGAGAGGCTCGGT
>Ga0105247_10000385_pt1 | contig 37523 bp, 20 predicted proteins | sample KBSS24metaG_FD_81519 | JGI IMG/M metagenome (GOLD analysis project Ga0105247, IMG submission 81519) | Switchgrass rhizosphere microbial communities from Kellogg Biological Station, Michigan, USA - KBS S2-4 metaG | ecosystem: Host-associated > Plants > Roots > Rhizosphere > Soil | place... | reverse complement strand
CGAGGATTGCGGTTACGGCGACCGCGACCCCGATGACGTAGACGCCCGCACAATCCGCGAACGCAGTTGACTCTTGTTTAGACCTTGAGCAGGTACTGGTAGGCTTGGCGGACGGCTCCCAGCTCGTCGCCTGTACCGGTGCCATCCTGTTCGATAAAGACTTTCTTGACGCCGGCTCTTTGGAGGGCAGTAAGATGCTTCTGCCAATCGGTCTTGCCTTCGCCGAAGTTTGCGTATTTGGGGAAGTTGCTGGTGACGGTGGGCGTGAACGAGCCAGCCCATTCCTTAACGTGGGCGAGTTCGAAGCGGTGCGGGTACTTGGTGAGATAGGGATAAGGGTCGCCGCCGCCGGCGATGAAGTTGCCGGTATCGAATTCAAGGCCCACGACGGAGGGATCTGTTAGGCGGATCAGTTCATCGAAGGCTACGATGTTGCCGTACTTTCGGGCTTCGATGTTGTGGTTGTGATAAGCGAAGCGCATGCCGGCTTGGCGGACGTGACGGCCGATGGAGTTGAAGCGGTCGGCGCTCCAGCGCCAGTCTTCGAGGCCGATTGATTCGAAGGGGTTGCCGGAGGATTTGCCGGACGCGCCGGGCTTGATGGATGGCACGGCGGCGATCACGTACGGCATGCCGACTTCATGGCAGAAGTCGATGGTGCGATGCACTTCATCGTCGGACATACTGGCCTGGATGCAGTGCGCGCCGACAGCGGTGAGTCCCACGCTGGAGAGACTGTCGCGAACCTGCTTTGCACTCCGTTGGTAGAAACCGGCAAATTCGACATTCTTGATTCCGAGCTTGGCGACCTGGGCTAGAGTGCCATCAAAGTCTTTTGCAAGCATGTCGCGGAGGACGTAGAGCTGAACGCCGAGTCTACCGGGGGCTTCTGCGAGGCCAAGCGGGGAGCGCGAGGATGCGATGGCGAGTGATGCCATGGTGCCTTTGGCGAGGAAGTTACGGCGCGAGATCACGGGAGCCTCCAGATACGAATCACTCCGAATGATAGCGGAGACATCTCAGGAATATCGCGATTCCACCCATGTGGCCACGTCGGCTACATGGATGCGGTATGCACTCATGTGACTACGAATGGATCTGGTCGTTGGGGTTGTGGCCGGAGGCCGAGGTGAGATGAGTGGGGTCGTGGTGCGCGAAAGCATATCGGTTGCACGAAAGTTACGTGAAGCTAAAGCCTTAGTATGGAAGCGGTGAGCAGCCCGGAGAATCTGGGATGCTTTGGAGAACTCCGTTGGCATACGACGATCTGCGCGACTGGATCAGGACACTTGAGAAGAGCGGCGAACTGAAGCGAGTCTCTGCGGAGGTATCGCCGGAGCTGGAAATCACGGAGATCACGGATCGAGTGTCGAAGACCGGGAAAGCAGGGAACAGAGAGCAGGGAACAGGGAACAGAAAACCTGCCGATGCGCTTGGAGCCAAGTATGCCCCCGGAGGGCCGGCGCTGCTGTTTGAGAACGTGAAAGGGCATCTGGGGCACAAGGTGCTGATGAACCAGTTCGGCAGCGAGCGGCGGATGGCGATGGCGCTGGGGGTGGAGCGGCTGGATGAGATTGCCGAACGCATTCAAGGGCTGATGAACGTGAAAGCGCCGGGAGGCGGGTTCCTGGACAAGCTGAAGATGCTTCCGCAACTGGCGGAACTGGGCAACGTGTTTCCGAAAACTGTGAGTGCGAAGGACGCTCCGTGCAAGGAAGTGATTCTGCGCGAGGGCTTCGATCTGAATGCCTTTCCGATTCTGAAGTGCTGGCCGCATGACGGAGGTCGGTTCATCACGCTGCCTTGTGTGCACACGCGCGATCCGCGGAACGGGAAGCGGAACATCGGCATGTACCGGATGCAGGTGTATGACGGGCAGACGACAGGCATGCACTGGCAGCGGCAGAAGGTGGCCGCGGAACATTTGCGCAATGCCCTGCGGGCGGCGGCACTTTGGACGGGAGGAGAGGTTGGGACAGCGAGCGCGCGCGTGGCAGCGATGGCGGAGTCGGCGGGTGGTTCGGTCACGATCCCGGATGGGCCAATAGGCGGATTGCCGCAGGTGGCGTTTGGGAATCTGAAGGGATCGCGACTTGAGGTTGCGGTTGCGATCGGGACGGAGCCGGCGCTGACGTTCTCGGCGATTGTGCCTGCGCCGCCGGAGGTTGAGGAGTTCATGATCGCCGGGTTCCTGCGCGGCAAGCCGGTTGAGATTGTGAAGTGCGAGACAGTGGATCTCGAAGTGCCGGCGAGCGCGGAGATCGTGCTGGAGGGATATGTCGAGCTGAGCGAGATGCGGAGCGAGGGACCGTTCGGGGATCACACGGGGTTCTACACGATGGCGGAAGACTACCCGGTGTTTCATCTGACCTGCATTACGCATCGCAAAGATCCGATTTATGCCGCGACGATTGTGGGCAAGCCGCCGATGGAAGATGCGTGGATGGGGAAAGCGGTGGAGCGGATTTTTCTGCCGGCGATGAAGTTGACGATTCCCGAATTGGTGGATATCAATCTGCCTGTGGAGGGCGTGTTTCACAACCTGATGCTGGTGTCGATCCGGAAGAGCTATCCGGGGCAGGCGCGGAAGGTGATGAACGCAATCTGGTCGCTTGGGCAGGCAATGTTTACGAAGTGCATTGTAGTTGTCGATGAAGACTGCGACGTGCAGGACGTGGCCGAGGTAGTGCTCAGGGTAACGAACAATATCGATCCGGAGCGGGACATTCAGTTCACGCTAGGGCCGGTGGATTCGCTGGATCATTCGTCGCGGATGCCGAATTACGGATCGAAGATGGGAATCGATGCGACGCGGAAGTGGAAGGCGGAAGGATTCGAGCGGCCGTGGCCGGCGATGATCGAGATGGATGGAGAGACGAAGGCGCGCGTGGATGCGATGTGGGAGAGGCTTGGATTGTGAGGGGCTCTGACAGATATTTTTGTGGTTTTCTGCGATATTCCTCCATCGCTGTGAGTTAGAGGTGGATCGGTCGCCCCTACGGGGCTTGGATTCATTGGTGTGCGGTTACCCAGGATTTCATCCTGGGCTATTTTCCATTCTCCCTCCGGGAGATTTGTTTCCCGCGCCGGCAGCGACGCACGTTTCGCGCTGGGCTATTCTCGGGATTTCCTCCGGGAGATTTGAGTTTGCAGGGATCGGGGCTGTTGCGTGGTGGTGAGTATTTGTTCGCCCGCCGAATCGGTCTCATCTCCGTGCCATGGCATCTGGCAATGAGGCTGGTGTGATGCCCGCGCTTGGCTCTTTCCTTCTTTCTAAATTTTTCCCTGTTTTTTGTACTTAATACAGGATGCAGGAGTTATGTACGGATAGCTGTTTGCTTTTAGCTATTAGCTTTTAGTTGTTAGCCATTAGCTCTTCGCCTTTTGGGTGTTGGCTAGTTGATGGGTTTCGGCCAAGAGGTCCTTTACGATGCGGGCGGTGGATGGATCGAGTGAGGATGCCTGTTCTGGGTAGAGCGGTGGTGCACCGGCGCGACGTGCGGGATTGAAGGTGTTTGTTCCAATGCCAGAGGCGGCCAGGGCTACCGAGCCGTTGCTGTAGTGGCTCTGTACCTCCCGGTTGGTTGTGCGGGCGGTTTGTCTGGCAGCGATCTGGTTGCGGAGTGGGTCAGCGGCAGCGGTCTTCCTGGTTTCCGCGAACTCGTCGCGATGAGGGAGGGCTGGCTCGTCGTGCCGGCCGGCGGGCTGCTCGTCTTCTGAGTGAATGCTCAGGCCAGCTTCGTCGAGTTCGGTGACGAGGCGGGCGGCGAGCTTGATGGCGTAGAGAAGGGTGTCGGCAACGGAGTGCTTGATGCGGCCACCGGCCAGAGCCTGCACGACCTCGTTGAGGGCGGCGAGGATGGAGGGCTTGTCGAAGAGCGGCGGGAGTAGGAGCGGTTCCGACTCGCGTGATTCTTCCCTGGCTGGTTTGGGCGGGCGCTGGGGGTCGTGGTGGCGGCAGTATTTAGAGCCGTTGATGGCGAGTGCGGAGCATCGTTGGCCGTTGTCGAGGGTTTGAGGGCATCGAGGTGTCATGTTTTCTCCTTGAAAGATCAGTAGGTAATTCGCGGTCTACAGTTCGAAGTTCGTGGCTAATACGCGGTTTGGGTGTGAATCTCTTAGCGAGTCAGCGTCGCTTCTCCACCCCACGGACCAAGACCTGTCCGTGGGGGCCCCGGTGCGCGACATTAGCGAGTTAGCAAGTTAGCGTGGTCTGCCCCTGGCTAGCGTCGCTTCCACATTCCGCGGACCAAAACCTAATCCGTGGGGCCCCGGTCGCGGCGTAGTGAGTCAGTTGGGCACTGCGCGACTGACGAGTTGGCGTGGTTTGCCTGGACCCACTTGTTTGTTCAAGTGAGTTGGCCGTTCTGTTGGCGATTTCAGTGGTGATTCAGATCGAGATTCAACTGCGACTTCATTGTGCGCCGGGGAGGGGTAATTGCCTGCAAAATGGGCGGGTGGAATTTTCGGAGTGGAATGAGGGACTTAGGCGGGGGTTGAGGCGGAGAGGTATTGACCTGTGTGGTTGGGAGTTGTCATTTTGCACTGTCCCTAAGCTCGATCGGCAAAGCGGCGTTGCTTTCGCCAATCAAGAACGGGGCTCCCATCCACGCTAACTCAGACAGCTGAGAATTGTCATATCGCTGATTCCATCCATAGAGGACAGCCTCCAGACGATATGCACCGGGCTTAAGGGCACCGTCAAACACGGTGGACAAAGTAAAGGAACCGGTCACCGCCTCTTTGGGCTTGAGGAGCAACGCGTCTTTTCGCATCCGTTCGGAAAGACTCATTCGGTCAACGGGATTTGGACCGAGGCAGGAGCCTCCAAATCCAGGCTCGTAATGGTTGCCCGAGCGATCCTCGAGACGACTCCAGAGGTGAGGGTTATTTCCGCACTTTATTTCCCACTGGGCTGCAGGGACGTACAACGCGCCATTGCTTACGTTTCTGATCGTATAGTGAATGATGATCTGGTCGCCAACTTGATACGTCCTGAGGTCAGTTGCGATGCTGAAGCTGACATCACTGGCGTGAACAAACGGCTGTTGTCCATGCGCCGTAGCCGGAACAGCTAAGAGAAACGTGAGAGCAATCAAAATAGCTGCGCTCGGTCGATGCATAAGCAAGATATCTCGGAGATAGCTTACGCCAGATGATGCTTAGTGTCCGTGGTCTCCAAGTCGGAAGTTGAGGGATTGGGATGTGCAGAAGAGCAACTGCAGGTCCCTCAACCTCGGTCGGAATGACAGTCGTTGTTATGATTCCCGGGCTTGGGATCAGGCGAAAGTGGCTGGTCTGATGGCCGCGCTGTACTTCTCTTTTTCCTCGTTTTTTTGTGCGTAATACATTGGGCTTGAGTGAACGCGCTGGTTTCGGGCGGCCCTCCGGGACGCGAGGCAAATTGTGGTCGGGACCCAGCGTTTCACGCTGGGCTATTCTCGGAATCTCCCTCCGGGAGACTCGAGTTTGCAGGGATCGGGGCTGTTGCGTAGTGGTGAATATTTCTTCGCCGCCGCCGGAGTTGATTCGGGGACGGTGTTGATCGCAGATGAAAATGCCGAAGAGCAACTGCGGGTCCCTCGGCTGCGCTCGGGATGACAGTCGTCGTTGTTGGGGGGAGTTGCGGCTGGGATGGGTTTGGTTTGGGGAACTGGTGGGATCGGTGATTGAGTTGATGAAGGGCAACTGCAGGTCCCTCCACTGCGGTCAACATGACAGTCATTCTTGCCGAACCTGAGTTCTAGTTGGCGGCGAAGCTCTGTAAGGATCTCCTGAAAGCTTCTGGTAGCCTGAAAAACATGCGTGGTATTTTCTGGCGGGCTGTCGTTTTGGCGGCGATGGCGATTGGGGTTGGTTCTTGTACTGCGCAGGCTCCGGACAGCTTTCGATGGATTGATTACCACTCGCCGAACGACCAGGATGTTGTGAACTGGGTGACGCGCGCGCTTCAGGAGCAGAAGTGGACGGCGATCCGAGAGATCGGCGTGCAGTATGACCAGGCGCTGGTGATCACGTCGAATCGCAACTCCGCGCAGGGGGCGCCGAACCGGGATTCGTTCTCGATCTGGAGCGTGTCGCTGGCGAATCGCGCACTGACCCACATTTTCGATGGGACAAATCTGCGAATTGTGGACTGGCTGCTGCTGGATGTTACGTCTCCGCGTGAGCTGGCGGTGCTTTATGACGACTGCAGCGATTGCGATGCAACGACGTACTTCACAACAGTGCACTACGATCTGCGGCAGCATGCATGGGCCGCGCGATGGCTGCAGGGTGGCGGAAAGACGGTCGCTGTATGGAGCGCGAAGGTTCCGATGGGCGTGACGCAGACGCAGGTGTTTGCGGTGATGGCGGACTCGAATGGGCATGAGGTGCTGGGCACGTGGAGTCACCTTGATTACGGGAAAGAAAAGCCTGCGGAGGATGCGGTGTATCGATTCGATGTCGATCCGCAGACCGGGATGGAGCGCAATCAGCTGCTCTCCGGGCGCGATGCGGCAAGCATGAAAGAACATCTTTGCCGCGGTGGGGATTTTGTTCCGGGGTTGAGCCACGGGCAAAATTCATCTTTGTGCGTGGAACCGGCTCCGCCGAGGCCGGCGCATGAGCGCAGGCCGACGACTACGCCGCCGAAGAATAATCAGGGGCAGTCTCGGCCCCCTGGTGCCCGATGAGAGTCGGAGAGCGATCATGGATGCGAGCGGGAATCCACCCAAATGCCTCTCCGCCGCAGAGCATAGTCTCGTAAAGTTTTAGCTTTAATCAGCGCGCGTCGCTCAAGCAGGGGCAATTCCGAGGACATACACCCGTTCCGTCTCTCAGGCATCCAAGGTGCTGAGGTATTTAGAGAGATGTATATATTGAGATTTTCTCTGGCTGGATTGCTGGTAACGGCGCTTACGTTTTCGGTTGCCGGCTTCAGCAGCGCGTCCTCGCTGGATTCCGTGGCGGCGATGGAACAGCCGCAATATCAGGATCAGTCGCCGCAATACAGCGGTGACCAGGATGACGATCCGGAATACTACGACAACTACGATCAGCCGGTAGAGTACGCAGAGCAGGCTCCCCCGCCCTTGCCTGAATATGAGCAGCCTCTGTGTCCCGGGGAAGGATATATCTGGACTCCGGGATATTGGTATTGGGGTCCTGAAGGTTTCTATTGGGTGCCGGGTACATGGGTATATGCGCCGTATTCCGGAGCGCTGTGGACACCGGGCTACTGGAGCTTCGTTCGCGGGCGTTATGGTTGGCACCGTGGATTCTGGGGCCGCCACGTGGGCTACTACGGAGGAATCAACTACGGCTACGGCTATACCGGATATGGATATCAGGGTGGCCGCTGGGATGGGGATCGCTTTGCCTATAACCGCGCTGTGAACAACGTGAACGTGACGGTGATTCACAACGTGTACAACTACCGGGTTGTGAACAACAACGTAAACCGCGTGAGCTACAACGGGCCGGGAGGAGCAAGAGTAAGACCGCGGCCCGCGGAGATTCAGGCTTTTCGCGAACCGCACAATCCGCCGATGTCGACGCAATTGCAGCATGCGCAGCAGGCAGCGCGAATTCGAGAAAACTTCGCGCGAGTGAACCACGGGCGTCCGCAAACGATGGTGGATCGGCAGCCGTTGCAGGCGGATCGCAACGTCAGGGCGCCCGCGCCTGTATCCACGCGTCAAGGAGCGCCTTCAAACAATGGTCGAAATGGAGAGGCGCCGCGGGCGGGACAGCCAGTACGGCGGGGTGAGCCGACGCGGCCTGAAGCTCGTGGTCCTGAAGCTCGTTCTCCTGAGCAGCGCGGCAATGGAGGTGTGCGACCGGAGCCACGCGCGAATGAAGCGCCACGACGGACAGAGCCGACGACTCGACCGACACAGCCACCTCGCGCGGCCCCGGCTCGACCGGTCGGTCCAATGAGGACGCAGCCTGCTCCTCGAGAGCAAGAGCCCGCCCCGCGTCAGGATCGACGGATGCCTGAACAACGGCCGCAACGTGAGCAACCCGCGCCGCAACGGCAGGCTCCTGAACAACACGCTCGGCCCGCTCCGGAGCGGCAGTCACCTCCAATGCAGCGGCCAATGCGGCAGGAGAGGCCTGCACCGGTGCAGCGCCCGCAGGCTGGCCCACAACGAACCGAGCGGCCGGTTCAACCACCGCACCAGGAGCAGCAAAGACCAGCGCGCCAGGAGCAGCAAAGACCTAATCGTGAGGTGCGTCCGGAGAAGTCGAGGCCAGCACCGACACCCCATGCCGCTCCGCAGGAACACAGGCAGCCACCTCCGGCGAAGGGGGATGAAAAGCGGCCACACTGAGTGCTGGCGGCAGGATCTCTTCGAGTGAATCGCTGGAGATAGTAAAAGGCCATCCGTGACGGGATGGCCTTTTCTATAGCTTCGAATGTGTTGCTATTTCTTGAAGCGTTTTGATGGCTCGTCGGAGTAGATCTGGCCGTCGCGGATATGGACGACGCGGTGGGCGTACTCGGCGATATCGGGCTCGTGGGTGACGAGCACGATGGTGTTGCCCCTGGCCTGAAGCTGATCGAAGAGGGTCATGATCTCGACGCCGGTTTTAGAGTCTAGGTTGCCGGTAGGCTCGTCGGCGAGGATGATTGATGGGCTATTGACCAATGCTCGCGCGATGGCGACGCGCTGGCGCTGTCCGCCGGAGAGCTCGTTGGGCTTGTGGTGCATGCGCGATTCGAGGCCAACGTTGGTGAGGGCCTGTTTGGCGCGCTCTACGCGCTCGCCCGCGGGAGTGCCGTTGTAGATAAGCGGCAGCTCGACGTTGTGCAGCGAAGTGGCGCGCGAGAGCAGGTTGAAGGTCTGGAAGACGAATCCGATTTCTTTGTTGCGGATGCGGGCGAGTTCGTCGTCATCGAGTTCGCTGACGAGCTGGCTGTTGAGCCAGTATTTGCCTTTGGACGGCGTGTCGAGACAGCCGATGAGGTTCATCAGCGTGGATTTGCCTGAGCCCGAGGGTCCCATGATGGCGACGTATTCGTTCTGCTTGATGCGGACGTTTATGCCTCGAAGGGCGTGGACCTGCTGCTCCGATCCCATGTCGTAGGTACGCCACAGGTCTTCGACGACGATCATGTCGCCGTTGGGGCCGGGTCCGGATGTCTGCTGAGCTTCCACCTCAGATATGACGCTGTTCAGAGCCATTTGAACCTATCCTTGTTTTGACTTCTCGTGAGACCTGTACGACTTGTCGGATCGAGCGAGCCGCTTACGTGGTGCTGCCGGGCTGCCCCGGGACGGGCTGCTTGTCGCGCTTGAGAAGGGCGCCGTTCTTCAGACCTCGAAGAATCTTGTAGGGACCGGTGACGATCTCCTGACCGTCTTGAAGGCCACTGGTAACTTCGATGTCCGTTGCGCCAGTGATGCCGGTTGTAACGGGCACGAACTTTGCGCGCTGCTTGCCGTGTGCGTCTTTGTCGACGACGTAGACGCCCTGTACCGGAGGCGTTTTGTTGGAAGACGAGGATGATGCAGCTTCGACGTTGCTGTTGCCGGAAGTCGGTGGAGGCGGCGTGAAGGTTGTCAGCGCCTGAATGGGAAGAGCGAGAACGTTCGGCTTCTGCGCGGTAGTGATCTTGGCAGTCGTCGAGAGGCCGGGACGAAGCTCACTCGTGGGCTGATCGAGCGTGACCACAACTTTGAAGTCTTTGGCTTCTTCGGTGCCGGTGGTGGACTGCGAAGTGGCAATGCCTGTGGAGCGAAGCAGTGCCTGATCTCCGACCAGGGTCACGTGTCCTTTGAATACCTTGCCGGGAATGGCGTCGACCGTTACGTCTGCGGGTTGACCGTTCTTGATGTTGACAATGTCGGTTTCGTCGACCTTGACTTCGGCGGTGATCATACTCATGTCAGCCAGCGTCATCAGGGTTGAGCCGGCGGTGTTCTGAATGCCGGTGACCACAGTCTCGCCTTCTTTAACGGGCATGTTGGTGACGATTCCGTCAAAAGGCGCGATGGCGATGGTTTTCTCGAGCATGTCTTGATTGGCGCGGAGAGTGGCGACCTGGGTTTGCAGATGACCGCGGGCGGATTCGGTCTGCGCCTTGGCCTGGTTAAGCTGGGCCTGCATCTGCGCGACGGTCGCGACGTCAGTGTCGTATGCGGCTTTCTTGCTGTCGAAGTCCTGCCTGGCCATGATGCCGGCTTTGAAGAGGCTTTGAGCGCGATCCCAATCCAGCTTTTTCTGTTCCAGATCAGCCTTGGCGCGCTCCACGTTTGCCTCGGCGGTCTTCTCGGCGGCGATGTAGGAATTGATGTCGGTCTTGGCTGCTGAGATGGCGGCTTCCTGTCCGGCAACATTGGCCCTTTGCTGGACATTTTCGATCGTAGCTACGGTCTGGCCCTTCTTGACCGAGTCTCCCTCCTTTACAAAAAAGCGGGTAACCCGGCCCATCACATTGGCACCGACGTTAACGTAAGTCGTCGGCTTGATCTGGCCGGTTCCGCTGACGACGGTCGACAGATCCTGCTTATGGACCTTAGCGGTCAGGACCTTGGTATAACCCGACTGCTGCTTATAAACAAAGACAGTGACCAAGGCGACAGCAACGATAACGGCAGCGGCGATCAGAAGAATTTTTTTCATGTGTCGCTAGAACTCCAAGGAGTATTCACTCAATTCTACGCAGTTCTATCCTGAGAGGTTCCCGTCCTTCAAGAAATCACACACATTGCGAACTCAGAGGACAGAATTGCCTGTTTCCTGTAGACAGAAGCCCGGCGTGCGGCCGCTGCTGGGAACCGCCTGGCGCAAATGTGCGCGGAGCTGTGCAGCAGATTTACAGGAGAATTGCGTTCGTTGAAATGACGCAGCAGAACCGCAATTTGTCTCAGAAGATTGCGGGTTTCGTCCCCGAAAAGTCACCGTTGAGGTGACAATCTGGCTTCGGGGGCGTCGAATCGCCAGTGACAGGCTCGTCGCGCCTTGCCGGGCACCTTTGCGGACCGTAGAATAGAGCCACTTGCAGGGAGCATTTTGACGCAATGAATTTCAGCGGCCGTTCGGTCTTGTTTGTCGCACTCGGGTGCGGCCTAACCCTCTTTCCCGTCTCCGGAATCTACTCGCAACAGACTGATGATCCAAAGGTTAAGGCGCGTCCGGCCGCGGGACAGGATAGCGGCGCACAGGACGAGCCGGATCCTCTGAAGCGGAGCCGTTCGGACGAGGAGCAGTTCAGGGCTCAAAAACATCTGCGGGAGGAATTGCACGGGGCGTTCAAGACCTGGCTCGATCAGGATGTGACGTACATCATCTCGGACGAGGAGAGGAAGGCGTTCAAGAGCCTGGGGAATGACGAGGAACGCGAAGCTTTCATCGAGCAATTCTGGCTGCGCCGCAATCCGAATCCCGACAGCCCGGACAATGAGTTCAGGGAAGAGCATTACCGTAGAATTCAGTACGCGAACGACCACTACGCAGCAGGCAAGCCGGGTTGGAAGACGGACCGCGGTCACATCTACATATCATTTGGAGCGCCGGATTCAGTGGAGTCGCACCCCTCGGGTGGTTCGTATAACCGGCCGATCGATGAGGGCGGCGGTGAGACCTCGACTTTTCCATTCGAGACCTGGCATTACCGGTATCTCGAAGGTGTAGGCGACAACATCGACATCGAGTTTGTAGACAGCTGCCAGTGCGGCGATTACCACTTTACGATCGATCGCAGCGAAAAGGATGCGCTGGCGAAGGTTCCCGGAGCGGGCCTGACGCAGTGGGAATCGATCGGCATGGCGAAGAAGGCGGACCGGTTCAAAGGCGGCATGGAGAGCCTGGGAACCGGACCGATGGACAGCTCAAATCAGTCAAAACAGTTTGACCGGATCGAGATGGCAGCGAAGCTGTTTGCACCACCTCCGATCAAGTTCCACGACCTGGAGAGCGCGATCAGCGAGCACAAGATTCTGGGTGGGCAAATCTTCCCGTTCGATGTGCGAACCGACTTTGTGAAGGTGACGTCCAGTACTGTTCTGGTTCCCATCACGCTGCAGATCAAGAACCGCGATATCACGTTCGTGACCAAAGAGGGAGTGGCAAGAGGCGTAATCAACATCCTGGGCAAAGTTACGACTCTGACGCACAAGACCGTACAGACCTTTGAGGACACCGTCTCAGTGGATCAGCCAGCGGAGCTTTTGCAGAACTCGTTGGATCAAAAGAAGATCTATTGGAAGGCTGTGCCGCTTCTGCCGGGGTTGTACCGGTTGGACATTGCGATCAAGGACGTGAACAATCCGGATCACATTGGTATTTACGGCCGAAGCCTGGAAGTGCCGACCTATCATGACGAAAAGCTGAGCACTTCGTCTCTGATTCTGTCGGATCGGATTTACCAGGTGAGTTCACACGATATCGGGCAGGGCAATTGCGTGATCGGGAACGTCCATGTATGCCCGCGGGTGACCTCGAACGCGGCGACTCCGGTGAACTATAAACGCAACCAGGATTTGAACTTCTGGATGCAGGTCTATAACCTCGGCATCAACGACCAGACCAAGGCGAACGAGGCCAAGGTAACGTACCAGATCATCGACACGGCGACAAACAACGTCGTGCTCGAGAAAGTGCAGGATTCAAAGGACTTCGGCGAACACAGCGACCAGCTCACGGTGGAAAAGACCCTACCGATGGCTGGCCTGCAACCGGGCAAGTACAAGGTGACGATCAAAGTAAATGACGAAATCTCAAAACAAGAGATTGCGCAATCGGCACCTTTTGTCGTGGAATAGTACGAAGGGGTCCGCAAGATGGGCTAACCGGCATGAGACCGGGAGCCTGCGGACGATTGATTCCCAGGACTTAGCCAGGACGCCGCCGGGTCACCAGCGTAATTGATGATTCGCAGGCTCCATCTCGTTTCTCTTGTCGCGCTGATCGTCGTAGCGGGCGTGCATCTCCATGCCGCGTCGAACGGAACGGTCTCAGGTGTTGTGCGCGATTCCGCCGGCATTCCGCAGATGGGAGCGGCTGTCGAACTCCTCAGGTCCGATCTGACGGTTGTAGCCGCGGTTTATACCAACAACAAAGGCTTCTACACATTCTCAAACGTCCTTCCAGGCCGTTATGCAGTGAAGGCCATTGGGACGTCATTTCTTCCGTCATTGCGGGAAAACGTGAGGGTTCGCAGCAATGCAGTTGTGAACCTGACGATGAACACCCTGTATGAGGTTATGCAGTGGTTGCCGGCCGAGCCTAAGGCAGGGAACGCAAACAAGGACGATTGGGAGTGGACGCTGCGGTCAGCTGCGAACAGGCCATTGCTGCGGTGGCTTGAAGATGGTCCTCTGATCGTTGTGTCGGACCGGCAGGGCGCGAAGCCCAAGCTCAAGGCGCGACTGATGGCGACTGGGCAGGAAGGCACATTCGGCGAGAGCGGCGAACGTTTTACCGCAAGTGTAGAGGACACGCCTTCGAACAGCCGCGAACTCCTAGCTCGCGTTGATTTCGCCCCGAATACAGCTGAGGGCATGGAGTCGATGCTCGGGTTCCGGCAGGATCTCGGGTTTGCGGGATCGGTTGAGTCATTGGCGGCCATATCAATCCACCCGGTCATCGAGGGACCTGATGGCTCAGGGCTGGACGAAGCAATGATGCGCAGCGCTGAGACCATGAACCTCGGGGACGAATTTCAGGTGGAGGCAGGAACGCAGCAGGTGTTGGCGCGGTTCAACCAGAACTCTCCGAATACCGTGATCGCCGCGCTTCCGTTTACGACGGTGACGTGGCGTGGTTCGAATTCGCAGGTGAGCTACCGGATGGCGAGCGCGATGCCGGTGATGGGGCAGGACGAGTCGCAAACCGGGTACTTTCTGCCGCGGCTTGCAATGCGCGAAGGGCAATTGACGATGGAGCGCGGGCTGCACCAGGAGATCGCGTGGGAACACCGGACCGATGCATCAGGCGTTTCCTTCGTTCTTTATTCAGATCACATTGAGAATCCGGTCATCGAGGCGAGCGGCACCGCGTCGGCACATGATGATGTGTTGCGCGACCGGCGAAGCGGTTTGATGCGGGGAGCCGGGAAGGATTTCTCGGGCGCAGGCGTTGTGGCCACAGTCGAACACCGGATGGCAGGCGGCAACCGCGTCCAGCTTGCGTATGCGAATGGGAACGCGATGGTGATGCCCGCTCAAGTGCGTTCGACAGGACTCAACCAGTTATTCGCGGCTGCGAGGCCGCGGCGCGCGCAGATGTATGCGATCTCTCTCTCTGGAACGCTGGAGGGAACCGGAACTCGATGGCGCGCGAGCTATCGCTGGCAGCCGTCCGATACGGTGACAGCGATCGCACCCTATTCAATCGGAGCGATCGAACCGTATCTCAATCTGCATCTGCGGCAGCCGATCGTGGCTCATAACAACGGCGTGAATGTGGAAGCACTGCTGAACGTGAGCAACCTGCTCGCGGAAGGATACCGGCCCTACATTACGAACTCCGGCACGGTAGTGTTTGCCCAGGATCAACGCGGCATTGCTGCGGGCGTGGCGTTTACGTTCTAGTAGACGTTTCAATTCCCAAGTCAAAAAGAGAGAAGTCACTGAAGGCGCACAATCGCGTCTGCGTGATGAGTCTTCGCTTATCGGGGAGATGGTGGAGGCGGTAGGAATTGACCCTACAACCTGTCGGTTAAGAGCTAGCCATTTGCACTTTTCAGCATTGCTCATGAGTGCTCTATATTAATTATTTAGCGCAACTTACAAGCGCACCGGCAGACCTCAATGAATTTGAGTCTCTTAAAACTACTGACGACTGTGCGCTCGAAACCACGCTATTTGTCGAACAACAAAAGCCAACCAGTGTTCTCTTTTTGTTGGCGGGCCAGGTGAAACTGTCTATGAATCCGAGCGCAGGCAGGGGGTAATTCTCGGAATTGCCTCCCCGGGAGAAACTCGGGCTTGTCGCTGTCATTTCCGGCAAGCCGTATGAAGTCACCGCAGAGTCTGTATCTCCATAAGAGCTCTGTACGGAGTACGCCCGGGCATGCGTTGTGAATTGCGATCTGCGACGGAAGTGTTCATTCGATAATCCAGGGCTTCTTGCAACGTTACCTTTGTTTCGGCTATGAGGACTGAACCTAAGTTGATAACGCATGAAACAGGTTCTCGGAGAGTATGATCGTCGGTTGAATTGAGACGACTAAGGCGGCCCTTTGAGGCAGCCTTCCAGCCTAGTCTTGATCTCGCTTTCCCTTCGGAGGCAGAAGTCGAAAGCTACGGTAACCCGTAGTGAGGAGCAGCTGCGTTCCAAGCTCCCTTCGGCACAGGGATGAGTGGTTGTGGTTAGAGCATTTGGACGCGATGCTTCGGCCCGGTTCACACACTGTAGCCGGAACATTAAACGGTGCTATCCCGTTGAATGTATGGATTCACTGCGGCGCACTCATCTCTCGGCCGCATCCATGTTGTCTTTAGTGCGCTTCCTACACAGACAAGCCTACACACGCAAGAGCAAGTCTTTCCTGCTTTACAAGCCTCACATTCAAATTCTGACTTCCGGTACATCAGCCTGGAGAACGTAAATGCGCATCGTTGAGTGGCTTCGTCTATTTAGAAGGACCGTCTTGGCAACGGCGATGTTCTTTCTTTCATTGTCATGCTCAGTAAGCGGGTCTCAAGCTCAATCATCCGCACCGATCAAGATAGCTTCTTCCACTTTTCTCGTGGCGCCATCCTTCCCGCTCGGGTTTGCACCATCGAGCGTGGCACCCGGTGATTTGAGGCAGAGCGGCAAATCTGACCTGGTCATCACAGATTACGATTCGGGGAGAATCAATGTATTTCTCGGGACAGGGAATGGAGACTTTGCCCCCGCAGCAAGTTACGATTCCGGACCGCAGCCAAGCGCCGTTGCGGTCGCAGACATCGATGGCGATGGAAGGTCCGATGTCGTCGTGTGCAACGAGTCTGATGGCGCGATCAGTTTGTTAAGAGGAAGCGGCGATGGAACTTTGCAACCACGGCAGAGCTTCTCTGTTGGTTTCAACCCATCCCTCATTGCCACAGGCAAATTCGGGGGAAGTGGCGGAGTTGACATTGCAGTCGCCAGCAAGTCCGGGAGTCAGCTGGCAATTCTGCTTAACGACGGCGATGTTGGTCTTCAGAAACCCATTTTCCGCTCACTGAGTCAGGTGCCGGCGGCGATCACCGTCGCGGACTTCAATAAAGACGGGCGGAATGACCTTGCTCTCTCAAACTCAAACGGGACAGTCAACATTCTCCTTGGCGATGGCATCGGACAGTTGCGTTCGCTTCCAGACATCGGGGTGGTTTCCGGTTCACTTTCGTCGATTGTCTTCGGCGATTTCAACAAGGATGGCAGGATCGATCTGGCGGTTACGCAGCCCGACCCGAAGCTGGTATCTGTCCTGCTTGGGAGAGGTGACGGAACATTTATAGCCGCATCGTCCTATTCGGTTGGCAACATTCCCGTATCCACCTTATCGGCAGATTTCGATGGCGACGGCATCACTGACCTCATAGTCGTCAACAAGGGGAGCAATACTTTCAGCATCCTGATGGGAATTGGGAAAGGCACCTTCAAGAGTCCGCTGGACTTTGTGACAGGAAATACGCCCATCGGTGCGGTGGCAAGCGACTTTGACGGCGATGGTCATATTGATTTGGCGATCCTTAACCGCTCCTCTCAGACGGTAAGCGTTCCACTGGGAAATGGGGATGGAACATTCAAAGCCAGTCGCTCCTACCTGGCCGGACAGAGGCCAGTCTCAATTTCTTCAGGCAACTTGAACGGCGCTAAGTACCCTGGCCTTGCTGTAACCAACTACTGTGGTTCCGACGTCGCATGCAGCACGCCCGGAAGTGTCGCAATATTCCTTGCAGACGACAATGGAGTGTATCGGATTTTCTCAACATACGATGTGGGCTTGGGTCCCGTTTCCGTTTTGCTGGCGGATGTAAACAACGACAGCAACCTGGATGCAATCGCGGTCAATCGAATCGACAAGACGGTCTCTGTATTAGCTGGCAGCGGAGATGGAATTTTTGGACAGAGGATCACATTTCCCACAATGGGATTTCCGGTCGCAGCTGCAGTCGGCGACTTCAATCAGGACCGTATGCCGGACATTGCTATCGTCGAGGACTGTGGAGCGGGAAAATGCTCCCAACCGAGCACCCTTGAAATATTGACTGGCGCGGAGGGCGGCAATTTCCAAAGCACGTTGAGCTACCCCGCAGGATATTCTCCAACCTCCCTGACGGTTGGCGACATCAATGGCGATAACAAGCAAGACATCATCGTCGCGAATCTTTGCGGCAACGACTCCTCTTGTCAAACGGCTGGCACAGGAACTGTTCTGCTCGGGGATGGAACCGGCAAGTTCACGCCAGGAGCGGAGATCGCACTTGGGAACAGTCCGTCTTCAATCGAATTGGGAAATCTCAGCGGCTCTGGTATTGATCTGGTTGTCTCGCGGTCTGCTGACAACACTGTTGCGGTGCTGCGCGGGAAGGGAGATGGTTCATTCCAGTCGGCCGTTTCGTATCCAGTTGGCGCCGCCCCAGGCTCCTTGGTCATCGCGGATTTTAACGGTGACGGCAAAGGCGATGTTGCGGTTACAAATCTTGACGACTCAACGGTCAGCGTCTTACTCGGACGTGGGGATGCCACGCTACTGGCCGCTACGGCCCTGCCGGTTGGTAGTGGTCCTAAAGGGCTCACCGCATTTGGAATTTCAGCCGGGGGACACGCTAGTCTCGCGACCACCAGCGACAATGCAAATTCCCTTGCCATGGGCACGAGCATCACCGTACTTCCGAACTTCCAGATACGGCCTATGTTCGGGTCTACCGCAAACACGACCACATTGACGGCCACCCCCAACACGACGACAGTTAACGCGCCGATCACCTTGGACTTGACCGTGACCGGTGGCCCACCCACTCCTACCGGGACCGTAGACATTACGAGCAATGGCACTCCAGCCATCGTCTGCTCGGGACTTATTTTAGCTGGCGCCGGAACGGCATCGTGCACCCCCTCCGCCCTCCAGGCAAATATAAGCTCGCTGACCGCCACCTACAGCGGTGACGCGACGTACGCCGTAAGCACCGGCACCGCAAGCGTAACGGTGAATAAGCTGAGTCCGACCATTACGATGACGCCCACTCCTTCGCCCGTAAGCCCCGCGGCGATCAATACTCCGGTGACGTTCTTTGCAACATTGGCAAATGCGGACTTTAATCCGGTCGCTCCCGGCGGCACGGTGCAGTTCCAATCGGGCGTCACTCCAATCACCGGTTGTACTGCTTTGCCGGTGAATGCCAGTCAGCTGGCTACTTGCACCACTGCTGCCCTACCGGTAGGTGACATTCCGATTACAGCAGTTTATTCAGGCGACACGAATTTCAACAACGCCACCGCTGCGGACCTGTCGTACGCGGTTGCAAAGGCGTCCCCGACCCTGACAACGGCGTCAAGTCCGGCATCTCCAACTGTAAATAGCGCAGTGACATTTACGGCCACGCTGACCGGCCTGTTCACTCCCACTCCTCCCACGGGCACAATCGCATTCGCGGATAACCTGGCTCCAATCGGGACCTGCACGGCGCAGGGGATAAGCGCGTCCGGTCCGAACTACGTGGCCACCTGCATCCTTTCCAACCTGGCCGCCGGTTCGCATTCCATTTCGACAGACTACATCGGCGACGGGAACTTCAATGTGGCGAACTCCGCCGCGCTGCCCATCACCATCGGCCAGGCGGCGACGACTCTGACCATCGCCGCACCCGGCGCCACTGCGGTGAACTCGAACGCCACTTTTACGGCCACGCTCCACGGGACGTTCACGCCCACCACGCCTACCACGGGCAGCGCGGTCACGAGCACGGTAGCGTTTTTTGCAGACGGGAGCGGTACCGCCATCAGCGGTTGCGGTTCGTCTCAACTTCAGGTGACCGCTGGTGTTTACACGGCAACCTGCACCACGAACTCGTTGAACGCCACAGCGCACAGCATCAGCGCGAGGTACTCGGGCGATACCAGCTTCGCGACCTCGAGCACGACAACGTCGGCGTCCTACACCCCCACCAAGCTGACCGGAACTCTAGCCTCCGCCTCATCGGTGGGTGCGACCACCACGGTCGGCACCCAGGTCACCTTCACGGTCACGTTCACGGTGACGCCGGTGACGCCGTTGGAGCCCGGCGGCAATGTGAGTTTCACCATCAATGGTGTAGCCGATGCGCGGTGCCCGGCGTTCGCCATCAATGCCAGCCAGCAGGCAACCTGCGTCACAAACGGGTTGACCGCCGGCAATTACCAGATCGGCGCGTCATACGCGGGCGATACCAACTTCAACACCGCGACCGCGACGGCCATCAACCTCGCGGTGAACAAGGCCGCTCCGACGGTTGGATTGACTTCGAATTCCGTCACGCCGTTTGCGGTGAATCGACTCATCACCTTCACCGCCACGGTACCCACTCCGGGCACCGGGGTTCAAACCGTCCTGCCTACCGGAACGGTAACCTTCAAGCAGGGAGCCACCACACTGTGCGCCAACGCGGGCCTCGATGCTTCAAATCCACCGCAAGCGGTATGCCCATATTCGTTCCCGTCGCCGGTGGCTGCGCCCGGCATAGTGACCGCGACCTATAGCGGTGATTCCAGCTTCACGGCCGGTACCGCAGGCACCACCACCGGCACCGTGAACACCGCAAGCACGACGACAGTCACCACGTCCTCGGGAACAGTGAATGTTGGTCAGGCAGTTATCTATACAACCACCCTCACGCCACAAGATCCTGGTCCGCCGAGCTATCCGCAAGGGACGGTGATGTTCACGACCAATGCGAATCCCGCTCCCACAGGCACGTGCACCACGCCTCTGACCGTCTCTGGTAGCGGGACCGCACCCAACTGCACCTTGATCTTCTCGAGCGGGGGACCATGGAACGTGTTCGCTCAATACGTTTCCTCCAACAGCAACTTCGCCAACAGCACGTCGGCCACGGTGGTCCAGGCGGTTAACAATAGCTCAGTGGGAATCAACCTGACTTCCAACTTGAGCCCCGCCTTAGTGAACCAGTTGGTCACCTTCTCGGCGGCGTTTACGCCTTCGATCCCGTGGCCGGTACCCAGCGGAAATGTCACCTACGCCGATAACGGGACCACGCTCTGCACGGTCCCGATCAGTGGAACCGGAACGATTCCGAACTGCACCTACACGTTTACGTCGGCTGGATCACATTCGATCCTTGCCAGCTTCCCTGGCAGCGGAAGTTACAACGCCGCCGGATCGAACGCAATGACCCAAGTTGTCAACCACGTCCCAGTTACCACCACGGTGACAGGGCCTGCCTCCGCAACCGTAAATCAGACGCTCACCTTCACAGCAACGCTGAACGGAACTTTTACCCCGACAGCACCTACTATAGGAAGTTCAACAACCAGCACCGTGGCATTCTTCGCGGATGGTGGGGTGATCAGCGGCTGCAGCGCGTCTCCGCTTGCGGTCAACGCCGGCGTCTATACCGCCACGTGTACCGCGAATTCGCTGAGTGCGACCGCGCACAACATCAGCGCGGCGTACTCCGGCGATTCCAACTTTTCGACCAGCGTGTCCTCAACCATCTCGGAGGTCATCAGCCCGCTCGCCGCGACCCTGAACTTGACGTCCGCACCTTCAAATTCGACAAGCGTCAATAATACCGTCACGTTTACGGCCGCCCTTGGTGGTGTGGCTCTGACTCCGATTGCCCCCTCAGGAAAAGTAAGTTTCACAGCGAACGGGGCCGTGATTGCCGGCTGTTCCGCCCTGCCTGTTGATGCCACAGGGAACACGAGTTGTTCTGCGTCGACATTGCCAGCCGGAACGGATCAGATTGCAGCGATGTATGCGGGCGATGCTAACTTCACGGTATCTTCGACGGGCACCGTGTCCCTTACCGTTGCCGCTCTTAATCCCACGCTGGGTGTAACGGCTTCTCCTTCCAACTCCACAAGCCTCGGCACACCGGTGACTTTCACAGCCCAACTTGCCGGCGTGGCTTTCACCCCCGTCATTCCCCGCGGAACCGTACGTTTCTCGGCCAACGGGTCCACGATCTCCGGTTGTTGGACGGTCACGGTGAATGCCTCCGGTGAGGCATCCTGCTCCACTTCTGCGCTCGCTCCCGGTCAGGCTGCAATTGCAGCCGTCTATTCGCGAGACGCCAATTTCACGGTTTCCGCGCCTGGAACAGCCACGCAGACTGTCTCAAAGATCCCGCCCACGCTTGGAATCGCCCTCTCATCCGGCGCCAACCCGTCAGCCTATGGGGCCACTTTGACCTTCACTGCTACCGTGACTGGCGCGGGTGGCTTCTCGCCCACGGGATCAGTGAGCTTTACCGACGACGGCGGCCCATTGAACTGCATCAACCCAGGCACTCTGACGTCCTCGGGAGCAAACGCTAGCTCGGCCATCTGCAACGTCCCAGCGCTCGCCGTAGGGCAGCACCAGATTTCAGTCGCATATGTCCCAGCAACCGATAAAAATTATCTCCCGGCCGGTCCCACTGCGCCGATTGGTCAAACGGTAAACCAGGCTAACGCAGGGCTTTCTCTTACTTGCACCCGCGTGACCTACGACGGCCATCCTCACTCTTGCGTGGGTTCTGCGACAGGCGTTGCGGGTGCACCGATCTCCGGCACATGGAGTTATTCCCCTTCTACCGCGACCAATGCAGGCAGTACACCAGTGACCGGCACATTCACCAGTTCCGATGCTGATTATGCAAACGGCACAGTCATCGGCACTCTGATGATCGACAAGGCTGTTCCCTCAATTCAGGTAATGCCATCGTCCTCGAGTATCACAACGGCTCAGACATTGTCGGTATCGGTCGTAGTCAGTGGGGTTGTTGGTATTGCTCCTTCGGGAACGGTGACGCTTGCCAGTGGCAGCTATGCTTCCAGCCTGACTGCGCTCCTAAACGGGAGCGCGACGTTCGACATCCAAGCCGGTTCACTTAACACCGGCGAGGACACAATCACTGCGACATACTCGGGGGAAGGGAACTATAGCGCAGCAACCGGCTTCTCTTCAGTCAATGTTGCGGTTCCGGTGAATCCCAGCTTCGCGGTCGGCGGTACTGCGGTCACCGTCAAATCCGGTGCTACCACAGCCAATACATCGACGATCACGGTAACACCATCCGGAGGGTTCACTGGAAATGTTGCAATGACGGCCACCGTGACTTCAAGTCCGGCTGGCGCTCAGCACCCTCCCACGTTGAGCTTCGGCTCGACCACCCCGGTGACCATCTCAGGCACTTCGGCAGGAACAGCCATACTCACAATCTCCACAACGGCAGCTACGAGCACGGCGATGGTACAACCCAAACCCCTTGGAGTTCCCTGGTACGCCCCTGGTGCAACTCTTGCCTGCCTTCTGCTCCTTGGAATACCTAAACGGAGACGTAGATGGCTAACCATACTCAGAGTGCTGACACTCATCCTGGCGCTTACAGGCGGCATGGTCGCGTGCGGTGGGAGCAGTACCAGAGGGGGCGGGGGTGGGAGCGTTCCAGGAACAACGGCAGGGACTTACACTGTTACCGTGACCGGCATCTCTGGCGCAACCATCACAACAGGCACAGTAACACTGACCGTACAGTAGCCCAAACTGATTCGACCTCTGCCGCATCCTTTCCAGATGCGGCGTAGACCGTCTGAATTCCCGTCGGGCAGGAACCAATTGCGCACCGCTCGTCTCATTGTCGGTTCAGGCAGCGTGTCTTGAGCTGCCTGCCCGCCACAACTCGAACTCTTCCAGGGGCAGCGCAACAGCATGCCTTCAGTCAGCGTCGAGCGTGCAGCCTTCTCATGGTTGCAGTTTCGAGCGTCCGTTATCAGGCACGAAGCTCAGATGAAGACCTGCGGGCGCGTCTGGTGGGCCTGGCTCTGCGGAGGAAGAAGCGCAAACACTGCTTCCGACAGAGCGTCCCCCTGCGCCACTACACGGCCGCAAACCAGGAGTGGGCGCTGAATTTTGTGCACGATGCGATCGCGGCGGGACGCGCGATCCGTGTGTTGAGCGTGGTCGATGCCTTTACGCGCGAGTGCCTGGCGCTGGAAGTTGATACCAGCTTCGCCAGTCGGCGGGTAACACGCGTGCTAGATGAGATCATCCAACACCGCGGAGAACCGAGGTCGATTCGCTGCGACAACGGCCCCGAACTGACCAGCCGTCATTTCCTTGCCTGGTGTATTGAGAAGAAGGTTGAGCTGGTCCACATCCAGCCCGGTACGCCCACACAGAACGCGCATGTTGAAAGCTTTCACGGCGGCTGCGCGAAGAGTGCCTGAGGATCAGTTGTTTCAAAACCTGTTTGACGCCAGAAGGAAGATCGCGACCTGGCGCCATGATTACAACGAATAACGACCACACAGCAGCTTGAACTATCGGACGCCGGCAGAGTTTCCGCGCCAAGCAAGCTATGGAAAAGGCGTGGGCTCCGCCCACTCCGAAAACGCCGATGGCGTTTCCAACTTTCCCACTGCTGCGACGGTAATGTACGTGGCCGCGCACCCCTGTTCGCAAATGAACATCCCTCCAGTGAAGACTGAAATTCAAGTCGACGGAAGAGTCATCGCCGAGTCACTTCTCGACGGGATTTGTATCTAGACGTCGGCTAGTCTTCCGGTTTCGGAAAGTGGCACGCAGATCCGTTTCCTTTGCGGAATGCTACGCATGAACAAGATATTTTCATCTGAGCTAAAAGCCAATTGACTCTGCCATCTTGGTGTTCGGAAGGAGACGGGTATCTTCCTGTTGCAGCCCCGAGGATTCGTAGGTCTAGAGGCTAGGTGAATGACCGTTTGCCGGTCTGGATGGATAAAGTCTATTGTTGCTGAAGCATGCTTCTGTCGAGCGGATTCTGCGAACTGGCAATTGCGACTAATTGCGTGCTCCTCGCGTTGAGCGGGGGAGCGCAGCAGCCGCCGAAAAACGAGTTCCGTGAGCTGCTGCAACAGGGTTTTGCATTGCATCAGCAAGCAAAGTTTGTGGAGGCCATCCCGATGCTCGAAAAGGCGCGGCGCATGGAGCCTGACGACTACTTTGCAAACCTTCTGCTAGGCATTGATCTGCTGCGGACGGATAAGACGGCGGAGGCGATCGGGTTTCTGCAAATCGCCGCTCGCGCTAATCCTGACGAAGACACTCCTGAAGAGTACCTGGGCGAAGCACAGGCGCGACTTGGACATTTCGCGCATGCCGCCGCGGCCTATATGGAAGGCGTGAAGCGGGGCAAGAGTTCAGAAGAGTCCGTACTCGCGTGGGCAGGATTTGCACTGGAGCGATTCCGGCAGATTGGCGAGCAGCTACGCAGTTCGGAAGAGGGGGTTGCCGCCATGCGTATGTTGCAGGATCAGGCGAAACAACCGGTCGCATCGCTGCGGTGCTCTGCCCCAATTCCCGTTCTCGAGAAGAGACTGGAAGCGCGGAATGCAAACTCGGACGCCGCTACGAACACGCGCCACGATCTTTCGTTGTGCTACGCGGTCGAGGCGGATGGCGCGGCGGCGCAGTTGAATGGACATACGCAGGACCAGGCGGCGCTGCACCAATTGCGCGGGGATGTACTGTTGCGGCTCAGCAATGATGCGTCAGGAGCGCAGTCGGAATATAAACAGGCGATTGCGGTGCGAGGCCAGGATCCGGCGTTGTACGAGCGAATGGCGGAAGCGCAGATGTCGGCGGGCGATCCGGAGGAGGCACGGCAATCTGCAATGGCAGCGCTAGGGATCGATCCGCATCGCCGAGCCGCGATGGGGACGCTGGCGACGCTGGCCATGAACAATCGCGATTACGAAGAGGCGCTGCCGTGGCTGGAAAAGATGAAAGCCGAATCGCCCAAGGATCGCAAAGTCGAAGTGGAACTGGGTAAGGCACTGGCGCAGACCGGCAAGCCTGCCGAGGCGCTCACAAATCTGCAGGATGCGCTGGCGGTGGGATATCCCGATGAGAAAGGGGCGCTGCACTCGCTTGAGGCAAGACTGTTGAGGGAGCTCGGCAGGAACGCGGAAGCGGCCAAGGCCGCGGAGGAAGCGAAGCGGCTGTCCAATGCTTTCCAGAGCAGAAACCGGAGTGGATCCAGGAACCGAAGTGAATCCGGAAATCAAAGGGGATCAAGAAAGAAGCCGGATGCGGAGCAGTAGACGTGAGGTTTTACGAGCGCTCTCCGCGATTGCAGCGGGCGGGATGCTGCCTGGATCTGCTCGGGCGGGTGAAACGGCAAACGGGCCGGTTGGCTTGGTGAAGTTGGTGAACGGGGCGGCTGCTGCGGGGCTAAATTTTGTGCTGCGCAATGACGCGCGTGGCCGCAAATACCAGGTGGAGACACTGCCGGGCGGCCTGGCGGTGATCGACTTCGATGGGGATGGGTGGCCGGATCTGTTCTGTTCGAATGGAGCGACGCTTCCCGGTTTGACGAAGTCTGGCCCTGAATTCTGGAACCGGCTTTATCGCAACAATCGCGATGGAACCTTCAGCGATGTAACGGAGAAGGCGGGTCTGCGAGGCCAGGGATACAACATGGGCGTTGCTGTGGGCGACTACGACAACGATGGGCATGAAGACCTTTTCGTCGCGGGTGTTCACGAGAATTTTCTTTACCGGAACAATGGGGACGGCACGTTTTCGGATGTCACCAAGCTTGCGGGATTGCAGAGTCCGGGATCGCTGGGACGCCCCGCATGGGCAGTAGGCGCGTGCTGGATCGATTACGACAACGATGGAAGGCTCGATCTATTCATTTCGAATTACTGCGATTGGCAGGCGGGGACTGATCCGATATGCGGGGGCATGGCGGACCAGGCGCGCGCGTATTGCCATCCCGACGAATATCACGCGGAGCCGATGCAGCTGTTTCGCAACAACGGCGACGGAACCTTTACGGAAGTTACCCGCAAGCAGGGATTACCGGATTTGCTTGGCAAGGGCATGGGGCTGACCGTAGCGGACTTCGCGGGCGACGGGCAGCCGGGGATCTTTATTGCGAACGACAATGCACGGAACCTGCTGCTGCGCAATCGGGGAAAGGGCCTGGAGGAAATTGGGATCGATGCCGGTGTCGCCTATAACGGCGATGGCCGGAATATCTCCGGCATGGGCGCAGATTTCGGGGACATCAATGGGGACGGCCGACCGGACATCGTCATGACCGGACTGAAAAACGAGACCTACGATGTGTTCATGAATGAAGGTAAGGGCCAGTTTGACGATGGCAGTGCGAAGACGGGTCTTCTGAACCTGAGTCGAAAATGGAATGGCTGGGGATGCGGACTAGTGGATCTGGATAACGATGGATGGCTTGACCTTTTTGTTGCGGGCGGAGGGCTGGACACCCAGGATGCGCAGCCGAACCGCATCTTTCTGAATCGCGGCGGACGGTTTGAGGATGTTTCAGAGGGAATTGGTTCGGATTTTGCTCGGCCGGCACAGCACCGCGGAGTGGTGTTTGCGGATTTTGATCGCGATGGGCGGCTGGATGCCGCGGTAACTTCACTGAATGCTCCCATCGAGCTTTGGTGGAACCGGAGTTCGCGCGATAACCCGTCACGGCACTGGCTACAGTTGCGTTTGACGGGGACCCGGAGCAATCGTTCAGCAATCGGCGCAGAGGTTCGCTGCTTTGCCGGCGGAAGGATGCAGGTGCGAACGGTGTCAGGCAGCGTTGGGTACGCCTCGACCAGTGATTTGACCGTGCACTTCGGGCTGGGAGCTGAAAAAGAAGCGAAGATCGAAATCCGCTGGCCTTCGGGCAAAACACAGGCCATGCCGAACGTACGGGCAGACCAGAGGATCGCGATCACCGAAGCCGCAAGCTGACGCGAGAGACCGCTGAAACGCAATTTCAATAAATCAACCATCCCCGAAGCCGTCAAAACGAAAGAAAAATCGTGATCGCACATAGACTGTTGATTCAAGTGCGGACTATGAGTGAGTGCTGTAGGAGTCGGCATTGCATGAATTCCCTGAAAGCCGGCTGCTTCGGAGGCCTCAAGAGCCATGGAATCAATCTGGAAAAAAGCCGGGTCAAGGCTTAGAACGGCGGCCGCGCTTGCCGGATCGCTCGCGGTTGTGTTGTTGGGAAGCGTGCAGCTCAACGCGCAGTCGTCAAACGCGCAAATCAGCGGGTTGATCACCGACCCGAGTGGGGCAGTCGTTCCGGGAGCTCAGATCACCGCTGTCAATAGTGCAACCAATGTGCCTTACGCGGGGGTCAGCAACGGTTCAGGAATCTATGTTTTGCAGGAGTTGCTTCCGGGTCCTTACACCGTCACGGTGACGGCGCAAGGATTCGGCGCGATCAAACAAAGTGGACTGGTGCTGATGACAGGCGCACGGCTATCGCAGAACTTTGAGCTGAAACCGGGAGCGGTGGAGGAGTCGGTTTCGGTGTCGGCAGCGCAGACGCTGATTTCGTCCGATGATGCGGCCTCTGCCTCGGTGCTCGACAACGCCATGATTACGGAGTTGCCGCAGTTGAACCGCAACGTTCTCGATTTGACGTCTACGGCGCCGGCGATCCAGGGCAGCGGTCCACCGGTTGACCAGATTGGCACTCTGGGTAACGCGGCATACCTTATCGCAAACACCGGTAACAGCTACTCCGTCTCGGGCGGACAAGTGAACGGCACGAGCATCAGCGTAGATGGAAATCCGGTGCAGGAAGCGGAGTTCAATGCAACGAACCGCGCGATTCCGACGCCAGATTCGATTGGGGAATTCCGGGTGGAGAGTGGCGTGCTGACGGCGGACAAAGGGCGCTACGCCGGCGGCATCATCACGATGCAGACGCAGAGCGGCACCAACGATTATCACGGGCGAGCTTTCTTCTACTTCCGCAACGAGAACTTGAACAGCAACGATTGGACGTCGAACTCGCTGGGAAATCCGCGCCAGGCATTTAATCAAAAGAACTACGGACTCGCAGTTGGCGGACCGCTGCGGATTCCGCATCTTTACAACGGAAAAGACCGCACGTTTTTTTATGCAGCGTGGGAGGGCGAGCGTTTCTCGCAGGGACAGGAGGTCATTAGCTCGATTCCAACCGATCTGAACCGGCAGGGCGACTTCTCGCAGACGGTGATCAACTACGACAAGGGAAACCCGGTGTACGCGAACATTTACGACCCGTTCTATGGCTCCTATACTTCGAATTCGTCGCAGTGCACCGGGCCTCTGGCGGATCAACTGGCAAGTTCAGGGCAGTGCTGGGTTCGCCCGCAATTTCCTGGCAACAAGATTCCGGCGAACTTTGGGACCGGCGTTTCAGGACAGAGCGCGTTGTTCCTGAAGTATCTCGACTTGTGGCCCGAGCCGAACCATGCTCCGTCGGCGAACACAGACTTCCTCAATAATCGGTACGACAAGATCAATGTGACGCGGCCAACGGACAAGTACTTCATCCGATTAGATGAGGCACTGACGAACGCACAACATCTCTTCGGCAGCATTAGCCGATCGGCGCTCACGAACAATATTCCAGCCCCGTTCAAGCACGCGGCAGAATCGGTAACCACGGATACGGATTGGAGTGGCAGTCTGACGTACACCGCCACTCTGAATCCAAAGACGGTGTTGAGTGTGCGGCTGGGCGTCGGCGTAACCAATCTTTTCAGCAACGGCGTCTCAGGAAACGGTTCCGCGCCTGACCCGAGTATCGATACATCAACATGGCCGTTTGACCCTTTTATCCAGAACAACAACGAAAAATCGACGAAGGAAATTCCGCCGGTAATCAACGCATGCAGCGGAAGCGTGGGCTGCTACACGCATGTGGGCGGGAATGAATTTGACAGTTTCATCACGCAGTCGACAAACGGTGCAGTTTCGGTAACACGCCTGTGGGGCCGACATGCATTGAAGCTCGGGTACGAACAGTATTTCACTCGTTTCACGGAGCAGGGCGGCGACAAGACCGGCGTGGCGTGGGTAAATCCGGGAGGCGGTTCGAACCAGTACTGGAATCAGAACGACGGATCCTCAGGCAACCAGTTGGCGGAACTGATGATGGGTTCGGCGAATTATTTCAACTGGGGCAACTGGGATATCACTCCCTATGGCTGGAACCAAGCAGCCTATGTGATGGACGACTGGAAAGTGAACTCAAAGCTGACGGTGCAGATGGGGCTCCGCTGGGATCATGACGGTGCGCGGCAGGGCCGGCATGTTCCGGGCAGCCTGATGTACGACATGAATGCCAAGAACGTTTTATCGGCGAACGGCGATTGGAATTGGGGACAGGTTACGAGTGCAGTACCCGGGTTGGCCGGGTTGTCGGCGCCGCAATGGCTATCGGAGGGTGCGACCGGCCGGGTTGCCCTGCTGGGCACCAAGGAGTACCCACAGAAGAACCTTTATTCGACGAACGTTGTGAATCTGCAGCCGCGCCTCGGGATCAACTGGGCGGTCGATCCAAAAACTGTCGTGCACATAAGTGCCGGCACGATCGATCAGGGTTTGAACGGCCTGGCAACAGACTGGCTCAGCTTCTACTACAACTCAAACACGTTCAACCAGGTTTCAAGCACAGACGGGCAGCACTGGATCAGCGAGTGGGGCGGTGATCACGGCTTACCTGCTTTCCCGGCAGTAACCGGGGGGAATCTCGGTTGGGTGCCTCCTCTTACCAACAACCAGGATTACTGGTACGCCAGTTTTGGTGCGGCCGGAAATTTTGACCAGACCGGCACGACGATCAATCACTACGACACGCCCACGGATTACATGTGGGGTCTGAGCCTACAGAGGCAACTCAACAACAATTGGGCAATTACGGCGGATTACCTCGGCGTCAAGGGGGTTCACCTGCTGACGAATGTCTGGGGCTGGAGTTTGAACAACATCCCGCTTGAGTACTACAGCCTTGGCGACCACCTGAGCGATCAGGTACCGAATCCATTTTTTGGGCAGTCTCTGAACTTCTCGGCGCAGCCGACGGTTTCGCTCAGTCAGTTGCTTGGTTTGTCGCCACAGTATGCGGGTACGAACTCGACAACTCCCGGACAGGCGTCGTGGGGCAAATCGTTCTCGAACTTCGTGAATCTTCAGATTCAGGGCCGGCATTATCACGGACTTGAACTGCTCGCGTCCTACTCGATTCGCAAAACTCTGACCAACACCAGCAGTACGGACATCCATGTCTTCGGCAGCACGGCCGGGGCACTGCAAAATCCGCATAACCTGATGGAGGGGTATGGGGTCGCTCCATACGAGATGCCCCAGACAATGAAACTAAACTACTCCTATGATCTGCCTTATGGCCATGGCAGGATGTGGGGTGCCGCGCCCCAGGGAGCGGGGCAGCACGTGCTGGACGCAGTTGCCGGCGGCTGGTCACTTGCGGGTATCACAACGTGGAGCGTGCATGGAACACCGGTGCAGGTACCCCATGTGGATGGCGGAAATCAGGTACCCGGCGCGGCGATTCGATGGTCCTTCGCGAACCAGAGCTTCCGCAAATCGGGCGGCAGCAATAGCGACGCACTGGTCGTAGACGGGGAATTTGTGAATCAAACTGGGGCAGGTGTTCTGAACCCGACGGCGTTCGTGAAGACGCCGGACTTCAGTCTCGCCAACTCGCCGGTGTATTTTTCCAACCTGCGTAATCCTGGGGTGTTTACAACGGATGCAAGCATTTTGAAACGCTTCTACCTTGGAGAAACATCACGTTACATCGAAGCGCGTCTTGAAGCGGAGAACATCCTTAACCATGCGAATTTCGGCTCGATTATCAACGACCCTGATTCGCCGGTCTTCGGCGGCATCAACGGCAAATACGGACAGCGCGTGATGCAGGTTGGTATTCGCTTCTTCTTTTAACGAGAGGCTCGACTATTGGCGCGGCGTTCGATGAGTGGGCGCCGCGCTCTTTTTGCTCAAACGACGAAGCGCTTTCAGTAATGCGGGTATGGAGAATCAGGTTGAACATGGGAAATGTTTCGGGAAAGCCAGGATCTTGGAAAAGCATCACGATCGTGACCGGGCTTGCAGTGACACTCGGTGGCGGGGCACGGCTGGTTGCCGCAAATTCCTGTGCTGCGAAACTTGCAAACTCAGATGTGAGCCTTTGCTTGCAAAACAATGGGGCGGAGCCGCGGATCGCGTCAATCTCGGCCAGAAAGCAATTGGAGCTGGAAAACAAAGTGGGAGAATCGCTGCCGGCGACCGTGGAAGTGAACGGGGCGAGTGTTGCAGTGCAGTGGAAGCTGCAGCCGCATCTGGGAGAGGCCGACTCGCGCCATGTCGTATTTGTCTACGAAGCTGCCGAACCTCATCTGCGACTGCACTGGGTATGGGAGTCGCGAGCGAGTTCAGGCGCGATGGAACACTACATCGAAGTGGAGAATTTAAGCGGCAAGGAGCTATGGTTGCCGATGATCGACTCCCTGCGGCTAGCGGTCCACTATGCCACCGGCGCCTCTCTGGAGCACGTGTACGTGGAAAAGGGATCAAACACGCCTTCCGATCATGGCACCCATAATGAGGCGATTGCTAACGGCTACATCTGGACCGGTACTTCTTCGACCTATGCTCTTCCTCAACCGGGCCAACCGCGCGAAATTATTCCTGCCGAGTTTGTGTTCGAGCGCGAAGGAGCACAACGGGGATGGTATGCAGGAATCGAGTTCAGCGGACGTACGCGGATTTCGCTGGAACGAAAGGGCGATGAACTCGGCACGGTTCTGGGGTTGAATCCCGATCCAGGCCCTTATCGCACCAGGCTCACTGCAGGGGGCAGCTTTAAAACACCGACTGCGTTTCTAGGAGTTTTCTCAGGCGGAGCGGACGGAGCCGCGAACCAGTTGCGGCCGTGGGTGCGGAATGTACTGGGAAATCCGCTGACATGGAAGGATGCGCACTATCCCTTGCTGGTGAATAACAGCTGGGGTAGCGGGATGCAGGTGGATGAGAAGCTTGCGCTGCGGATGATTGGCGACTCAAAGGATCTGGGATTGGAAATGTTCCATATCGATGCGGGCTGGTTTCGCGGAGTGGGCGACTGGTACCCGAGCCCCACGAAGTTTCCGCACGGACTGGCTCCAATTGCGGACGCGGCGCACAAGGTGGGGCTTCGCTTCGGCATCTGGGTTGACTGGACGCAGGCTGCGCTCGACACGGAGCCCGGGGCACTCAACGTGAACGATGAGAAGGTGCGCGACTGGCTGGTGACCGATTTGCCGCCTGACTGGAAACCCGAAGAGTTCAAAGGGCAGACGGTGGACCTTGGGGTTCCGGCGGCGCATGACTATCTTGCCAACGAAGTAAAACGCATGGTGGATGACTACCATCTCGACATGATCGAACACGATGGATACCTGGTGGCGCAAGGGTGCGTGCGCGACGATCATCCGCACGCTCCGCCGAATCGCAGCACAATGAACGTGAAGCACGATTGGGGTTCATCCTTCGTGATCGCCTCCAACTCGACCGACGTTAGCTACCATGCTGTGAATGCCTATTACGATATTTACGAAAAGACGCGCCGGGAACATCCGGGACTGCTGTTCGAGATCTGCAACGACGGCGGTCGCATGGTCGACTTTGGTTCTGCCGCGCACGGCGACTACTTTTCGATCACGGACACCTACGATCCTTTGTCGAACCGCAGAGCGTTTTATGATACGAGCTACATGCTTCCCGCGGCCATGCTGGAGAGCTACGTGGAAAAGTGGCCTGTGCCGCACACTGAGAATTTTCTCTATATGCTGCGTAGCGGGATGATGGGATGGCTCACCATCATGACCGACACCACCGCATGGACACCGGAACAGCACAAGATTGCGGCAGAAGAATTCGAGCTATACAAGCAGCAACTTCGCCCCCTGATTCGCGATGCGAGCCTGTACCACGTATCTGCGCGTCCGGATGGCGTGCATTGGGATGGCATTCAATATTGGGATTCGTCTCGGGGTAAGGGCCTTGTGTTCACATTTCGCGGGACCACACCGGATGAAGACCATCATTCCTATATTCTGCGTGGGCTCGATCCTGCTCGGAATTACAAGCTGCATTTTCAGGATGGAAGCGCGCCCGATGCTGCGGAGAAGGGCAGCCGGCTGATGGAACAGGGACTTGAAGTGCACCTGGCAAAGCCGCTCAGTTCGGAACTGGTGTTTGTTGAAGACGCAGGTAGCCCGAAATGACAAATGAATATCGCGATCTCGTGGCAGTTGTGACCGGCGCGGCTCAAGGAATTGGACTCGCGATCGCGGAAGAGTTGCGAGCGCGCGGTGCGCGACTCATCCTGATAGACCGCAATGCGGAGGGCGTGGCTGCGGCAGCGGATGCCATGCGGGGCGGCGAAGGCGCATCGAGCTATGTTGTAGCGGATCTGGCAGACCCAGACCAGATCAAAAAGCTTGCGGCAGAGATTGCATCTATCGGCTCACGGGTTGACGTTCTGGTGAACAACGCCGGCATCGAGTCGGATCAGCCGTTCGAGGAAATCACAAGCGAACTCTTCGACCGTGTAATTGCCGTGAATCTTCGCGCACCGTTGCTCGTCACGCAGGCACTGCTGCCGCTCTTTCCCTTCGCCGGCGGGGCGGTGGTGAACATCAGTTCCATTCATGCCGAACATGCCTTCCCGAACTCAATACCTTACGCGTGTTCGAAGGCGGGCCTGGTGGCGCAGACGCGAAACCTGGCGCTGGAACTGGCACCGAGACAAATTCGCGTGAATGCGGTTTGTCCAGGCTATATCGACACCCCGATGTGGGAGGAATGGCTTCGGTCTGCTCCAAATCCTGCCGAGCTGGCGAGCCAAACAGAAGCGCTTCATCCTCTGGGCCGCAGGGGACTGCCCAGGGATGTTGCGGAGGCGGCTGCTTTTCTGGCAAGTCCGCGTGCCGCGTGGGTTACTGGTACGTGCCTTGTGGTAGATGGTGGGTTGACCGTCCGGGCGCATCCCTAGAGGATCGCTTTCGACGTCCTGGCAATAATACGGAATTCGCATCGTTAAAACGTAAGGCTACTATTGATTTTTCAGTATTCGGAGTTCGGTTCGAACGGATAAGATGGCTCCGCCTCATCCCGTGGGGGTCCGCTGCGATGAAGAAGCACAAGGCCGCTATCAGTGAAACTCTCAAGCAAGAGTTCAAGAAAGACCTTGAGCTCTTCCAGTACTTCCTCGTACTTCTGAACAGTTCAAGCCCGATCCGCAATGTCGAGCTGATGTGGGCGGAAGATCTGGAGCTGTTTGATCCCTCGCAGCGTCCGCGGATTAATACAGGGGACGCCCTAGTCCAGCTGCAGCACGGAACCATGGACACGCAGGGACGCAGCTCTCCGAGCCCAAGCACCCATTTTTGTGACCTCGTTCACGGCTTCGGCGCATACGAAGAGCAGACCTGCGCCAAGAGTGACAAGCCGGCGAAAGCGCGTTGCCGTGCCACCGGGCGCAGTGACGTATATCCGTGCCATGTGGGGCTGACCGACATTGCCGTGCCGGTGATCTGCGAAGGCAAGTATCTCGGCACTCTCTTCAGCGGACAGGTAGTTACGGAACCGCCTACCGCCGAGAGCTTTGCCAGGGTCCATGAGGATTTAAAGAATCAGCCGCATATTGACTTCACCCGCCTGCAAGAGGCCTATCAGCGTGTGCCGGTAGTCACCACCGCTCAGCTTGCCGAGATGGTGAGAATGCTGGAGGTCTTCGCGCGCTACCTTTCCAACGCCTGGAAGCGGCTGGAAATCATGAGCGAGTTTCAGCAGGTGCGTGAACGGGAACTCTCTCTGGACCGGCGTGAGCTTGCGGAGAAGCTGCTATCAGGTCAGATGGCCAACCACGGAACTGATGGAATGGAGATGCTCAAAAACCTGGCGCGCAATGTTGGTCTGGAGCGCTTGCCGGACCGCTTGCTTGTTGTGCGGATGCAGACGGCGCAGGAGGATGGAGTCAACCGAAGCAACAATCCTGCGGTAGAGCGGATCTCGGCGGAAGGTATTACGAAGCAGCTTACGCTCGCCCGAGTTGCGCACAGCATCGAGGACCGGTGCAGGAGTTGGCCGAATACGTTGTCCACGGTTATCGCGCCGGGAGAGATGTGCATCTTTACCACGCAAAAGTCGCGGACGACCAGCCACGAGCGCCAGTTGGTGGATGAAATCGGGCAGGCGTTATTGCGTGTTGCGCGTGCAAATGGGCTACTCAACGCTCGGATTGGCATTAGTGCGTTGCATCCACAAACGAGCGAGCTGCTCCGTGCATATCATGAAGCGCTATCCGCACTCGACACCGGGCGTTCCACGTTGAACTGGTTTGAGGCACTTCCCGAACGGCAACAGCAGCCGACGCAAGCGCTGGCTCGAGTGCTGAAAGCGCTGAACGCCGCAGATCCCACAAGCATCAATGCTTCTCTGCGGGAATTTCTGGCAGCGGCGGCTCCTACGGGCACGTCGGCCGGGCAGCTTCAGCAGGCGCGGGGACTTCTAACGTGGGCGTGCGAACACCTGGCGCGGGAGCTCGGCGCAATGGCCGTGAATCCCGAGCCCGTCAACCAGGCGCGAGAGAATGCCCTTCACCTCATCATGGGTGCGCCGAACACGTTCGCCATGACTGACGCATTCCGCGCGTTCGTTGAGCAGCTGCGCCAACACGTGATGCAGCTGTACAGCCAGCGGGAACAAAAGATTGTGGCCGAGACCCACCGCATCGCGCGGGAGTTCGGACCGGATAAGGTGACCATTCAGGACATTGCTGGAAATTTGAAGCTTTCTGCAGGACACCTGGGGCGAGTGTACAGCCGTACGACAGGACAGACGCTGGAAGAGTATCTGATTCGTCAGAAACTGGAGATGGGCAAGCGCCTGCTGCTGGACCCGCGCATGCATGTGTCAGAGGTGTCTGACCGGTGCGGCTTCTGCAATCCTGCTTATTTTGCCTCTGTATTCAAGAAATATATGCACTGCACGCCGCGGGCTTTCGCTAACCAGCCTCATCGGTGGGGCAGTCCTGACTCCTCCGTCGCCGAGACCCAGGGTGTATCCGGATAGAAAGAGAAAAGAATGCGTGCGTTGGTGTATACCGCTCCGAAACAGGTTTTGATGGAAGACCGTCCTCGTCCTGAAGTACGTGAAAACGAGGTGGAGATCGCTGTTGCCGCAGCGGGCATCTGCGGGTCGGATGTTTCCGGATTTCTGGGCCACAGCCGGCGGCGCATTCCGCCCCTGGTGCTGGGCCACGAACTGGTAGGGCGCACCCCGCAGGGCAAGCGGGTGGTAGCCAACCCTCTGATCCATTGCGGATACTGCACGGCTTGCCTGAGCGGTGCTCAGAATCTTTGCTCAAGCTGGCGCCTTCTGGGGCTGGATCGCACCGAGGGTTGCTACGCCGAGTACGTTTCTCTGCCGAGTTCCCACTTGTACGAGATTCCGGATGAGTTAAGCGATGCGCGGGCTGTGATGGCGGAGCCGCTGGCGAATATTGTGCACCTGTTTCGCATTGCGGCTCCGGCGCCATTTTTCCGCATGGGAATTGTAGGAGGGGGAACCATGGGATCCCTCGCACTGCTTGCCGCCCAGCGGCTCGGCGTGCGAGAAATCCTGGTGCAGGACCTGAGTGATGCCCGGCTTCGAGTTACCCGACAGATGGGCGCGTCTGCCGCGGTGAATGCATCGAGCGATGAAGGAAAGGCAGAGGCGCGACGCTTCGCCGGCCACGGGCTCGACCTGGTGCTGGATGCTTCGGGTGTGGGAGCGGCGCGCCAGGCTGCATTCGATCTGTGCCGGCCTGGAGGCACCGTGGTCCTGCTGGGAATGGGCGCCGAGAAAAGCGAGATTGACTTCGTGACTAGCATTCGCAAAGAGCACAGAGTGTTGATGTCGTTTGCGTATACGCCGGTTGACTTTGAACGTTCGTTGTCGCTGCTTATCGCCGGTGAGATTGACCTGACTCCGTGGACCGTGGAGATGGCGCTGGAAGAGGGGCAGCAGGCCTTCGATCGCATCACGACGAACCCGGGAGACACGCTGAAGGTCCTGTTGCGCGTGCATTGAGCGGTCGAGATTCACAGGAAGGTTTCCAGATGGACGCACGAGTTGTGTGCCGGATCGCTTTGTTGTTGTGGATGTGCTCATCGCTGTTCGCACAGACTCCCCTTCCCTCACTGCATGACGGCGCGGTGCTGTCGGGTCCAGGTGAGTTCCAGCATGAAGGTGAGTTATTTGTGCAAGGCCGGGTAACGCTGAGAAATATGACTTTGCATTTGCATGGGCCAATTCGCGTTGCCGAAGGCGCAACATTTCGAATCGAAAATGTGCATCTGCTGGTGTCTGATCCGACGGGGGCGCCTAATGGCGTGAGCGGCTTGAGATGCGAGGGCCCGGCTCACGTAATTATCCGGCAGTCGACGATGGATCCAGCGGGCTCCGCGCATCCTATGTGGCTTCTTAAGGGTGATCTGGATGTGAATGGTTTTGTCACAACTAATTCTGAATTCCACCTGGATCATGTTCATGCTCAGCTGAACCGATTGAAGAT
>Ga0105247_10000382_pt1 | contig 37692 bp, 39 predicted proteins | sample KBSS24metaG_FD_81519 | JGI IMG/M metagenome (GOLD analysis project Ga0105247, IMG submission 81519) | Switchgrass rhizosphere microbial communities from Kellogg Biological Station, Michigan, USA - KBS S2-4 metaG | ecosystem: Host-associated > Plants > Roots > Rhizosphere > Soil | place... | reverse complement strand
GGGAAGAATCAGTACGCCTCGACCTCTTCTACGTCGAAAACTGGTCCATGGCAGGCGACCTCGCCATCATCGCCAAAACCCTCCGCGCAGTCCTCACCCACCAAGGCGCCTACTAACGCCAGAAGCCGACCAGCATCGAACCGCACGCCTTGTGCGCCAGAGTGCACCTTGCGGATGACATCCGAGATCTGAGCACTGTCGGTTGGCGTTCATACCGGCTGGCGTAGCCCGTACATCTCAGCCCCTGGGTCTGATGCCCGCTAGCTCAACCCGTGTTTGGTGCGTGCGCAGTGTTCCAACGCATCGCTGACGGCAAAACCTCGTAGCAGCCGTTTCTTCCCCCGCCATCCGCAGCTGCAGATCGCCTGGTTTCGCAACGGAGCAGCAACGACATACGTCGCAGTTCCCACGACTTGTTGGAAGTGAGTTCTTGACATTTCAGTTTAAAAAATACACCTGCCGACCGACGAGACCCTGTGAAAATCCTGTGCTATTTGCACTTATGCTCTCCGGCCGCGGTGCGGGCCGCGCACGCTGACTGCGTCGACGCCCGAGTCGTTCGGGTCAGCATCAACTGCGCGCGTGATTCACGGCCCCTACCATGTGCCCCATGTTGGGAAAGCTTGCCGCGTTACTGGTCGTGGTGGGCCTTCTGGCGGGATGCGGTAACACTGAACCGGACACGGCTGCCCATGGGAAGCGGTATCAGGTGTCGATCATCGGTGACTCGTTCACGGCAGGCAGCCTCCAGGGTGGCGTGGGGCCCAACGGCTGGCCGGCTTTGGTGCGAACGATTCTCGGCAAGGAGAACGTCGTCATCGATATCCGCTACGCCCCCGAGGGTGGGGCGGGCTACGCCACCGTGGGCGACTACGGGGGTGTGTTCGGCGGTCAGGTCAACGCCGTTGTCGGCATCGCGTGCGACTTGGTGGTGTTCTTTGGTAGCACCAACGACGGGATAGCGCCTCCGCACGAACTTAGGACAGCCGTCCGTGATGATCTCGCGAGGGCGAAGGCGCTGGCGCCGCGCGCGAAGCTTCTGGTCATCGGTCCGACGTGGCCGACTCCAGAACCACCACCGGAGATGCTGGGGGTTCGCAACATTCTCCGGGATCAGTCGGCGGCGGCGGGTGCGGTGTTCGTTGACCCTATAGCCGAGCATTGGATAGCCGACGCACCCCAGATGATCGGTGGAGACGGGACACACCCGACAGACGAGGGCCACGAGTATCTCGCGCAAAAGATCGCACCGCTAATCAATAACTCACTTGGTCAAGAATTAAATTCAGGCTAACTATCCTCGCCAATTGTTGCGATTTGGCTAATTCTGCGTTGCTGCCATGGGTGCTCCCACGAGTAAACCGTGACTCAGGCACTTCCGAACTGGTGAAATGGGCGCTCATCAGCCCAAAGTGCCGTCTCATCAGTGAATTCGTTCCGGCCACGTCGCCTCGACCACGGGGGTTCGACGATTATCAAGATCGCAAACAATCGCGCAAACAATGAGTTGTAGAACTTATGTTCTGTTGCGCTGACAGTTTGATAGACGGCGACTAGGCTAATGCAAAGCGAAGTGGCTGATCCTCAGGAGGCGGGGAACGTGCCGCCAGGGGTGTTCAATGCAAATGAAGGCTTGGGGGAACATTTGATGTTGGCGGAGGCCGTACGCAGCGCAGTAAGGGCTGGGCGAAGGGGATGGGAAAAGCCATACGCTCGCTGCCTCGCCGTGACAGATGCTCTGATCGTCATCGGCGCGGTGGAATTGGCTCAGTACGTTCGGTTCGGTAAGTCGTCGCTCACCGAGGGGTTGCGGGAGGACAGCTGGACCCCGACCTTGAGCCTGTACTCGGCGCTTCTGGCGCTGTTGTGGCTCGCCGCGCTTGCAATCTTCCGGACGAGATCGCCACGGATCATCGGCGAGGGCCTCTACGAGTATGTGCAGGTGTTCAACGCGTCGTTTTGGACGTTCGGAGCGATCGCGATCGGGTCGCTATTGCTGAAGCTGGACATCGCCCGGGGGTATCTGGCCGTGGCGCTGCCCGTCGGCACACTGGGCCTGCTTCTCGGGCGCTACCTTTGGCGGGGAAGGTTGGCACGTGCACGGGCCCGCGGTGAGTGCCAGACGTCGGTGATCGCCATCGGCGACCGGCGCGCAGTGTCGTTGCTGGCTCGAGAAATTACGAGAAATCCGAAGAACGGCTACCGGATCGTCGGTGTCGGGATCCCCGGCTACGACGATTCTCCCGGATCCACCTTGACGGTCGGACACGTGGAGGTTCCGATCATCGGCAACGAGCTGCATGCTATTGAGGCGATCGGTGACTATGGCGCTGACACCGTGGCTATCACCGACACCGAACACTTCGGCGCCGAAGGCATCCGGCGATTGCTCTGGGAGCTCGAATCGATCGACGTCGATCTGGTCGTCTCACCGGGTGTCATGGACATCGGCGGCCAACGCCTCATGGTGCGACCGGTTTCCGGCTACCCGCTCATCCATGTGGAAAAGCCGCAATACCAAGGCGCCAAGCGTTTCCGCAAGCGCGCCTTCGACACGATCTTCGCGCTGATGGCCCTGGCAGCAGCGGCGCCGGTGCTGCTGATCGCGGCCATCGCAATCAAGCTCAACAGCCCCGGCCCGGTCTTCTACGCCGCCGAACGCATCGGGCTCGACGGAAAACCGTTCACCATGCTGAAACTGCGCACCATGGTGGCCGACGCCAACGCTCAGCTAGAGAAGATTGAAGAGCTCAACGACTGCCCGAACGCAGTGCTGTTCAAGATGCGCAACGATCCCCGGGTGACCTCGGTCGGAAAGTACTTGCGCCGCTTCAGCATCGATGAAATCCCACAATTCATTAACGTGGTCATGCAGCAGATGAGCGTGGTCGGGCCACGACCACCGCTACGCAGCGAAGTCGACACCTACGACGGCCAAGTCAAGCGTCGCCTGTTGGTGCGACCGGGGGTCACCGGGCTATGGCAAGTCAGCGGTCGATCGGACCTCGACTGGGAGGAATCGGTGCGACTCGACCTGTTCTACGTGGAGAATTGGTCCATGGCCGGTGATGTGGCGATCATCGCCAAGACCTTGCGTGCGGTTCTCCTGAGTAAGGGTGCCTACTAAGCGCAGGCCGACCCGACGGCACAGATCGTTTCAGCGGCTGTGAACGTCGCGGACGATATGCGAGATCTCATCGATGTCGGTTGGGGTGAGCCCAAGGTGAACAGGCAGGCAGATGCCGTTTTGGGAGATGGCTTCGGCTACCGGTAACGGGCCGTGCGCGTATTCCTTCAGTGCTGGCTGAAGGTGTAGTGGGTAGAAGAACCCGCGGGTTTGAACACCCGCGGCCTCTAGGGTCGCCACCACTTCTTCTTGACGCTCGCTCAGCATCGCGAACCGGAACGGCACGTGAGTGGAGCCAGGCTGGACCTGCATCGATCGGGCGCCGCTGACGCCGCTCAGATTGGCAACGTAGCGAGCATGATTCGCTTGTTTCCTCGCCACGATCTCGGGCAGCTTCCGGAGTTGCGCCCTGCCGACGGCGCACTGGAGGTCGGTGACGCGGAAGTTCATGCCGAGCGCGTCATGGATGAACGTGCCGCTGTTGAGCCGACCCTGATTTCGCAGCAGGCGCAACCGTTCGTAGAGCGCATCGTCGTCGGTGAGAACGACGGCGCCCTCGCCCATCGTGATGGTCTTGTCCGCGAAGAAGGAGATCACGCCTACATCTCCCCAGGTGCCGGCGTGACGGCCCTGATACGTGACGCCGTAGGCCTGCGCGGCATCCTCGACGACCTTGAGGTCGTGGGCCGCCGCGAACTCCAGGACGCGATCGAGCGGGGCGCAGTGCCCGTAAACATGCACGGGCATAATGGCTTTGGTGCGCTCGGTGACATGCGACTCCAGCGCATCGACGTCGAGGTTGAAGGTTTCCGCATCAATGTCGACGAAGACAGGCCGCAGTCCTGCGAACACGGCCGACGTCGCGGAGGCATAGAACGTGAACGTCGGAATCAGGATTTCGCTGTCACGTGGGAGATCAAGGGCCAGCAGCGCCAAGAACAGACCCAGGGTGCCGTTGGGTGCGAGGACGGCGTGCCGCGCTCCGGTGTCGGACTGGACAGCGGAGAGGAAGTCGGCCGCAAATGGCCCTTCGGTCAACCACCCCCGCCGGATACTATCGGTGACCCCGTCGATTTCGTCGTCATCGAAGAATGGCTCGATTTGCTCGATACGCCAATTCAAGAGCTCCCCCTGATTGCCGTAGGACTGCGTGCGTCCGATCCTAGTTTCTCCGGAGCAAGGATGTAGCGATGTTTGGAGTACCGTCAGAATATCTCCGACGAAAGGCAATTCGACGGTGACCAACCGGATCGTGTCGCTACTGATGGCTACCGTGTTGGTGAGTGCGTGTTCGAGTCCTGCAGGGCCGCCGAGCATCTCGACTCGGCCGCCCCAACCGTCGATGCCGCCCGGCTCGATCTTCGATGACTTCTCCGGTCCGGCAGGCACGCTTCCCGATGGCGCGTTGTGGGACTACGACATCGGCCCGTATCAGGATGCCGGGATGCAGACATACACGAATTCACCGGACAACGTCCATCTGGACGGTGACGGCCACCTCGTCATCCAGGCCAGGCCAACCGACTCGGGATATACGTCCGCACGGCCGGTCACCCGCGGCAAGTTGTCCATGTTGTACGGAACGATGTCCGCCCGCATCAAATTTCCATCCGGGCAAGGGATCTGGCCCGCGTTCTGGCTGTTGGGATCGGACATGGGCGAAGTGGGATGGCCTCGCTGTGGCGAAATCGATCTCATGGAAATCGTCAACACCGGCGCCGAATACCACGTGACATTGCATGGCCCACAAGGTGATTCGGACTACTTCGGCGGTGTGGAGAAGAGCGGTCAGGTGGTCGGCACCAGCGGCCCGATCGCCGATCTCACCACCGACTTCCACACCTACTGGGTGAATTGGCAGCCAAACAAAATCACCATTGGCGTCGACGACACCACTTTGGGAACGTTCACGCCATCGTCGCTACCCCCCGGGTCACAGTGGGTGTTCGACCATCCCATGTATGCCCTGCTCAACATCGCTATCGGCGGTGGCTGGGCAGGGCCTCCCGACGCGTCGACACCCTGGCCGGCCACCATGTTGGTGGACTGGTTCCGCTATTCGCCAGCGGGGTGATCGTCGAGAAGGTCGAGCAGGTAACCGCCGTACCCAGACTTGACGAGGAGCTCCGCCCGCTCGCGCAGCTCGTCGTCGGTGATGAATCCGCTCCGCCAGGCCACTTCCTCCGGCACGCCGATCTTCAACCCCTGGCGCTGCTCGATGGTGCGGACGTAGTTGCCGGCATCCAGCAGCGAATCGAAGGTCCCGGTGTCGAGCCAGGCGGTTCCGCGCGGAAGCACCTCGACCGACAACTGACCCCGGTCGAGGTAAGTCCGATTGACGTCGGTGATCTCGTACTCGCCGCGATCGGACGGCCGCAATGAGGCCGCGATCTCCACCACGTCGTTGTCGTAGAAGTAGAGTCCGGGAACCGCAAAGTTCGAGCGCGGGCGCTTCGGCTTCTCCTCCAGCGAGATCGCTAGCCGGCGATCATCGAACTCCACCACCCCGTAGGCCGTGGGATTGGATACCTGATAGGCGAAGATGCCGCCCCCGCGAATGTCGTGGAACCGGTTCAACTGTGTGCCCAACCCTGGCCCGTAGAAGATGTTGTCCCCCAACACCAATGCCACACGATCGCCCGCGATGTGGGCGCTGCCGAGAACGAAGGCTTGGGCGAGCCCGTTGGGAACCGGCTGGACCACGTAGGTAAGACAGATGCCGAACTGTGAGCCATCTCCCAACAGCCGTCTGAACGCCTCGGCGTCGCTGGGCGTGGTGATGATCAATATGTCGCGAATCCCCGCGAGCATCAATGTCGACAGCGGGTAATAGATCATGGGTTTGTCGAACACGGGCAACAATTGCTTGCTCGCACCGATTGTGATCGGATGCAAGCGAGATCCGGTTCCCCCCGCAAGAATGATTCCCCTCATCCGGAAAGTCTAGGCACTATTGCAGATCTGCGTGTTCTCTATGGATCCGACTCGGCGCATCGACGTTAAGGTAATCGCATGCAGGTCAACGAAGTCGCGTTGCGCGAGGCCTGGGAGCGCGTAGCTGCTCGGTTTCCGTTCCCCGGGTATCTCGACCCGTTGCGGCCTGGTACCGAGGATGTCGCGCGCACCGTCTCCAGGTATCTGCCATCGGGATCTCAGGTGCTCGATTTTGGTGCCGGACCCGCCGACAAGACTGCGGTTCTCGCCGTCCTGGGCTATGAATGCACCGCCATGGACGACCTGAAGGATGAATGGCACGTTCGGGGTAACGCCCGGCAAATGATCCTCGACTTCGCCGCCGACATGGACGTGCAATTCATCCCGATGGGCGGCGACGATTTGCCGCCCGACGCTCAGTTCGACATGGTCATGTTGCACAGCGTCGTGCAGCATCTGCACGAGTCACCTCGCGACCTGCTCGTCGGTATGACCGAGCGGATTCGAACAGGCGGATACCTCTTCATCACCGTGCCCAATCACGTGAACCTGCGGAAGCGTCTCGCGGTGCTGCGCGGCAAGACGAGCCACGCGCCGTACGTGCTCTACTACTGGTACCCGGGACAATGGCGCGGATACGTCCGCGAGTACACCAAGGGCGACTGCACGGAGCTCGCGAAGGCGCTGGGACTCGAGCTGGTGGAGCTGCGCGGGGTGCACCACATGCTGTACCGACTTCCGCCCTGGGCGCGACGCGCCTATGTGGCGGTGAGCCGGCTGATGCCATCGACCCGAGACACCTGGCTGATGGTCGCCAGGAAGCCAGCCGGATGGACTGGCAAGGTAGAGCTCGACGACCAAGAATTTCGCAGGCTCACCGGCCTCACGTCGTGGAGCGAAGTCGGGTAATGGCGCGGGACCGATTACCTGTACTCCTCGCGTTCGCACGCGTGTGGGCATACCCGTTGTGGTGCAGCGTGATCCGATCCGAATCAGCCGAAGCGGTCATGGAAGACGTGGACTGGTGGATGCGGTGCATCAATGACGACCAGTTGATCCGCCTCGACCAATATTCACGATTTGCCTATTTGAGCGGCGCGTTGAAGGAATTTCGCACGCTCGTCCACTACCGCCTACGCTCCGTCCCCCTGCCACTTCGCCTTCTGCTGCGCATGCTGTACCGGCCCGAGCCGACCCTCACCCTGGATGCGAACTCGATCGGTCCAGGACTCTTCATCCAGCACGGCTTCGCGACAATCGTCGTCGCGGAATCCATTGGGAGCCACTGCTGGATCAATCAGCAGGTCACTATTGGCTATGACGCGAAAGGCAAACCAACACTGGGCAATCGGGTTCGGGTCGGGGCGGCGGCGGTCGTGCTCGGCCCCATCACGTTGCACGACGGCGCGACGGTGGGAGCCAATGCGACGGTGATCCACGACGTCGGACCCGGCGAAACGGTGGTGGCACCGCTGGCCGCCCCGATCAATCGTCACATCGGGGACGGCGGCGCACCAGCCTAGGCGCCCAGGCCAGGTCGGGAACGACTTGGGCCGCGAGGATCGCCAATGCCGACGCATACACGACGCCCACCGCTCCGAACCGTGCCACCGCCGCCAATCCGAAGCCGACGCTGAGCGTGGCCATCACGATGGCCCATAGTGCTTGCCAGCGCGCCTCGCTCGGTTTGGTCAGCAGTACGGTCGACGGCAGGTGAATGGCCTGCATCACCAGCAAGGCGGCGAATGCCAAAGCGAGCCAGACGGATACCTCGATGCGTCCGCCCGACAGTATCCGCGTGGCCACTGGCGCGAGGGGTACGAAGGCGAGCATGGCGACCGCCGCGACCGCGGCGAACGTCGCGGTGAGCTGCCACCACATTCGAACGGTCTGTTCTCGTGCTGCCCGCCGCTTCACGAAGACGGGCCAGTAGGCGTAGCCGGCAGTGGCTAGCGCTGACCAGCACACCGCGTAGATCTGCGCTATCAACGAATACCCGGACAGTTCAACCGGTGTCGACAGATGCGCAAGCAGAATGCGCCCGGCCTGCAACCCAATCGGCGTTCCTATCCCAACGATGAACAGCCACACGCTTCCCGCCAACAGTCGGGAGTCGCTGCGCGGCAACGTCACCCTGCCGAACGCCGACCAGCCCAGACCTGAATGCCGCAGGGCCAGCACCGTGCCGATGACCTCACCGATCAGCAGGCCACCCAACGCCGAGACCGCGTACCAGATGCCCGGCGCGTGAACCCAGTAGAGCACCAGCGTCAGCACCAGTGCGAAAGCGGGGCAGCTCATCAATAACAGCGTCACGAGTGGAAGCCGGTCGATGCCGACGAGAATGCGCAGACCGAGTCCGGCGGGGATGGTGAGGGCGAAGACGCACGCCGCCACGGTGATTGCCCATCGATCGTCGGGCCCGCTCGAAAATCCGATCAGAACGGCCCAGCCGTCAAAAGCCATCACGGTCAACGCGAGCAACACCAGCACCCCGGCAACCACGAACAACACGTGGTACGCACGGCGGATGACGTTGGTGGCGTTCGGATCCCGGCTCTCACCGCTCAACTGGGAACTTGCGTTCAGCACCGTAGACCCGATGCCGAGATCGGCGAAGGGGAAGAGCAGCGTGATCGTGGCGACCAGCGAGACCAACCCGAACACCGCCGCGCCCGTCTCGCGTACCACGATGGCGGTGTTCGCGAGGCCGAGCACCGCGACCACCGGCGTGCCGAGCACGCGGTACACGGGCGCGAGGACCAGTGCTCGACGCTCTTGGGGGGTTAGTCGGCCCTCATCCACCGTCATCGACGAACCTGTGACATCGTCGAATGGCCGAGGATCCGGGCCGCGCTCAGCAGGGCGAACGCCACGGCGGAGGGGCCGGGGCGACCATGTTGAAAGGCGCACTGAAGTGATCGCCGCACTCCGCGCAACGATCCCGCCGAAACCGCCGCGCTCACGGGACTAGTGCAGAGGTAGTCTCCGAGCACCCGCCCAGACTCGGTACTCAGGTACTGCAAGCCCCACTCGATGTAGCTTTCGGTGCAGTCGGACGGGCTGCGAGACTCAGACGCGTGCTGGACGTTGTAGGTGCCGAGAACATCGGGCAGCTGAATGATGCGCAGTTCCGGAATGGTTCGCTGGACGTTGATCAGCCAGCTCGGCTCATCGTGCGCAGCACCGACATGAGCGTCCCAGCGGATTTTGCGAGCAAGCTCAGTGGGAAAGCATAGCGTCGACGTCTGTAGCGCGGCACCGCCCTGGCGAAGGCCGGAGAATCGAAACCAGTACTCCGCCAACGGCTGTTGGGGCCCGATGATCCGCCGCGGCAAGATGCGCTGCCGGGTACCCGGACCCACCATCACCATTCGGGATGAAACGATCCAAAGCGGGTCGGGCTCAGTGCGAACCCGCTCCAGCTGCCGTTCCAGCTTGCCGGGGTGCCACTCGTCGTCATCGTCGAGCAGCGCGATTACCGAACCTCGGGCAGCGTCGATGCCGAGCTGCCGGGCCTTCGCGGGCCCGCCTCGAAAGGGTGTGCGCAATACCGTGATTCGGTCATGAGAGGGGACGTTCACCGCCTGATCGGTGTCCAACACGACGATGAGCTCTTCCACCGGGAGCGTCTGATCGAGTACCGACTGCACGGCACACGTCAGCGACTGCCTCCCCACGGTGGGGATCACGGCGCTGACAGTTCGCATCATTGCAACGGTGCAGGATCACGACGAAAATGTACCGCGCCGTAAAGCAGTGCAATGCAGGCGAACACAGGAAGCATGTTGTAGGCCCACGGCTGGAAGAGCAGATCCCAGACACCTTGCAGCCCAACGGTAATCACCAAAGCCGCCCATTTCGCGAACCGGGCGTAATTCCACACGATGCCCAAGCAGGCCACCAACAGGAACACCGGCAACAACACGGCCAGCACGCCGCCCTCGGCCCAGGATCCCAACAACAAGGAATGCGTCGCGGACTCGTCCTGGGCGGGCAACCGCCAGTAGAGCTCGAACGGAAACGTCGGCATGTACCCCATCCGGACCGCGACGTGCTCAGCCTGTGTGTAGAACTCCGGCGTAAACTTCAGCGCACTCCCCCAGCCGAGCAACGGATGCTGGATGATCGCGGTGATGGTCTCCGGCGGTTCCGTTCGACCCGCCAACAGCGTCGGCAGGCCAGTCGTTGCCTGCTCGATCTCCTTGCTTTGCAACGCAGGCCCAAACAGCCCGGCGCGGGCAGCGAAGGGCATCACATAGCCGAACGCCAGGCCGAAGGCGATGATCCCGGCGAACCGCCAGCCGCGCCGGACCCGCCCCAGAAAGCAGTGGCTGAACAGAATTGCAGAGGCGAGCAGGCACACCAACGCGTGCGACCGGTAGTTCAGCCCCAGGCTAGCTATGCCGAGCACCCCCAGTGCCGACGCATTGAGCGCGAGAGGCGCTCTGGCCACCGCTAGTCCAAACAGGAGGACGATCGTCACGCCGGCCGCGATCCCGTATTTCCAGAAGTCGAGGAAACTTCCCGTATTGGACAACGCGATCCCCCTGGTGAAGAAGAACACCAGGCTCCCGATTCCGAGCCCCCCGAGGACCATCCCGATCATGTCCACCGAGCGGCCGGTGAGCACGGTCAGACCAATGAAGTACAGCGAGAATGCCGCGGGTGCAACCGCATTCGGCCATAGCGGACTGACCCCGTGCACCAGACCAGACGCCAGGTAGGAAATCCAGCCCAACACCGCCAGGACCAGGGGAATCAGCTCGACACCTCGGTGCGTCATGAGCAGGAACGCAGGCACCAGCAGCAGGCAGACGATCGAAAGGCCCGTCACCGTGAAGTTCCATAAATGGACGCCAGAGATGGCGCCTATGACGAACACCGCGACCTGACCCGCGACGGGCCCGGTCACCCGCGGAATGTTCGTCGGCGCCGTGACGGGCGCGAATGCAGAACTCCTCATGCCGTCCCCCCGCACTTCACCTGCTGTGCAAAATCAAACGATAGCCGCTCGAGGTGAATAGCGCGGCGGTGTAGCGACAATCTCGCTAAGGTGTCACAAAGGCAAAGGGGTGCCGCTTTTTTGGGGGTGAGAATTGAATTCGCAATCCACGCGATCACTGGCCGCCCGGCGTGGTCACCCGTACGACAAGGGCCGAGGGTTCGTGCCTCAAGCACTCTGGGTAGCGGTGTCCACGCTGATCTTCACCCAGGTGTGGTGCCCCAACCGACTGCGCTGCGCGCTGTTGCGATGGTTTGGCGCCGAGATCGGCGAGGGCGTGCTGATCAAACAGCGAGTCCGAGTCCAATGGCCGTGGAAGCTGACCATTGGCGACAACTCGTGGGTCGGCACCGACGCGGAGCTGTACAACCTCGAGAGGATCGTCATCGGCGACGACGTCTGCATCTCTCAGCATGCGTATGTCTGTACGGGCAGCCACGACCGCAAGTCACCGACCTTCGAATTCGACAATGCTCCCATCGTCCTCGAGGACGGGGTCTGGCTGTGCGCGCGCACCACCATCCTGCGTGGCGTCACCGTCGGCGCAAACACGGTGGTGGCAGCGACCGCCCTGGTGACCAGCGACGTGCCCCCGAACTCGTTCGTCCGTCCCCCGCCGGCAATCATCGCGACGAGCTGATGCGCATCCTGCAGGTAGTGGCTCTTCTCAGTCCCGACGGGGCCTTCGGAGGGCCCGCCCGCGTGGCGCTGAATCAAAGCGCCGAGCTCCTCGGTCGTGGACACGACGTGACGCTTGCGGCGGGCGCCCGGGGTTATCCGGTGCCCACCCGTGAAGTGAGCGGGGTCCCGGTGCGCCTCTTCGGCGCGCGGACCCTGCTTCCGGGAACCGGCTTCCCCGGCATGGGCGCGCCGGGTCTGGCCAGATGGTTTCGCGGTAGCGCGGCCGGGTTCGATGCCGTGCACATCCATTTCGGCCGGGACCTCGTGGTCTTGCCCGTGGCGATATCCGCACGGCGACAACGCATCCCGTACGTCTTGCAAACCCACGGCATGGTCGTGCCGTCACACCATCCCCTCGCCGGACCGCTCGACCTGGCCTGGACGCGCAAGGTGCTGCGGGACGCCAAGGCGGTGCTCTACCTGACCGAGCAGGAGGGTGCCCAACTCAAGGACGTCGCTCGTGCGCCGTTGCGCCTCGTGCAGCTCGGCAATGGTGTTCCCGATTATCCGCCGGCGAGCCGCCGTCCTGACACGCCCGAAGTGCTCTTCGTGGCCCGCGTGCACGCCCGCAAGCACCCGACGACGTTCGTCGACATGGCCAAGACACTGCTCGGCGAGGGGCTTGACGCCCGGTTCACCCTGGTGGGACCGGATGAAGGGGAGGGTGCTGCGGTGCGAGAAGCGATCGGCGACGAGCCACGCATCTCATGGGAGGGGGCCCTTCCACCTGCGGCGATTGCGCGACGCATGGCCGATGCCAGCGTCTATGTCCTTCCGTCCGAACGCGAGCCGTACCCGATGTCGGTCCTCGAGGCGATGTCGGTCGGTCTACCGGTCGTGATATCCGCCGACTGCGGGTTGGCCCCACTGGTGGAGGAGGCGGGCTGCGGCGTGGTCACCGATGGTCAGTTGCCAGCGTTCGTCGCGGCGGTCCGAACCATCCTTACCGACGAGTTGCTGGCGCGGGCAATGGGAAAGCGAGGGCGGGAGACCGCACACGCCAAATTCGGAATGCGCGCCGTCGGCGACCGCCTCATCGACATCTACTCCGCCGGTCTGCGTTAACCGATGAACACGAGGGCAACGATCAGTAAACGAACCATTTTGGCGGTGGCGACCGCCATCGCATTGATCGGCACACTCGTTGGTGCGTCAGCACTCGTCGTGAGCAAAGCACAGAACGACCCGAACCCATTCCAGCGGCTAAACATCGCCGTCATCGGCGACGCCTATGCCTCGGGGAGCAACAACCGGGTCGTCTGGCCAACGTTGTTGGCGCTACGAACCGGATGGTCGGTCGCGAACTTCGCACTACCCGGCGCCGGATTCGCCGCAGACGGTCAGGGCGGACAGTCCGGACAGGGATTCACGTTCCAGGTGGACCGCGCGACGAGCGCCGATCCGCGGATCATCCTGGTGGTCGCCGGCGTCTCCGACTCGGATTACGCCGGATCGGGATATGTGGGCCAGGGCGTCGCGGACGTAGTCAACAAGATCCAACTGAGCGGCATAAGGGCGCTCGTCGTCGGCCCGACCTGGTACGAAACACCGGTGCCGCCGGAGGTTTCCGGTGTTTCGGACGAGATACACAAAGCTGCGGACGCCGCGACGGTGCCGTTCCTCGACGCTCTCGATCCGCCGTGGCTGACGCCTGACCAGATGCAGCCGGACTTCAGTGGGCCCACCGACCAAGGTCAGTCCGTGATCGCCGACAAGATTGCAGCATGGCTGCGGACCGAGGTCGCCGGATGAGGGTCAGATGGTTCGATCTCGCCGCCATCGTGCTGGCCATCGCGGTGCTCGCCGGTCTCGGCTTCGTGCTGCGCCCGCACCACACGCCCGTGGTCGCCATGGCCCCATTCCCCGAAAGGGTGCAGCGACCACAGCCGCCACCCCCCGTCGGGCCTTCCGTGCTCTTCATCAGCGACTCGTACACCGGAGGTGTCGGACTCAAGGAGATGTATTACGGCTGCATGGCGGCGGTGCGAATGGGGTGGCTGTGCGACCTTTCCGCAGAGCCGGGTACCGGATACATCAGCGGTGGTGAGGCCAATCGGTTCGTCAACCCGGACCTTGGGCCGTCGACATCCTTCGGCGAGCGTCTTCCCAAATTGGCCGATGGTTACAAACCGGACGTCGTCGTGCTCGATGGTGGGCGTAGCGACCTCTTTGCGCCCACCGACGACGAATACGCCGTCATGACGTCAACGATCGGGGCGGTCCACCAGATCTGGCCGGCTGCCAGAATCGTGTTCATCCGGCCGAGATCCCTGGACCGCCCGAGCGACGATTTGGGATTTGACGAGGGTTTCATCAGCCGCCTCCGCGCTGATCCCGCGGCCCAGGGCCTGGTGATCGTCGACCCCATCAACCGGTTTGCGGAGACGGACACGTCCGCCTGGCTCGTCCCGAATGGGGTTCTTCCCAATCAGGAGGGTTCCGCTGCCCTGTCGTCGGCGCTCGTCGATGAATTGTCGGCCAACGGTTTCACGGTGGCGGCATCGTGAGTACCACGCTGGCACAGTATGGGCGAGTGCTTCGCGCTCACTGGCGCTGGCTGATGTGGGGGATTCTCCTGGCGCTGGCCGTAATCACCGCGGTCCTCATCCTCCGGCCCCCGATGTATCGCTCCGCAGCGACCGTCTTCGTGCGGACCCCCGGCGACGTCAGCCGAGTGATCGACGGAGGTGACTCGTACGCGCAGGCACGTGCGGAAACCTTTGCGGCCTTGGCAAAGAGCACCAGCGTGACCTCACGCGTCGTCGCCGACCTCGGTCTAGATCTCACGCCGGAAGCGCTCTCCGAGCGCATCCAGGCGACTCATGAGGGGGGTACCGCACTGATGGACGTCGCGGTGAGTGCGCCATCAGCCGAAGAGGCGCAGCGCACAACGACCGTCCTACTCCATGAGTTGTCCACGACGGTGCACTCATTGGAGTCGGTGCCCAGCTCGCTGGTCCCTCGCGCCGAGCTGGTCATAGTCGACCCGCCGAGCCAGCCGGTTCGTATCGTGGCCTGGGGCGTGCCGGTTTGGCTGATCCTGCTCGGGACCGCCCTGATCGGGCTGGTTCTCGGCGCGACCGGGGCGGTACTTCGGTCGCTCAAGGAGTATCCAGTGGACGATCGATCTGCTTCTGCCGCCGACCCGCCTCCGTCTCTCGGCCACACGACACCGGATGGACTGGTTGGATCGGACGCGACGACCGACACCGCGCCTGCGGGGCCGGGCCATGGTCGGCACAGGGTGGCGCGACAGCCGCTGGTGGATGCGAATGAGGGGGACGCGTGAACCTGAAGACATTCCTTGCCACGATCCGGTTGTACTGGAAGACGTTCGTCGTCGTCACTGGCGTGGTGTTCGCGGCGGGTGTGGCATTGCTGTTGCTCAGCCCTGCCCAGTACGTGTCCACCGCCCAGCTCATGGTCTCGATCCAGGGGTCGACCACGGCAGCCGCATATCAGAACGACACCGTCGTCACGGGTCGGGTCAACACCTACATCGCGCTCCTGACCAGCGACGCCGCCAGCCAACGCGTGATCGACAAGCTGGGGTTGCCCCTGACGGCGTCTGAGCTCGCCGCCAAGGTCAGCGCCACCAACGTCCCGCCTTCCACGTCGATCATCGACGTCGAGGTGACGGACCCATCGCCCGAGCAGGCACGACGCATCGCGGACACCCTCGCCACCGAATTCGTCAGCTTCACCGACACCTTGGAAACACCGACCGGAGAAGACGGTCAGAGGGTGCACACCACGGTGGTCACCGCGGCGAGCGAGCCGCAGTCACGTCTCGTCGAGCGCGTGTTGCTCGGGGTGTTGGTAGCGCTTGCAGCACTACTGTTGGGAGCAGTCGCGGTCTGGATTCGATCCCTGACGGACCGGGTGGTACGAAATGCCGACCAAGCTGCCGCGGCGGCAGGCGTGCCAGGGCTTGGAATACTCAACTCCGCTGCCGCTACAACGCTCGGTGATCTCGACGGCTATCGGCGCCTGCGAACTCGGCTGCAACCGACGCCAGCCACCAACGCTGGCGGAGTGGTCGAGCTGACGTCGGTAGGCAGCGACGTCGACGTGGCAGGCGTGGCGTCCAACCTTGGCCGAGCGATGGCGTTGACGGGTGGTCGCACCGTGGTGGTGTATGCCGCTGACCCGGAGTCCATAGGGGCACAGGGCCCCACCCCCGGTGCCGACGGGCTCCCCGACACCCTCTTGGTCGGTAACTGGGCGGCGGATCCAGCCACCGTGGCCACCAAAGCCGTCGCCGACGTTGTCGACCGGTTGGGTCGCGATTACGAACACGTGGTCATCGCCTCGCCACCAGTGCTCGACTCTCTGACTGCATCGGCGGTAAGTGAGTATGCCGACGCAATACTGCTGCTGGTTTCTGCGAAAGGCACAAAGAGGCGGGATGTCAAGAGTGCTGCAGAGAATCTTGTCGCAACGGGCGCGCCGCTGACTGCCGTGGTACTGGTCCGCACGGGCACTGTAGTGCCGAAGCCACCGATCCAGGGCCTGCAGTCGAAGATTGAATCGCGGCCGGATAACGTGGCGAGCGCAAATAGCCCTTCAGGCATTCCATGACGTCGCTGAGACGATTACCACAGTGTCGGGGACTTCAAAACGGCGATAGGACAACGTTCACGGGCGCCCTGCCGTTTGACGGGATGGCAACGCGTACTCGCCTTCTGACGTTTGATATGTGCACAATGGCATTCGCGGAATAAGCTTCAACGATGACCGAAACGCGCCCTTTATCAGCGAACACGCGCATATTTATCGCCGGTCATCGAGGTCTTGTGGGTTCCGCACTTTGGCGCCACTTCACTGCCCTTGGGTTCCACAATCTGATCGGACGTACATCGAAGCAACTCGATCTTCGCGACGCTCGCGCAACGACCCGTTTCTTCACCCAGGAACGGCCAGAGGTGGTGATCGACGCCGCAGCCATAGTGGGCGGCATCGCGGCCAACGCCAGCCGCCCGGCAGACTTCTTCTCCGACAACCTGCGGATTCAACTAAACTTGATGGACAGCGCCGTCGCTAACGGAGTCGAGCGGTTCCTGTTCTTGGGCTCAAGTTGTATATATCCCAAGCGCGCTGAACAGCCGCTTAGTGAAGACTCATTGTTAACCGGCCCGCTGGAGGAGACGAACGATGCCTTCGCCATGGCAAAGTTAGCAGGACTAGCGCACATCGCCGCCATTCGCCGACAGCACGGCCTTGCTTACATAAGCGCGTTGCCGACAAACTTGTACGGGCCGGGCGACAACTTTAGCCTTTCCGACGGACACGTACTACCCGCAATGATCCGTCGATTCGATGATGCAGCGCGCAACGCCCGCAGTGAGGTGACGTGCTGGGGTACCGGACAGCCGAGACGCGAGTTTCTGTACGTCGATGACTTGGCCGATGCGTGCCACTTTCTGCTGGACTCATACAACGACCCCCTACCGATCAACATCGGTGTCGGAAGCGACATTACTATTGCCGAGTTGGCCGCCCTCATCACCGACACTGTCGGTTACCGTGGCGAGATTGCTTGGGACACCACAAAACCAGATGGGACACCACGGAAGCTACTCAACGTCACGCGCCTCAGCGGTCTGGGCTGGAAGGCCAAGACCGACCTTGCCGATGGGCTACGTCGTACATATGCCTGGTTCCAGCATCATCTCGACGACTACAGGCGTTGATAGAGCGGATGATACCGAGTTCAGTGACGCAGGCCGTAAGTTCGACGGTTGCTGCGCCTAAGCTATCGAGTCCGCGCAGTAAAGGCCGTCGGTCTCGAGAGCATTACGAGTGAGCCACTCCTATGGCTCCTGCGGTAGCCGCATCAGCGCGCCGTCAACACAGAAGAGGTCCGCGTGCCAGATCAAATACCCACTACATAGTCAGAAGAGCCGATAGGTAGATAAATTGGCCAACTCTAAGAAGATTCTATTGAGGGGCTATTTCGGCCATCGTAATTTGGGTGATGATCTGCTATTTCTTGAAGCCCTGGACAAATGCCCCCAGCAGTATAAACTGTATGCCTTGGGCGACGAAGAAGCTCTCAAGGAATTTCAGCATCGCCGCCCCTTCACCGTAATCGGCAAAAAGAGAGAAATTTTCTCACATCACTTTTTGGCGACTCTGTTTTTTGGCGGAGGCCAATTCCCCAATAGGAAATATAGCTTTCGCGAGTACCTATCAATGAGGCTATCATTCGTTACTTCAAATATCGTTGTTATGAACGGTCTTGGAATAGTCCCTAAAATAGGCAGTAAAAGCAACTTTTGGTTCAAGAGAATGCTGAACTCGGTAGACCACATTTCCGTAAGAGATGACATATCCCTAGAGTATGTCAAGGGCCTAGGAGTTCGAAAAGAGATTCACAACTGCGGTGACCTGTATTGGGGTTCCTCCACACCGGAGGCATCTTTCGAGCGTCGGAATGTTTCGTCACGGACGAATCTTTTAATCTGTCTGGGTGAGCCCTTTTCTCCCCTCGAACTGCAGGAGGACTCTTATAGCACAAGATACGATGCGTTCGTCGGTGTGTTGCAAGACGCCATCGCCTACCTAATTGGCAAGGGTTACCGCCCGACATTCGTACCGTTTTTCGACGGAAGCGATTCCAAGATCATTGACAACATCTGTTCCGACCCTCGAATTAAGGATCCCACAATTCTGGCGGCGGGTCGGGATTTCGAACTGTCGCAGATCGACGAGATTTTTCGCAGTGCGGGGTTGGGAATCTGCATGCGATTCCATTCAAAGGTGCTGGCGATAAAGAACGAGCTGCCTTTTGTCGGCATCTGTTACGATTTCAAGAGTGTCAGCCTCCTTCAAGAGTCGAACTTGACAGACGTTGGCTTGAAGTACGGTATTCGGGAGAGCCAGTTTTTTGGGGAGGAATTCGACATTTCGTTTGAGCAGATGAAGGAAACTATCGATTACGTTACATCGCACGCGGAACAATTGAGAATGAAAATGCCCGTTTTCTCCGAAGGCAAGCGGTATTCTGTACTCAAAAATCACAAGCGCGTTTTCGAATTACTGGATCGGGCAATTCAGTACCGCTGACGACAAGATTCACTGAGGCGAGCCCGCAGGCTATGCCGTCTGTACCGTGTGCAGCCGGCCAACGAGCAGCCTGACCGCAGGTCGGATGCGACCTGCGCCGACCGCAAAGCAACGGCACCGTTTTCTTGTCATGGTGACCGACACAGCTGGCGACCAGTTGTCGTTACCACCAACGATGAGTTCAGCAAAAGGCGTGCCATGCGGCAGTCGACGGGGCGGGTCGTTACGGGTGGAGTCGCAGTCCGCGGAATTCGTGATCGGCCCTACAACCAGTTCTGGCGCATCCAAAAGGCATTCCGGATGTCCAAGCACGACTTGGCCGCCCGCCCCACCACCGCACCCGTGACCCCCATGGAAGCCCGCTGACCATCGTGTCCACCGCCCTGGCCATAGGCCGCGAGGTACAGGCCCGAACTGGCCTGTCGCTGCGGCGGTTCCTGCGCACCCTCAAGCCCCCGCGCTGCGCGACCATCGACATCAACGGCGTCATCGACACCCACCCGCCGGCACTAAACCCCCGCGGCCGAGGCGATACCCGACGCCGTCCAGCCCACGAACTTAAGGCACTAAGCCAAGTGACCCAACGCGGGTCAGGGTGTTCATGGTGTCGAATCGACGCACCCAATCTGTCGTTATTCAAACTTTGAGAACTGAGCGTGCCTTTTCCCTCACCTTACATCGCAGCAGCATTCCTTGTATTTCGACCTTAGTGTGACCGCGGACCAAGAGATGTGTCTTTGCGGAGATGCTCACGTACGTAAGCCCGAACTTTGCGGCCAAAATCTTCAAGGAAATCCGTGAATAGAGTGAGATATGTCCATTACGCGGCGCAGCGTACCACCAGTTTAGTCGCATTTCTTCCGTAACCACCCTGTCGTGTATACAGGTGCCGATTACGATAATTAGCTCGTTGGGCGTGCATTTTTCGACCAACGACTGCAACGAGCTGACCGGATCAGGCAAATGTTCAAACACCTCCATAGCACTGCAGAAATTGTATTTCTCCTGATGTTCATTTGCCATATCTGTATGGTCAAACGGATCCCAGCAATCGAATAGCCACCCGCTTTCCCGCATGTACTCGACCGCCCTTCCGTTGCCGCCACCGTAATCGAGTCCGAGTATGGACGGCTTTTTACCCGCCAAAAACGTCGAAATCCATGTAGCGCTGCCCTTCGGCCGAACATCGGCATACTCTGGATCAATGACTGCATAATACTCTTGATTGTATATATAAGCCGTCCATTCGTCCCTCGTGAATTCATCGAAGAGGTTCGTGAAGATTAACCCGCATTCCCTGCATCGATAGTAAAGGACTGGAATCTTCGCCACCCCGAGGGGATACCTGCTCGCATGGGCGGCCTTGTTAAAGTCGACAAGATCATATTCGACTGTATCGCCTTCGCATATCTTGCAAGCAGGTGGAGCGGTAAAGGCTGCTAGATGATCAAATGCATATTCCCTTAACTCAATCATCGCCATTCCCTTTACGCAAGGCTTCGGTCGGTGTATCGATTTCGAGATTACAAGGCCGCACCAATACTCGCGTCGACGCCGTCATGTCGACCTGAATTTGTTTATACATAGCCTTAACGAGGTCTCCATTCTTTGGCTCATTTCCCTTGAAGCGTCTGATGTCAGCGGTCACAGCAATCACTCAGGTTGAGAGGGCTGTCCGTCACGTAATTCCTCATCTTTCGTCACGTATTCCCAACCGCTTGAGCCGAGCCTATCGGGCGAACGCCGGGCGATTCCAGGCCGGAGCCGTCAGGCGCTGAACATCGACCGCGAGACCATCCGCAAATACTTGGCACCGGCCGTGGCTGAAGGCTGGGACGAGGCAGTTGCCCGACTCCTCACACAGGCTTCCCTCGCTGTAGTGGTGTGGCAGTCGCACCACCCACTGAGGCTGTGCTGACAGAACGCCTTCGCCAACAACTTGGACAAGATAAGCACCCCCGCAGACTGATCGCAGGCTCGTCACCAGCTCCGTTAACACTAGGACCACGCCGAAACCGCGCTGGCCGAGGACCTTTCAGATCAAAGTTACTAACCGGAAGTCAGATCAAGGTAACTAACCGGCAGCGGCGATCTTGAGCTTGGTGGCGTCGCGATGGGCCAGCACGCGCTGCAGGAACGGGTGGCCGGTCTAGCGAGTAGGCTATTTGGCAATTGGCTCTGACCGCGTATCTGCGCTCACGGGGCATCGAGTGAAGCTGGAGTCACTATCACCATGGGCGCTAACTGCGCAATTGTGAGACGCCCGGTCGCTGCGCCGAGTCGCCACCTATATGCAAGACATGTTGGATCACAGTCACCCAGATGCCGACACGGTGCCGCCGACCAGCGTTCACCCGTCAACGACATCAGGGAAAACCACGCACGAGGCGGAGGCCACTTGCTAGTTTCCCAGATCTCGCGGAAACCATCAAAGGCATTTGCATTAGCGGGGACCCCGCATGCGGGCAACGCTCGGTCGCATCGTGAGCGCGAGAGCGATCAGGGGCGGAGGTAAGCATTTGCTAGTGCGTACGTCTCAGGTGTTCCAATGTCGATGATTCCCGAGTCCACTAAAAGAAATTTAGGGCGCAACCTCGGCAGCTCTGGCTCAAGAAAGTCCCTCTCGAACGAGAAAGAAGCCTGATCCGGCAGAAGGTCCAGCAAGCCGCGACGGCAAGCATATACGCCAGCGTTTACCGTTCCTTGTCCACTAGAGCGCTTCTCGGAAAAACCCACCACTACGTCGATTTCGGTAATGACGGTTCCGTACCGACTGACGTTGTCGATATTCGCGACACTCATACTGAGGCAGTTCGACCCAAGAAGATCGAGAAGACGTCGGTAACTAACATCGACGAACGTATCGCCATTTGCTAGGAGGAACTCATGAGCTAGCTGTCGCTCAGCCGCCTTCAACGCGCCTCCCGTACCGAGAGGATCTTCTTCAAAGCTATAGGTCACAGGAATGCCACCATAGTTGCGGCCGAAATGGGCTGTGATGACGTCGGCAGCGTGTCCGACGAGGAGGTGAACTTCCTCTACCCCCTGGTGAATTGCTCGGTCAAGAAGGTGCTCAAGGAACGGCTTGCCTGCGATAGATGCCATTGGTTTCGGCAGCCCATCCGGGATGGCGCCGCGTAACCTTGTACCAAGGCCGCCTGCGAGCACTACCAGCTGCATCGCAAACCCCTCTACTTGTCTCCGCCGCCGACATTCAAGTGCTTAGAGGCTTTGTTCACTTGGCGGGCTGGAATCCGCCAGGTCGTTGCACCGGTCTTCGTAAAAAGACACGGGTTCACAGACCCTCCGCACTCCCGCTCAAGACTGCGTGAAACTTCGATGCGGCGGCGAGGGTCAACGATCATCATGAGAAAGCCACCACCGCCGGCACCGGAGACCTTGCCGGCGACCATACCGTGCGACTCAGCTACGTGATACGCGCGCTCGATTGTAGGGTTGGATATCTGGGATGCAAGCCGCTTCTTCGCCTCCCACCCACGAAGCAGAGAATCTGCGAATCCGGGTATGTCACCAACTACGAGAAGGTCTTTCATTTCGAGCGCTTCGGCTCGAATCGCGTGAGTCGCGTTTAACGCGTCAGCGTCTCGTTTGACAACGTTGCGCTGCTGTTCTGCGATGACTTCCGACGAGAGACGGGATACCCCGCCAAAGTAGAGAAGAAGGGAAGCCTCCAGTTCGGCAATTACGTCCCGCCGTATCCGCAGCGGATTCACGACAACTTCTCCCTCGGAACGGGACTCCATGAAGTTAAATCCGCCGAACGCTGACGCATAGTGGTCTTGCCAGCCGCCAGCCATACCAAGATCTACGCGCTCGACCTGCCATGCCAATCGCGCCAGCTCGTATGGGCCGGGCGAAACCCCGATGAGTTCGCATGTAGTTAGCAACATTGCCACCACCAACGCAGAGGATGAACCCAACCCCGAGCCGGGAGGGGCGTCGACCTGTGTCGCAAGGTGGAGCGGAATGGGTACACCGTCATTGAATTCCGCGATTACACGCCGGTAGACGGCGACGTGTAGCGGAAAGTCCAATTCGAGCGTCGTGAGGTCATCAATGTCGGCCTCGCCAGCTCGATCGCGGTCCGGAGAGCGGAAGGCCACGGTGTCACCGAGTCCCCGTTCCGCGAACGCATACGCGTACCTATCGATCGTCGCGTTAAGGATTCGTCCGCCGAACTCGCTTGAGTACGGATCAACATCAGTACCACCACCGCCGAGTCCAAGGCGCAACGGCGCACGGCCTCTTAAGACTGTCATGAGTCCCGTTCCGCCCTCGCACGCGCTACTGCGAGAGCAAAGTCTCGGAGAGAATCAAAACATGCGTCGGCTATCCCGCCCACACCGACGTATCTCCCAATCTGAACACTTGAGCAGCCGCCGACCGCAGCCTCGATGTTAACTGCAGCTTCGAGGTCACTTTGGCTATCCCCAACCATTATGCTAAGCGACGGCTCACTGCGTGGATTCTGACGCAGCCACTCTAGAACCAGTCCTGGTCTTGGCTTTCGGCAAGCACAATGCGCCGACTCAAGGTGTGGACACACCTGGAAAGCATCTATCGTCACGTTGTCCACCGCTAGCTCCGATTGGATGTGCTGGTGAATTGCCGCCAAGTCGTCTGCGCTCATCACCCCCTTACCAACGCCCTGCTGATTGGTGACGACCACGATGTGTGGGGCCCATTCACGCAGCGTGACCAAGGCGAGCCGCGCCCCAGACAACCATTCAAAGTCTTCCCAGTTCCGCACGTAGTCGCCAACGACCCGCCGGTTCATGACACCATCTCTGTCCACGAAGAGACACCATTCACGGCCGGCTCGCTGCGCCACGAGTTCTCGGACGGCTAGGTCGGAGCTAGAATTTCTACTGCTCGGACGAGAAGAGCGCATACTCGACATGTTCGGAGATTGCATGGATGAAGACGATGTGAGACTCCTGGATTCGGCCAGTATCGCTTGACGGGACGTTTATCAAGAAGTCTGCGAACTCTGCCAGCTTTCCGCCCGTTTCGCCCGTCATCGCAATGACCGTTACACCTAACTGTTTGGCGGTGGTCGCCGCGCGAAGCACATTCGGGGAGTTGCCCGAAGTACTGATCGCTACTAGCGCGTCCCCGGGCCGCGCAGATGCTTCCAAGGCTCTCGCAAAAACGGTGTCGTAGTCATAGTCGTTTGCGACGGCCGTTAGGTGCGACGAATTGCAATGTAGCGCTTCGGCACTAAGAGGTGGCCGGTCAAAGATGAAGTGGCCTGTCAACTCCGCTGCGAAATGCTGCGCATCCGCAGCGCTGCCGCCGTTACCGCACATGAAGACTCGCGCTCCATTGCGGTATCCGGCAATCAGGCGGTCTCCCACTGCGCGCACGCTTCCCAGCAATACCGGATCTCTGAGAATACGCGTCTTGACCGCGAGTGTCTCGGCAAAGATCTCTTCAAGAGTCCTCACATTCCCCCTTTTGGCGCCACTCGCTAAGACCTGAAGTCGCCACGGACCGCCCCAGTGACTCAGGAGACCTCGTCGTTGTGATGTCGATCATCCTGCTTCACGACCGGCGTGTCGATTGTAGTGCAGTCGCCGGTCTTGCTCGAAGTGTGTCGCCGCATACTTATGGAGACGGCGGGGACGAACCGGAGTGGGCGACCTCTACTTCCCGTTGACCGCGGTCCGCCATCGAGAGCTCCGCCACCAACTCGGTGTAGAGCCGTTGATTGACCGCGCCAGCGACTCATAGGTTTCACCGACAGTTGGTGGAAGCATTCACAAACGACGCTGCAACGTATCTCAAATACTATGCGGTGTGAACGAAAGTGAAGTTGGTAACCCACAGGTGTTCGGGTGCAAGGGGATTCAAACCCTGCGACCGACGAGATCCTTCACTCGCTGTCGCATCATCGTCCACAGTCCGTGGCTTTGCGCACCCTCGATTGCCACGTGTCCCGAGTCCGAACATTGACAGTACGCGATCTGACCCGGCTGCGATCGTCACCGTGACTTGTTCCACCTCAACACTATTCAGTCCTCACCGTAGCGGGAACGTCGTTCGGCGAGTGGCGCCCGATATTCACCGACGTCGACAGAACTTCACTCAATCAACTCGTAGCCCTGACAGCCTTCACAACAATGTCGCGGCCCCTTAGGCTCCCCTCCTCAGCTAGCTGCGTCGCAACTCTCAGACTTTCGAAGCCCAAGGGACCTCACGGTGCAACGAAATCTCTATGACCGCGAAATCTCAACTGCCCCATTTAAAATCGCAGAGCCAGTCCGCTGCTCAGCATGCCTGTTAACCTAAGACTTGTCATCCACAGTTCAGTAGACCCACTCTGGGCACAATATGAAGCCAGCGAACACAACGTGAACGTAGCGGAGGTCTGTTGAGCGGCACAGAAAACGAATCCGTCCGGATCTATAGCCCCTTGCACAAGGTATCTGAGCATTTTGTCGAGCGGCTCACAGAGTCTCTTGAGGCTGGTGGCATTTCCGCTGTGCGTCTTGCGTCGCGCAACGGAGAGGTCGGAGATAGCCTCCGCGCGAAGGCGCTAGCGCTTGGCGCGCATGTGGGTAACGTTCGAAGGTACGTTCGCGAGAGCGGCCCGAACGTGGTTGCTTGGCCGTTGCTTGGCTGGTGGGAGGTGCCGCTCTGGCGTCATCGCACCCACAAGACTCTAATCGCCATGCACGATCCAGAGCCGCTTGTTAAGCAAAACGGCTTGTCTTCGCGGGCAGCGAATCATTCGGCGATGCTGGCGGGATCAAATTGGCCCCAGCTAGTCACGATGAGCCCTGAAGCTTACGCCGTCGCGGCGAAGTATTTCAATCCAAAGCAGATTCATCTTGCACCACACCCTATGAGAGCCCCAGATTTAGGCAATGCGACGCGGGTTGGTCGAGCGGTTCTCGTCCTGGGCCAGTTTAAGCCTGCACGAGATTTGGATGCGATGGCCGCTATAGCATGCTCGTTGCGTGGCGCCGGTTGGGAGCCGACTGTTGCGGGTCGCGGTTGGCCGCAGATACCCGGCTGGCAAGTCATCAATCAGTTCGTGAGTGAACCCGAGTTCAACGATTTGCTGGCATCGGCTGCAGTCCTACTACTTCCCTACCGTTATTACTTTCAGAGCGGGGTAGCACTGCGCGCTCTCGAAGCCGGATTGCCTGTCGTAGGCCGTAGCACAGGCTTTCTTAAATCGATCTTGGGCGAGAACTTCTCGGGTGCAGTTAGAGACTGGGATGACCCGAGTTCGTGGTTGGCGGCTGTGGAGGCGGCTGTGTCCGCCCAAGCGGAACAGATGCACGCGGCAGCAGCCTATTCGAGCCGAGGAGCGGCCGAGTGGCGCGCACTCGTGATGCGATCGACAGATTAGCCCGGGATTGGCGGCGTTTCGATGATTAGTAACACTGAGGGTGCCATGCATGTCCTGACAGTTCACTTCAACACCCCAGAATTAACTTCTCGGCTCGTCCGGGACTTTCCGCCACACACGCCCCACGGCCGCGCAGTTTTCATTCACATACTCGACAACTGTTCGACGCCACAGAACCTTCGCACACTCCGCCAGAACATTGAGGGGTTGGCGTGCGTGACGCTTGTAGTCAGTGATGAGAACCTTGGATTTGGCCAGGGAATGAACGTGCTTGCCAGGACTGATACCATTTGCGAATCAGATATTCTTTGGCTCTTGAACCCTGATACGCGGCTTCGGGCGGGTTGCCTTGAGCTGCTAGAAGAGGAACTCGATTCCCGCTACTTTGCCGTCGTCTCGCCGCTCATCTACAGCGGAAATGGAGCAGATTCCTGGATCTGGTATTGCGGCGGCTCGATCAGTACGCGCGACTTACGCGTAAAACATCGGTTCTATGGATGCGAGCTTGCCGCGGCACCGCATGGCTCGTTCGAAACGGAGTTCATCACCGGCGCGGCCCCGATGATGCGGACTTCTACCTTTCGCGCAGTCGGAGGTTTCCCACGCAACTATTTCCTCTATTGGGAAGATACGTACTTCTCTTGGAAGGCTCGCAACTTAGGGTTTCGGCTGGGTGTCGTACCGTCCGCTCATCTATGGCACGCTGTCGGCGCCTCATCGGGGTTTGGCCAGAGCCGCACCTTTTACTATTGGTCCGCCCGCAATCGCTTCACGTTCGCGAGCGACATCGGAGTTCCGCTGCGTCGACTGATCACCGGGCGCGGTGGTCTTGAATCGCTTCGTCCCGTCGTGAAGGCGTTGCTCGAGCGGGAGGGTCGTTGGTCAAAGACCGGCGCAGCTGTCCAAGGTACGTTCGAAGGCCTTAGGCGCCCTCACACAGTCCGCTGAAACTATCTGGCGCTAGCGCTACCTCGATTCGGTGATTGGCAATGCACCTGTCCTGCAGGGAGTATGGAGGCATCTCTAGGATTCAGGATTCCGATAAGGCACGTCGGAGATGAAGAGTGTTGCCGCAAGTCCACGGGTAAAGTCTCGGCTGGTGGAATGTATCGTGTACACGCCTGGATGTCATGCTGCGGGAATTACACCCGGAAATCCCTGATGGTCAACGAGAATTCTTGCCATCTCGGCAACACACCCGGCACCAAAGCAGGGTATCCCCAACTCATGGTCGCACTACTTCTAGCCTCGACTACACCCAGCCGGATCTGCCAGCCCAGTTACGATGGCGACGAAGACACCAACGTTAGGCTGCCGATTGTATAAGGGTAAATCGCATTATGCCGCGGCGTATCCGCGCCCGAAGGTAGCAATAAATTGTGGGTGGGCGCTCGGACTCGTAGCTTCCCAGGCCGTTGCTCGGGCACCATCGATACTCTGCTGTCCCAAGCGCGGGCAGATCCTCAATGCACTCAACATCCGGAGTGCAGCAGTGCTCGCACATAACCCGCCGATTGATAGAAGTACTCGTAGATCCATCTCGCGGGGGACACATCTGCTGGGCTCGCCACCATAACCAATTCTCCGTCATAACACTGCTCAAGGATGTACCTAGCTCGGGATATGTGCGGTCGAAATGTGACAGCGATGACCGTACGCCAGCCGTGTTCTGACGCGAGTTGGCGCAATTCCCGGGCCTCACCCAGTGTCGTCGACGGGTCCGCGACGAAACATAGCTTGGTGATTCGCGGTTCGGGAAATTCACATACCTTAGTCCTAGCGGGGTCCCTTGTCGGATTCCACATCGACACGACCACTATCGGTGCCCAACCCTCTTTCGCCAGGTTGATACCGAATGAGTTACGGTCCCAGCCATAACCACCGAGGACGAATATCGCATCCGCATGGCGCAACGGGTCGGTTTGCGGGTAAACGTATGCAGGCAACCCGGCGACGGCGGCCGTGACCGCGAATGCACACCCAACCGCAAACCACCGTGTTACTGCGCGGCATGTTGGCCGATTACGACGAGGCACGTTGCGGCACAGCCAATTCGATACAAGTATTGACGGTCTCCGCGCTGGCTGGCGGACCGGTCTCGCGTCGTAACACTAGTTCAGTCTATCTCGGAGGTATGCCAACATTCGACTGCGAGGAGTGCCGAGAGTGAACGTACACCCAGCTACGGAATGCCGCCTGCGAGCCCTGGCAGGACACCAAATTCATCTATCAGTAAGGTTCTAACGGATTGCGGCGTGCCCATCTTGCCGCGCAGCGCCAACGTAGGCGGCTTCGCGAATTTGCGGCCAATGAGTTGGAGGAGATCACGCTGCCGCGACGTCGAAGACGCGGTAGGGTTCGGCAACTTGCTCGACAGTGTGCCACGGCGAAGCTGAGGCCCACTTAGCTCAAGATTTCTCGAGATCGTGTAGTCCTTTGCGGATGCCGGACTTCACCTGGAAGGATTCTGCGACGAGTACAGGAACCAGTTCCGGCTCCCCGATGTGGCTTGGCGCAAGCTGCGTCGGTCATCTTTGCCGCCGACATCCGCGACATCACCCATACCGCCGCATAGCCCGCCTGCCTCACATTGATTTGCCGTCTAATCACACCCGAATAGCCTGTCGCTGCTGCGTGCGTGAAATGGCTCCGGGTCGTGGCTCGATTCAGACTTCCGGCGCAATTCCACTTGACTTGGCACACCTTGCGGCGCAGATCTGGTTGAGGGGATGTAACCGAGGTAACGCCTGTTCGATTCATTTCGGGGCTCCCGCCAACCCCGAGGAATCTGGGATGCACACTGGGTGGGGCCACGGAAGATGCAACGCGGCTGGTGCGCAAATTGGTTGAGCCCTCTGAAACTAGCGGAGCCGAAGGTGAGCGGTCATGACTGACAGTGACTCTGGCAGCGGCTACCCCCATCAGGGTCGCCGCTCGGTCGCGATCATTGGGACGCGTGGATACCCAAGTTTTTACGGTGGCTTCGAGACCTTAGTTCGCAAACTGGCGCCGTACCTCGCTAGCCGCGACTGGGACGTTACCGTGTACGGACGTCCTGGCGCGACGGTCAATGATGACGACCCACGGAGAGAAGGCATCCGGTGCATAACCACCAAGGGAATAGAATCGAAGTCGCTTAGCACTCTTACCTACGGTGCGACCTCAGTAATCGATGCGTCAAAAAGGAAGCCGGATGTGGCTTTGGTAATGAACGTCGCTAATGGCTACTGGCTTCCGCTACTTCGGGCTCGCGCTATCCCCTCGGTTGTAAATGTGGATGGGATCGAGTGGAAGCGAGACAAGTGGAGCACTCTCGGCAAGGCAGTGTTCAAGATCGGCGCCAAACTTACCGCGCGATACGGCGGATTGTTGATCGCGGATTCGAAAGAGATTGCGACTTTCTGGAAGAAATACTTTGACCGCGATAGTACCTATATCGCGTACGGAGGGGATCGGTTCGAAAAACAACTTGGTGCCGTTGCCAACCTCCCCACGAGGGGGTATGTGTTATTTGTAGCGCGGCTTGTGCCTGAGAACACCGTCGCGGAATTCCTAGATGCTGCAGAGCGTATCGCCCAGAGATATCCCGTAGTTATCGTTGGTTCTTCGGGTAGTGGCGGACCATTTGAGTCCCGACTTCGAAGCCTATCGAATTCAAATAGTAGTGTGCAGTGGCTCGGACATCTTGCCGACGATGGTAAGTTGAATTCGTTATGGCAGAACTGTGGAGTATATTTTCATGGACACAGCGTGGGTGGAACCAACCCGGCACTCGTCCAAGCCATGGCCTGCGGAGCTCCAATCTTAGCGCGCGACACGGTCTTCAACCGCGAGGTATTGTCGGACGCTGGCCTCTTCGTTAACCCGAACTGCGAAAGCATCGTTAATGCAGTGGAAATGCTGCTGTCGGATGAAACGTTGCAGGAGTCGCTGAGCGATTGCGCTCAAAAGCGCGCAACAGCGGCGTACTCGTGGGACGCCGTGTGCGCGCAGTATGAGGCCACATTGATTCGTGCGATAGGTAGCCGATGAATTATTGTACTCTTCCGGCGGGCCCGACATATGCAGCGAACGACAGAACATGCGACGGCGACTATTCCTCCGAGGTGCTCAACGCAGTGAACCACTTACGTCGCTACCAAACCGATACTTTCACGTCTTCGTTACATCCTTCGCCTCGCTATCAAATCGATACTTCGGCGTGGTTGTTATATCCCTTCGGGTGTGACAGTTTGACCCCCACTGCCAAGCGCGACCGTCAAGCCCTGTCAGCTGCAGCCGGAGGTGTCGGACGCCATGCCGATCGGCGTATAGGTCGGTATCAGCCAGTCGAGATCGCTCCGGCGGCCTGCGTCCGTGACGTAGCTAGCGCGATCGTCCGCTTTGCTACTTTATGGACCGCCATCGTTTTAGATAAAATTCTGCTACGAGCACCGACAGGCGCACAAGCTATTAGGCTTGACCCGTGCCCCATCGACCCGTGAGGATCGCGATCCTCGGCATTAACTACGCTCCGGAGCCGACCGGTATTGCTCCATATACGCATGGGATCGCGGCAGGACTTTCTAAGCGGGGGCATGAGGTGTTGGTTTTGACAGGTCACCCTCACTATCCGTATTGGCAACGTGATGGGAAGAACGCCAGGTTTCGATCTGAGGAGTCGTTGGACGGAGTACGCGTCCGTCGTTTTAAGCACCCAGTCCCACAACACCATTCGTGGATCGGGCGCGCCGCCATGGAAATTGCGTTCGGACTGCAGATACTTACCACACGCTGGGGCCGTCCCGACGTGGTCATTTGCGTAACACCCCCGCTTCTTGCCGCGGCGATGTCATCGGTGCGGGCCAGGTCAACGTGGCCCAGACCATCACTTGGCATCTTGGTGCAGGATATGTATAGCCGAGGAATTGCCGAGACCAAAGCGACTTCAGGCTTGTCAGCCAAGGCGGTACGGGCCATCGAAGCTCTGACGATGAGGCTGGCCGACAGCGTTTCGGTAATACACACGGGCTTCGCTCGCGATCTCACCGAGGATTTTAATGTCGACACACAGCGCATACAAGTAAACCGAAACTGGACTCATGTCGATCCGCCTGATACGACGGCGAGCGCGGCGTTTCGCGATGCTCACAATTGGGGCGCCAATGACGTGGTGGTGCTGCACGCCGGCAACATGGGTTATAAGCAGGGCCTAGAGAACGTCGTCGCCGCCGCGAGACTTGGCAATCAGCACAGTCGCCCAGTGAAGTTCGTGCTACTCGGGGACGGAAACCAACGCGCGAGCCTGCAGAAACTCGCCGGCGGGATGCCGACCCTTGAGTTCCTCCCACCGGTGAGCGATGGTGAGTTTCCCGCCGCACTAGGTGCGGCGGACGTACTTCTGGTCAACGAACGGCCGGGAGTCGGGCACATGTCAGTCCCGAGCAAGCTGACCTCGTATTTCAACTCCGGTAAACCCGTGCTCGCTGCGACTGATGAAGCCGGATTTACTGCTGCCGAAATAGCTGCTTCTGGAGCTGGCGTGTGCGTGGCCGCCGACCGCCCCGACCTTCTGTTAAGCGAGGCGATCCGCCTTGGGACGGACCGCGACCTCGGCAGGCAACTGGGTGAGGCGGGTCGGGCTTACTGCGACGAGCTGTTGTCCGAAGAGGCCGCACTCGATCGCTACGAACAGTGGGTCATCGACCTGGCGGACATGCGTCGGTCTGGGCGGGGGGGGAATTGACAGCCAAGAAGGCGCTGATCACCGGAATCACCGGACAAGATGGTTCGTACCTCGCAGAATTCCTGCTCAATAAGGGATACGACGTCCATGGCGTGATTCGACGCGCTTCGACGTTCAATACGCACCGAATCGATCACCTGTACGTGGATCCTCACGATGTCGGCACTCGGTTGTTCTTGCATTACGGCGAACTGATGGATGGACCACGTTTGTCGGGGTTGCTTTCTGAAATTGAGCCGGACGAGGTCTATCACCTAGCGGCGCAGTCTCATGTAAGGGTCAGTTTCGACGAACCTGAATTCACCTGCGAAACAACCGGATTAGGAACGATCCGCCTTCTTGAGTCGATCCGCCAGCTTGGGTTGGGATGTCGCTTCTATCAAGCCTCGAGTTCGGAGATGTTTGGCTCCTCTCCCCCACCGCAGAATGAGACCACTCCGCTTCACCCGCGATCGCCGTACGGATCGTCGAAGCTTTTTGCGTACTGGTCGGCACGCAACTATCGCGATGCCTACGGCCTGTACGTGGTGAACGGGATCCTGTTCAATCATGAATCACCCAGACGTGGTGAAACCTTCGTTACCCGCAAGATCACTAGAGCTGTAGCTCGGATCGATGCTGGGGTGGATCAGCACCTCTGGGTTGGCAACATCGATGCGATCCGAGATTGGGGGTATGCGCCCGAATACGTCGAGGGTATGTGGCGGATGCTGCAAGCAGACCAACCTGGTGATTACGTCCTCGCAACCGGTGTGGGTTACACGGTTCGGGACTTTCTCGCGCTCGCTTTCGATCAGGTTGGGTTGGACTGGGAGAAGTATGTCCGGTTCGACGATCGTTATCGTCGACCGGCCGAGGTCGATGCGCTCATCGGCGACGCGTCGCTCGCCGAGACCAAAGTCGGCTGGAAGCCGCAGGTATTTATGCCACAACTCGTAAAGATCATGGTTAAAGCCGACGCGCAAGCGTTCGAAAGTCGTACGCCGGTGGTCGACTGTCCTGACTTGCCGGCTTGGCGCGTATGAGTCGTCCTTACGCCTCTTGAGGATCCAGACCTGCCGTTCGCGCGCCGTGAGTCCCAATTCAGCGGCAAGGCGTTGATGAAGGGAGAAGCAAGCCATGAGAAGCAGGCAGAGCACGATCAATGATTATGACTCAAATCCACATAACTGAAATCCCGCTGTGGCTTGGCTCACCACATTTGCCTAGTAGCCAGGCGAACGCCGAGGCTCCCTAACTTTTATCAAGTAGCGGCTTTGGGCATGAGCACAGCGCTGTGAGCAGCGGTTCGGTTGGTTCTCGTTTCCGATTGTTGCAATAAGGATGGGGCGTATGGTGCTGTGGTGGCCTATATGCACACGGTAAGACCGCCTCAGGCCATTGCGATGGGGTCATGAGGTCTGGGGTGACGCTCCATCGACCACCTCGGCTCCGTACATGATTAGGTGGCTGTCAGCGTTGAAACCTGCTGCCGCCCAAGGGTTGGCCGTTGCGCCGGTCGTGCTCGAGCCTGGCGTCGTGAAGCGGTCGGCCTCAGAGCCGTCGCCCATTCCCGATTCCGCTCGTGCTCAAACGAAGCGGACGGAGTCGAGGCTCGCTACAGTTGCAGAAGTACTGCAGGCAGAACTGGAGGAGGTGGGCCGAGTTCGTAATCGAATTGAGCAGGCATTGGTCCTCCATAGGCGAAATGGCAGGACAATCCCCAACAGCTACGACCACAACGCTTCAGCCGCTTGTGGCCTACGAGGCAGTGCCATACGCCGGAAGACTATGCGCCGCTTGCCGATACGCTGCACAAGGACAACCCACTGCGGGGCTTGCCTAAGAGCACTCAGAGGACATCAGTATTCCGCAAGAATTTCTGTCGGCGCCGACCTAGCAGCGCACTTGGCCGCCCTCTGTGGATGCCGATGTTTGGACTACTTAGCTATGTCAGAGGCGACAACATCGAACGTTGACTCGATAGGAACGAACCAGCTAGCGAACACAGAAACTGACGAAGCCCAACTAGGTTTGTCGATCAGGTAGGGAGGGGTGAAGTGGATCTAATTGACGTTGTTCGGGCATGCTTTCGACGGTGGTACGTGGTAGTTCCTTTATTGCTAATCACGGGGTATTTTGCGCATCACTTTTACGCTTCGGTGAAGCCAGTGTATTACTCCAACGCAGTGATCGCGATTGCACCACCCAACTTGCAGATGCAGTACCGGGGCGATGGCGTGCCGGTGCCTCGTAATGGCCTCTTGGATGTGGGTGGTCCCACGTTTGTTACAAACTTGGCTGTGCTCGGGTTCGACGAGCCCGCCGTAAGAGAACGCGTGGTAGCTGACGGCGGCATGGCGAATTTCACGGTGAGAATGTTTCCCTCACCCGTAACCGGAAACGGCGCGGGCGAACAGCTGCCGCTTATAATGATCGAAGCGACCGAAAACGACCCCGCCTCAAGTCAGAAGACGGTTCAATTGGCCGCTGCCCAGTCGGATTCCGTTCTTCGCAATTTGCAGCAACAGGCTCAGGTACCGGATGATCAGATGGCAACTGCCCTTATGGCATCGTCGCCCTCCTACCCAGCAGTTGGAGTTCCGAGCCGTACCAAATCGACGTTGTATATAGCACTTTTGGGCATCGCGATCACGGTGATCATCGCCGTGATCGCGGATTCGATATTGATCCGGAGACCATCGCGCCGAAAAATCGAGCCCGTGAAAAGGCACAATGCAGGCGCTGCTGGCGAAGTATCAGCTGGGGCCACGCAACGGGATGAGAACGTTGCCGCCGATATGGCCGTGGATAGTCGGTGATGACTGCACTGTCCGCGGATACCGTTCCTCCTACAAACTCGCGTTTAAATGGCTTCCTTGCGTCACGGGCTCAGGGTGACACACCATGGCTCTTGGCTACGCTCTGCCTCATCATCCCGTTGCTGCCTTCGTACGTAGTGCCATTTGGTAATCGCGCCCTGTCCCCAGCGCTGATGATTTCGAGCGTGCTTCTCGGCTTAGTCATCCTTGGATTCATTGTCGGCCGACGTGACGCACAAGTCGCAACAGTAATGCCAGGAGTAATCATTGTATTGGTATATCTCGCGCTCGCACTAGTGGCCTACATAAGTGGAGCATCGGGAAGTGCCGCGGAACCTAACAGAAACTTGCCATTCACGATTCTGCTAGGCACCCTTGGAATCGCACTTTACGCTATGACGCGGATTACCAACACTTCACAGCGGTCCCTTGTGTTGGGAACCCTCGCGGTGGGACTCACCTATCTTTGCATGGTCGGCGTACTGCAGAATTATATGGACGTCGACCTTCGCTTGCTGTTTCAACCACCCGGTTTCCTCGAGGCGCGACAGATGTCGCAAGCAATAAACGTTCCTACGCTGCAGCGCTTCGACGCAAAACGGTCATTCGGAACATCCGATCACGCCGCTGAGTTCTCTGTCCTCGCCGCGGTGGCGGTTCCGCTGACGATTCACTTCGCACGCTATGCAACAATGCAGGTCACAAGATTTCTTGCTGCGGTTGGTACCGGCATTGCCTTGATAGGCGTGCTAGCCGGAGTTTCCAGAAGCGGCGTCGTGGCGCTAGCGGGTGCTTTACTTATCTATATCTGGGCATTCAAGGTCCGCACCCTGTTGCTGGGATCAATTGCCAGCGCCGTTCTACTCATTGGAATGGCGGTTGTCATCGGACCTGCTGCAATCGTGCGTAGTGCTCAGGCCCTTTGGCGAGCAATCACTGAAGGTGCCTCGTTCGAAGACCCAAGTGTCGTAGCACGCGTGGAGCGATACGCAGCTATATCACAGGTCTTTCAGGACCATCCGTTCCTTGGCCTCGGTGTGGGTAGGTTTCCACCTAACATTGACGTGTTAGATAATCAGTGGCTGAAGGCACTTGTGGAGGGCGGCCTCGTAGGTGTTGTAGCGATGGCGGTGTTGGCCATCGGTGGCCTTGTCGGCATCGCCGCGGCCTTGCGGGTTGCACATACACCGCGCGAACGTGATCAGGCCTATATGACAGGGGCCATTTTCACCGGGATTTTAGCCACTAGCTTTACCCTCGATCTCTTTCTGTTCGCCCAAGCCACGCTTGTGCTCTTTTTGGCTTTCGGATTGCTCTGGTCAAACTATAAGGTCCCGATTTCGAAATCACAGTCACTTGACGATGTTTCGCTCAACGCTTCCAGTCGACCGTTGTGAACTTTAGCTCTCCGGTCCGCCAAGGTCCCGACTGCGATCTACGCGAAGCCTTCTTTTAGCGTCTGAACCTGGCGACCTCCTACCGCGGATTGAGCTCCGCTCTCTGCCATAAAGCGCGGGCATCGATTACTCGCGGCTGTAACCGTCGGAGAACTTCTTCAGACCGCTCACATTGCCAGAGAGTAGGAGTTGCATTCCACTGCGTATTTTTTGGTCATCCCAGTTCCACCACTGAAGTGCCAAGAGTGTGTCGACGTCATGCATTGGAAATCGGTGCCTAACCAGTTTGGCTGGGTTCCCGACCACTATGCCGTACGGCGGGACGTCGCGCGTGACGACCGCCCCAGCGCCTATGACCGCGCCGTCACCGATCCGAACGCCGCTCAGAATCATCGCTCTAGTCCCGATCCATACGTCATTCCCGATCAAGACGTCGCCGCGAGATGTCGGACGTCCGACAAAATCTCGCGCTGGAGGGTTGGACTCATCAAAAGGAAAGGTCGTGATCAAGTCGAGCCGGTGGTTGCCACCAAGCACGATCATCACATCCTCAGCGATTGAGCAAAAGCTGCCAACGCGTAACGTTGTCGCGTCATCCCACTCGAGGATATTTGGTCGACCGTACGTCCCCCGGCCCACTGGGAAGCGTTGCTTCCAATCCTCAGCCTTCCTTCTGTTGATGCGACTCACCAAGCGTCGAATCAAGGACTTGTAGATTTCTGTTGTCCTCTCTAATTCGGACCAGGTAGGGACGTCGAAGCGGGCGACATTTCAACTAGCAGTCGGGCGTCAGGCCTCGCACCCGGGTCTAGCAAATGCCCACATCCGGTCCCCGAGCGGCCAAGAAGTGGCGAGCCAAGCCTACGTGTCTGGGGGCGTCGGCGTGTGTCTGTGAGACAGGCGATGGTGTTGACCGTGATCGTGCGCTCGACGGCGACCCCGCTCGGCGAGCTGACAAGACACGCTTCTCGCAGTGCCGGCGCCGCGTGAGGCGACCCGGTCAATGTGCTGACCGATCTGGAGCGGCGGCCAGTTCTGGCGGTGCTCAACGGTGTCCGCTTCGTCGTCTGGCACATCATCGGCAGGCCTAGGGTATTGCCTAAGAACGCGCTGGTCGCCGAACGCCGCACTGTGGTGCGGCGCTCGGCGGAGGTGTGTCCGAAGCATCGCGCCCGCGCCGCAGATCGTCGCCGTGCTACAGGCCGATATGGGAGTCGCTCGGTCATTCCCAGCCCCGTGTCCAATGACCCCACTCGGAGTCGATGTTCGAGCCGTTGAAGTACGCGCCCCAGGCTCCTCAAAGGCACGGTTACTGTCGTGGGCTCGCCCATTCATAGGCACTTCACCAAACTGGTACAACCTGTTGACGACAGTCGCAAGCAGGCCAATACGAGGAGTCGGTTATAGCCCGGCGACGCTAGAAGAATGGTGAAAGGTTCTGAGGGGCTTCAGTCTCCGAGACGGGATGGTGGTTGATCTCGTCCACGATCTGTGGCAGGTGCATCTCTAAGGTTTCATCCCTCAGCGCCCGTCGCTGGCCAATGGACAGGTCGCCAACGACTAGGCCGTGGGT
>Ga0105247_10000381_pt1 | contig 37703 bp, 33 predicted proteins | sample KBSS24metaG_FD_81519 | JGI IMG/M metagenome (GOLD analysis project Ga0105247, IMG submission 81519) | Switchgrass rhizosphere microbial communities from Kellogg Biological Station, Michigan, USA - KBS S2-4 metaG | ecosystem: Host-associated > Plants > Roots > Rhizosphere > Soil | place... | reverse complement strand
CTCGCCATAAACGCGAAAGCCCGCCAGTTGGCGGGCTTTGACGTTTATGGCTGGGGTGGAAGGATTCGAACCTCCGAATGGCGGGATCAAAACCCGCTGCCTTACCACTTGGCGACACCCCAGCATTTCAAAACACAATCAAGCCGACCGGCTCCGTGCACGCAGTAGCTCGTGCACCGGCGAAACATTCAGTCCACGAGCAACGTAACTCGTCCAGCGATCAGGCACGCGCGCCGCGAGGCGCTCCGCGTCGATCGCGGTGGCACAGGGCGCGAAGATACAGGAACCCGTTCCGGTAAGTCGGGCCGGCGCAAACCGACCGAGCCAGTCCAGCGCGTCCGCGACCTCGGGAAACCGCGCCCGCACCACTGGCTCGCAGTCGTTCCGACCGCCCGATTGAAAAAAGTCGCGTATTGTGATGACGGGGGAATTTCGTGTCAATTCAGGGCTCTGGAATACGTCACGGGTGCCCACTGCCACGCCCGGATGGATCACTACATACCAGCTCTCCGGCAGCTCCAGCGGCTGGAGATCTTCCCCGACCCCCTGTCCCCAGGCAGAAGAACCTCGAACAAAAACAGGCACATCCGCGCCTAGCGGCAGCCCGAGCCTGGCCAGCTGATCCACCGGCATCCCGCAGCCCCAAAGCTCATTCAGGCCCAGCAGCACGGTAGCGGCATCCGAGCTGCCCCCGCCCAATCCGCCGCCCATGGGTATCCGCTTCCGCACCCGCAGCGTCACGCCCAGCCGGCAGCCGGTGGCGACCTGCAACGCCCGCGCTGCTCGAACCGTGAGATCAGCCTCCGGATCGACGCCGGGAGGTCCGTCGGGTCGCTCGATCCGACCATCCGGGCGCACGGAGAGCGCGATCGTGTCGCACAGATCAATTAGCTGGAATACCGTCTGAAGCTCGTGGTAGCCGTCAGGCCGGCGGCCGGTGACGTGCAGGAACAGATTGAGCTTAGCGGGCGCTGGCCAGAGTGTTTCGTCGGTCACGAATTCCAGCCATCCACAACCACGCGTAAGCGCACACCTTGCCGCTGAAGCGTCAGTTTCGACGGCAGCCACTCGCCGCGCACAGACATGTAGTCCGTATATTGAATCTGCCACCCGTCTTGCTGAAGAGCTGCCAAGCGCTGTTGCGCATCCAGCGTTTCCTGCGCGGGATGTCCGGGCTCGGGCACGCCCTGAATCCAATAACGCAGACTGTCCAACGGCGGATCGAAGCCCAAGCGGTTCGCCAGCTCCGCCCGCGCAGCATCGTTATCGAGGCGCTCGCCACGGGAATTGACGATGCTGACCGCAGAACCGTCCGAAGTCACTTGAACTCCCCCGGTGCCCAAAGGCCCATCAAGCGACATGCGCGTCTGCTTGCCATCCTGCGTCCAACGCAAACGCGCGTTGAACCCCTCGCCAGCGGCAGCTACGGCGACCCGTCCTTTTAACTCGAACCTATCGCGCGCCTGCAATTGAGGCCGTCGTACTTCCCACGTGGCTGCGGGCCCTTCATGTACGGGAGGAACTGTACGGCAACTCGCAAGCATGACAGCGAGGACCGCCCACAGAACTTTACGGAGCATCGGCCAGAAACCGCGCCATCGTCGCCTTGAGCAGCGGTGCATCTGGCGCACGCGCAACAGCAGCCGCCCAAACCCGGCGCGCCTCCTGGTGTTTACCGCTTGTCCACAAGGCCTCGCCCCAATGCGCTGCGATGTCTGAATCGTGTTCCAGCGAATAAGCGTGCTCGAGTTCGGTGACAGCACCCTTTGCGTCACCCCGGCGATATCGCACCCAGCCAAGACTGTCCAAAACCGCGGGGCTATCAGGCGTCACGCTCAAAGCCTTGTGAATCAGCCCCTCTGCGCGCCCGAGGTCCAGACTGTGATCGGCCAGCGTGTATCCGAGGGCATTCATCAAGACCGGATCTTCCGGACGATCCTGCAGCAGCTTCTCGAAGACTTCGACCGACTCTTTGAGGTGTCCCGCGCGCTCGAGAATAACCGCGCGGTCATACTCGATCGCCGGATGCTTTGGATGCAACTCGAGCGATGCTGTAAGCAACTTGAGACCGGTTTCCGCGTCGCCGTGATCGGCAAGCAGTCGCGCCTCTGAACGCCGCGCGTCGAACTCCGTATCCGGATGATCGGAAACGTAGTCATCCAACAACAACATCGCCTCGGTCCGCTTGCTCCGTGTTAACAGAATCGAAGCCGCCTTCGACCTGGCCACGAGCGCGAACGATGAATCGGCGAGCCTGCGATATCCGGCGAGGGCCGCGTCCGCATCGCCGTCGCGTGCTGCGATATCGGCCAGGTACAACAGGGCGGCGTCTGTCGCCTCACCATGCGTGGCGAGATCAGCGAAGCGTTGTTGCGCTTCCTTCATGTCGCCAGCGTTGTACGCAAGCAAGGCGAGACGCCGGTCAATTTCGCTGGAAGATGCTTTCGTGCTGCGCAGGCGCTCCAACTCCTGGTGCGCTTCCTCAATACGATCCAGCGCGGCCAGCACTTCAGCGAGCTCGAACGCTCCCCGCGTCGCATCTTCGCGCATGATTTCGCGAGCGGTAGCAATCGCCTTCGGCGCATCTCCCCGCACGACGTACGACCGTGCCAACACCCGCTTGGCACCTAACTGCTTCGGATCTCGATCCAGCGCCTGTTGCGCATAGCTTGCAGCACGCTGCGCGTCGTTGGCAGCAAGTGCCAGCTCAGCCAGAAGAGCATCCGTATCGGGTGAAATGGCAGCCGGATCCAACGCGCCGGTCATGGCAGCCAGCACCGCGGGCGCGTCCGACTGCTCCAGCAGCAGGCCTGCGAGCTCGCTGAGGCCCGCAGAATCCGATGCGTTCTCGGTCTTCGCATAATCGACGATGGCAGAGCGTGCGTCGGCAATGCGATAAAGCTTGATCGCGACAGTCGCGTACACGGCAGCTGCTTCGCGATCGGTAGGGGCCAGAGCCCGCCAGCGCGTGGCGGCCTTCCAGGCAGCGGGCACGTGCTCGCAGGCGAGTGCGACCGTGCTGGCGTGCCGAGCGAGAGGTGCTGCCCCGTATTGGGACGCCTCGGCGTAGCTTTCTGAGGCCGTCTTGCAATCGCCACGTGCCAACGCAATTTCAGCAACGATGGTCAGCGCCGCCGGATCGTGAGAGTCCGGTTTTTCCTTGGGCACCGGCCCACCGGCACAGCCCACCAGGAGAACACAGCCGGCAACCAGTAGTTGGGCGTAGCCCATGACTAATTTTCTATGCACGAGGACTACTTTACGGCAACGCCCGCATATTGTGTGCCTTGTCAGGGGCGCCAGCGATCCCGGAGAATGCGCCCCGCCCGCCATAAGCCACTATCCCATGAAGGAATCCATACGCCAGCGCCTCGAGAAGATGACCGACCGGTTCGAAGAGGTCGGCCGGCTGCTTGCGACCGCTGAAATTGCCGGCGGATCGCAGCAATTCCGGGATCTGTCCATGGAGTATGCACGGCTGCAGCCGCTCGCGGACGGCTACCGCGGATACCATAATCTCGAGCGCGATCTGGTGGCAGCCCAGGAAATGCTCGCCGACTCCGACCCGGATATGCGCACCATGGGCGCCGAAGAGGTCAACCGCGTCGGGCAAGACATCGCTGCGGCCGAGGCCGACCTGCGTAAGCTGCTCATCCCCAAGGACCCACGCGACGACAAGAACATCTTCCTCGAGATCCGCGCCGGTACGGGTGGAGACGAGGCGGCCATCTTTGCGGGCGACTTGTTTCGGATGTACTCGCGCTACGCCGAGGATCGTGGGCTGACCGTCGAAATCGTCAGTGAAAACCGCGGTGAGCACGGGGGCTACCGCGAGATCATCAGCCGCGTTGCCGGCCGCGGTGTGTTCTCGCGGCTGAAATTCGAGTCGGGCACCCACCGTGTGCAGCGTGTTCCGGCCACCGAGGCACAAGGACGTATTCACACGTCGGCCTGCACAGTTGCCATCCTGCCGGAGCTCGATGAAGTCGAAGAAATCGACCTCAATCCGGCCGATCTGCGCATCGACACCTATCGTTCCTCAGGCGCGGGTGGTCAGCACGTCAACAAGACTGATTCGGCGATCCGCATCACACACATACCCAGCGGGATTGTCGTCGAGTGTCAGGACGAGCGCTCCCAGCACAAGAATCGCTCGCGGGCGATGGCGTTGCTCAAGGCCCGGCTGCTCGCGGCCGAGCAGGAAAAGCAACAGACGGAGCAGGCGCAGTCACGCCGTCTGCAGGTTGGAAGCGGCGACCGGTCGGAGCGTATTCGTACGTATAACTTTCCGCAGGGCCGTGTAACCGACCACCGGATCAACCTCACGCTGTACCAGCTACAGAAAGTGATGGATGGACAGCTCGATGAGCTGCTCGATGCCCTCCAACAGGAATACCAGGCAGAGCAACTCGCCGCCGAGGAGTGATGGATCTAGAGAAGGGGCTGGTGGTCGACAGCGTCACTGGAGTAGACGTTGCCCTCCCCATTGCCGGCCCTGGAGCCAGATCGTTCGCCTTCATCATCGACTGGCACATACGGACGATCCTGAGTGTCGCCTGGTATATCGTCGCTGCGATGTTGCACAACGGCAGCCTGTACGTTAACGCGCCCCTGACTCCCGATTCAGCGTGGTTTGTGTATGTCATCGCGCCACCCGCCGCGATCTACTTCCTCTATCAGCCCATATGGGAAGTTGTTACGCGCGGTCATACGCCAGGTAAGCGAATGGCGGGCGTACAAATCGTGAGCAGAGAGGGCGGAGCACCGAGCGTCGGCTCCTTGCTCACCCGAAATGTATTCCGCCTGGTCGATAGTTTTCCCGTTGCCTATGCCGTCGGCCTCGTCACGACCATGGTGACCCGGCACCACGTGAGAATCGGCGATCTCGCGGCGGGCACCCTGCTCGTCTACGTCCATGACGGCGCGCCGCTGACCCACTACTTCGCCGACCGCCCCGCCGAGAGCCAACTCGACGCCACGACTGCAGAAGTTGTAGCTGAGCTGTTGCAGCGTTGGGAGGCATTGGACGAAGCAGCGCGGCGCAGAATGGCGCAGCGAATCCTGGCTGACACGACCGATGATGAGGCCATTCTCCGGGCGAGACTCGAAAGCCTCGCTACGGGAGGCCGGTCATGAATGAGTCGCCCCGCGACCACGCGCTGAAAGTCACTCTGCTGCGGCGTTCGGAACTGTGGAAGAACGCTGCGGCGCGCATGCGCCGGCTTGCAGGCGGAAAGACCAACGACGCGGCCGACGCCTTATCAATGGCGGACGACTACCGCATGCTTGCCCATGACGTCGCGAAAATCAGGCGGTTGTTGCCCGACTCGCGGGCGCGAGAATATCTGGAGACTGCGTATGCACAAGCGCATGCCAGTCTCCATAGACCCGCCTGGCACCCGGGCCATGCAATACTCAGTCTGTTCCGGGACGAGATTCCAGCTGTCGTCAGCTGGCTCCGGCCGCACATCATCTGGGCGACTGCCCTGTTCATACTGACCGTGATCGCGGGCTACTGGATGGTGCACACCTATCCGGACCTGATCGCGCTTTTCGCCTCCCCGGAGCTGATTGCCACAGTAGAGCGCGGACAGCTCTGGACCGAGGGCTTGTTGAATGTGGTGCCCTCGTCCGTGTTGTCGCTGCAGATCCTGACCAACAACATCGTGGTCAGCCTGTTTGCCTACTGTGCCGGCTTCCTGTTTGGCCTGGGCACGCTGTACATCCTGGGACTGAATGGCTTGATGCTCGGGGCGGTGTTTGCGTTCACGAGCCTGCACGGGCTGGGTGATGACCTCTTTACGTTTGTCGTGGCGCACGGCTGTGTGGAGATTTCCGTCATGTGCCTCTCCGGGGCGGCTGGCGCGGCAGTGGGCGAAGCGCTCATTCGACCCGGAGACGGCACTCGCGCCGAATCATTCCAACGTGCGGCACTGCGGTCGGGCAAGCTCATCCTCGCGTGCGTGCTGCTGCTGGTCGGTTCGGGGGTGATTGAAGGTTACGTCTCACCTAACCCTGTATTTCCACTTTGGACCAGGATAGTCATCGGGGTGAGCTATTGGGTGCTCATGATCGTGGTGCTGAACGGGTGGTTGTTCGGCGCACGCCGCCGCGGCAGCAACCTGCCCAGCCTGTCTGGACCTGCCTAGACGCGCCGCGATCTGCGCAGCGACTCGTACTGCGCCAGCACCCTCTTCTCCAACGTCTCCTCGCTGGCAGCAATGACTGGCGCGCCGAGCCGCCTCAGCAGCGCACGTTGAGATTCCGCCCGATCCTCATGCTCCTGTGCCGCAAGGGATATCCACGGATCCTTCCAGTCACGTGCCTCGCTGCGTGCCAGCTCGGAAATCTCCGGGCTGTGAATTCCCGCCACGACGACCAGGTGCGGTGGAGCAAGCAGGCGCACGGCGCGCACCAGTTGATCCGCAACACTCGCATCATCGATGTCGGTCAACAACACGATCAGGCTGCGGTGCTTGAGCATCCCGCGAATCCGGATCGCCGCGACGAGCGGGTCCGATTCGGCCGCCTGTACGGAGAGTTGCTCGAGGTTGCGGCGAATGCGCATGACTGCCGGTAACCCTCTATCCGGCGCGCATACGGCAACTGGCCGATCAGCAAACACCAGCATGCCAATGCGGTCATCGTTTGGAATTACGATCTCGGCAAAACGCGCCGCCACGTTTGCGTACAGCCCGAACCGATCCAGACGGCCGGCCCGCACTCGGCTGAAGCGTCCCGCGTCGATCGCCACGAGTACATCCAGGTGCTGATCTTCGCTGAACTCGCGAGTGACGAGTTGATGCGCACGCGCCGTGGCCTTCCAATCAATCCGTGCGGGTGGATCCCCTTGAACATACCCGCGCAACTGATGCAACTCTGAGCCTGCACCAATCACGCGCCGCGGCCGGGTCCCCGCGGGATTACCGCGCGGACGGGTCCGATCTGTTCGAAAGGTGTCGGGCGCTACGGCGATTCGGACCTTAGGATGCAGATCACGCGACCACCAAGCCAGGCCCAACCGGCCCAACAGCCTCGCCGGCACAACAGGCCATGTTTGGGGCCCCAGGCGTGTCGCCAGCAGCGTGAATGGATCCCTGTTCGCACCGCACGCGGGCGTTATCAGCTTGCGAGTTGTGACGCCTATGGGTTCCACGCCGACAGGTGTCACCGGTGCGTACTCCATTGAAACCGCTCGCGATGACTCATTGTAAAACGCGAACGCCGCTGTCTGCTCACGGCCCAGGAAGGCGCGCGGTGCCGTCTCCACATCCGCTGTCACGGATGCCCTGCGAATGAGCAAACCTTCATAAGCGAGCCCGATCAACAGCAGCGAGGCAGGAATTCTCCACAAGTCCGAAAGACCGGGTTCGCTGGACCAGATACCAGCCACCGCCAACACAGCGGTTAGCACGAGGATCACATAGGCACGCTGCGCTAAATGCATTGACGTCAGCGAGGGACTGCCGTATCTGCGAGAAGAGTTTTGACGACCTGAAGGTCAGTCAGTCCCTCGAGAGCCGCTTCGGGCGTCAGCACGAGGCGGTGAGCCATTACCCATGCGGCCGCTTCCTTGACATCGTCCGGAGCGACGAAGTCGCTGCCGCGTAAGCCCGATGTAATCCGGGCGGCCTTCAGCAGAGACAGTGCTCCGCGTGTTGACAAGCCGAGAGATAGCCGAGCGTGCTCACGTGAAGCACGAGCGAGGTCCAGCACATAGCCTGTCAGTGCGTCAGATACGTGGATGCGATCGGCCTCCTCACGCGCAAGCTTGAGCAGCGCCGGATCCAGTGTCCCAACAGTTTCGAGCGTCGTTTGCACAGCCGTCAGCATTCCCCCGTAGCGCGCCAGGATCTGCGTCTCAGCCGCTCGGTCAGGATAGTCGACGTCGATGCGCAACATGAACCGGTCGAGCTGCGATTCGGGCAATGGGTACGTGCCTTCGAATTCACGGGGGTTCTGGGTCGCGAGCACTAGAAAGTCGGCGGGCAGCGGGAACACCTCTCTCTCGACACTCACCTGTCGCTCTTCCATGGCCTCGAGCAGCGCTGACTGCGTCTTTGGCCCCGCCCGGTTGATTTCGTCCACCAGCACGACATCCGCAAACAGCGGCCCGGGGCGGAAAACGAAACCACGCTTGGATTCGTCAAACACGTGGACACCAATGATGTCGCTCGGCATGAGATCCGGCGTTCCCTGGATGCGCTTGAATTCGCCGCCGAGCGTACGCGCAAGTGTTTTTGCGAGCAGCGTCTTGCCGAGGCCCGGCACGCCCTGCACGAGAACGTGACCACGGGCGACCAGCGCGATGATGAGCGCCCGAATCGAGGTGTCGGCGCCCACAATCACCCGTCCCAGCTCCCGCCGCAGCAACGACTCGACTTCCTGGATCGCTGAGCTCATGAATTCAGTTGCCTGTTGATTCTGACAATGAGGTTGTGCAGCCGGGTCAATGGAACGCGCGCGGTGTCCAATTGCGAGTACCACGACTTGAGCTGCTGCAGGTCCGCGGCCGCGATGCGGGGCTGATGCTCGAGCACCTCCCACGGCCAGCGCCGCAGAAAACGGTCAAACATGCGGCGCGCAGCCGCGGCGGGGCTCAGTACCCGGCCGAGGAACCCACCGGTGGCACGCACCAACTCGGCCTCACGCGGTACAGGGGCTCGTGTTACGGGCATACGCAGCCTGGTAGCGCCCAGGACCCACGCAAGCCACAGTCCGGCAACGATGCCGATAGTCAGGTGCAGCCGCGGATCGCGGTAAAACTTGCCTGGATCGTAGTTGGCGCCCAGCCCCTGATGCACGTCATCGAACAACACAGCTCCCTTCGGGCCCAGGTTGGCGCCAATGATGTTTGCCAGAAGACGCCCGTTGTCGGCAAGGCCCAAGGCCCGATTCGTGAACAGCGTGCCCAATGCACTGACGACAATCCGCCCATCGCCCAGGGGCCGCGTCCAGAAGGCGCCCTCCCCGGTCTCGCGCTGGCGCCCCAACGCGAGGACGAAGCCTTCGTAGGGCACTTTGACCGTCCAGGGCTGCGCCTCATAATCCGACAGCGCAATCGCCTCACGTACGCCCCTGAAGTAAGCATGGTCACGATTGGGAACGAGCGTTGCGCGCCGCGGTTGTGTCAATTCGCGCGTTGCAGCCGCGAGCTGCGCGGCCAGGTCTGAGGTGTCTCGATCCCGCGGCGCCATCTCAGTCGCCTTCCTGGCCCGCAGGTCGCGAGTCCGGGTCGTCTCAAACTCCAACCCCGTCAAGAGGTTCAGGTCGCCGGAGGTCATGCTTGCGAACGAAAACGCCCACGCCGGGTTGTCAGACAGAGCTGCGAGCACGACCAACGTGTTGCCTGAGCGGACCCAGTGGTCCAGCGGCCGGAACTCCTCGGTCTTGAACATGGTGATCGCCGGCAACGTGATAATCAACACATTGCCCGTCGCAGCCAGTGACTTCTGTGGCAGTTTGTCGAACCGGTCCCGCAGCGAAACCGCTCGAATATGCTCGGCGTCCAGCCATTGCAGCGCCGCGTGATAGCCGTTCCCCCCCCGTTCCTCCGTCGTGGGCCGCGGAATTTCCCTGCCCCCGATGCCCGGTTCGCCCTTGTGCATGAACATAGTTAAGAACAGGGCAAGAGCGCCCACGGCGCAAACAAAGGTGATGAGCCGTTCTTTCACCCTTGGGTACCCGCATCCAGGCGATCCAGCAGCTCGCGCCCTCGGGCTACAGACTCATCGAGTGCCGCGGACTCGAGCTCTCCAGCCGAATAACGGACCCGCTCGGCAGTCAGCGCAAGCTCCGTCAGCCGGGCGCGGTCGTCGGATTCGGGCAGCCGCGCAGCTCTTGTCAGCTCGCGCACTGTCAGCGCGCCGGCGGGGGGCAGGTACCCACGATCGCTGAGCCGTCTAACAATCAATTCCAGCAACAAGCGCGGCTTGTCTGGAAGCGCAGCCCGCTCGACGTCACTCCACGCCATACGCGCAGAGCGCGTATCGCGGGATCCATGCCTCCTTGGCGCTGCACCGCCTCGCTTGGGCAGCAGGCCTGCCGCCCGCACCTCGTTGATCACGATGCCGACAGCCAACAATATCACCGCTGTCAGTGCGGCATATGCGATGAGCTGCCGGAGCGACTGTGAGATACCTACATGCGAGACCATCCGCGTGAACCAACTCTCATCAGTTGTCTGGGCGCGTGTCTCGAGTATCGAGCGCAACCACGCCTTGAATCGCGACCACCAGCCGTCGGTATTCGGGCTCGCGAGGCCGTCGAGCACACCTTTCAGGTGGCGAATGTCGGGAGTTCCCTGGGTTGCGCGCGCCGCACTTTCCCGCTCCACCAGCTCGCGAAACTCCCGCAGACCACCGGCCGAGAGGTCATTCCCAGGCTCTTTCCAACCGCGCGGCAACCAAGGCGCCCATGCACCATGCTCGAGCTGCTTTACAAACTCGGGACAGCGCGCGGCAATGCGGTCGTAGCCGATATCGAGCTCGGGCTCGAGACGATTGATGCAGGCATCCAGGGCCGGGAGCTGGGCATCGGCTGATGACTGAAACGCAGGTGGAACGAGGGCGGCAGCTGAGGCTTGGCGCGTTGTTGGCGCCTGCCGCGCCGCTGGCTGCTGGGCGATCGCGCCGCTGGCCAACCCGCACGCGATCAGGGCGCTGATTACACCGCGCCTGATCATTTCAACTCGCTGGCGCGCCCACAATTCGCCGTTCCAGATCAATCCCCTCCCTGCGCGCCTGCAGATCTCCGTACAGAGCCAGCGTCATGGCCGTGATGAATGGCATGTAGATCGCGCCTGAGGCCGCCACCATTACCGCCGAGACGGCGGTAGTAACGGCGAGATCCCGCTCTGCTCCGAATGCCGCAAGGACACCAACAATCATGCCGGCCGTGACTGAGAGGACAATGATCATGGTCACCGCGACGGCATAGATCAACACCGTACGCCACCAATTGCCCCTGACCAGATTAGCGCTGTAGCGCAGGCTCCCAACGATGCCTTTGCGCCCGATCAGCAGCGCGGGCCACGAGCAAAGAAGAAACACGCACACAAAAAGCGCCGGTACGCACAGCGCAAGACGACTCAGTGGCTGGTAAGGGCTCGGGATCACAAGCAGGGGAATGAAGCATAGGCCGATGATCGCAGCGGCAAGCAGGCCCATCGCAATAGCAGCCGGTGTTTTCCGCAATCCGTCAAGCAGTGCTGCTGAACCCACGGACGGCGAGCCGGAAGCGGCTGCGGCCTGGCGGATGAGAATTGCATTGATGAGCATTGCGCCGATAAATGCCCCCAATAGATAGAGCACCCACCATGCCGGTTCGGTGTAGGCAAACTTGCGCAAAGTCTGGCCGGTGACAATGAGATAGATGTTCTGAAGTTGCCCCGCCACGGTCGCCAGCACGCTGTAAGGCAGGCAGGCCAGCAAGGTCACTTTGAAAATCCGGAACGCCGTATCGATGACTTCGCCAATCGATTGGGGCCGTGCGGGGGGATACAAAACGAGTGACATCCGCGAATATTACGGACTATGGCTGGCAATCTCACGATCGGCGCGCTCTTGACCCAGGGAATCGGACGTCTGCGAGACGCCGAGGGCCCTACCGGTGGCAATCTCGGCGGCCACAGCCTCGATGCCGAGCTGCTCCTGGCGCATGCGCTCTCCATGAGCCGGACGCAACTCAAAACCCATCCCGAAAGCGTCCCGGGCCATGATCGCGCCCGCCGATACGGCGAACTGATCGATCGACGCGCCGCAGGTGAGCCGGTCGCCTACATACTCGGCTACCGGGACTTTTGGACCTTGAGACTCGCGGTGAGCCCCGCTGTTCTCGTGCCTCGGCCCGAGACGGAACTGCTCGTCGAACGAGCATTAGCCCTGGGACCGGACGGACGGGCACAGGTTGCCGACCTCGGCACCGGTTCGGGAGCCATTGCGCTGGCATTGGCCAGTGAGCGACGGGAATGGGCCATCGCCGCAACCGACATCTCCGAAGACGCGCTCGGCATGGCGCGCGCCAACGCGTCGATGCTGGATCTGGGCCGCATCGAGTTCCTGAAAGGCCAATGGTTCGGGCCTCTGATGGGTCGCCGTTTCGACCTGGTCGCCAGCAACCCTCCCTACGTTGCGGAGGGCGACCCCGCGCTGCAAGACGCAGCTCTCAAGCATGAGCCGCAAATCGCGCTTGCTGCCGGCCCGGACGGAATGTCCGCGCTGCGCGAGATCGTCCGTTCGGCACCGCAGTACCTCGAGCGTCGCGGCTGGCTGCTGCTGGAACACGGCTCCGATCAGGCCGCAGCCGTGGCTCGCGAACTTGTCGTACGCGGCTTCGGTCACGTACGCTCCCACCGCGATCTCGCGGGCCACGAGCGAATGACAGAAGCTCAGTGGAATTGAACGAGCGCATTACCAGGAAATACTATGATTAAATTTGAGACATCCCACGGCAATTTCACGGTCGAGCTGTTTCCCAAGGAAGCGCCGCTCAGCGCCGAGAATTTCCAGAAATACGTCGATGACAAGTACTTCGACGGCACGATTTTCCACCGCATCATTCCGAACTTCATGATCCAGGGCGGCGGCATGACCACCGATTTCGCCAGCAAGGAAACGCGCGCCCCCATCAAGAACGAGGCCAAGAATGGTCTGAAGAACACCCGCGGCACTTTGTCGATGGCTCGCACGAGCGATATCAACAGCGCCACGTCGCAGTTCTTCGTCAACCTCGTCGACAACGCCTTCCTGGACAACGGCCCTCGCGATTACGGATATGCCGTGTTCGGACGGGTGACTGAGGGTATGGATACTGTCGACAAGATTGCGGCTGTGAAAACCGGGCGGCGCAAGGGCTATCAGGACGCGCCGATGGAAGACGTCGTAATCCTGTCCGCGCGCACTGTCGAGAAGTAGTGGTTCCTGCCGGCGCGTCCTCGCGCCGCTACTCCCGGGGGGTCGCGAAGCGATCCCCCTTGAACCCTGCGCGCAGCGCATGAAAACCCTCCTGAAATGGATCCTCTTTGCGATCCTGGCAGGCGTAGTGCTGTCTGCCTTGGTCGTATTGTCGCTTCGATGGGTTGACCCGCCGATGAGTGCGTTCATGTTGGAAACGCGCCTGCGGGCCAAGGCCGAAGGCGATCGGACCTATCGCACGGACTACGAATGGGTAAACCTCGAGCGCATCTCGCCCTATGCGGCGATTGCGGTGATCGCGTCCGAGGATCAACAATTCCCCTTTCACACCGGTTTCGACCTGAACTCGATCCGCGAATCAGTTCGCGCAAGTGAGCGGGGCAAGAAGCTGCGCGGCGCCAGCACGATTTCCCAACAGGTCGCCAAGAACCTGTTTCTTTGGAACGGGCGCAGCTTCGTGCGTAAGGGGATCGAAGCCTGGATGACGGTGCTCATTGAGCTCACGTGGCCAAAAGAGCGCATCCTCGAGGTCTATCTCAACATCGTGGAGTTAGGCAGAGGCGTTTACGGCGTAGAGGCAGCGGCGCGCCGCTTCTATCACAAACCCGCCGCACATCTGACCTCGAGCGAGGCGGCCGTACTGGCCGCAGTGCTGCCCAATCCAATTCGCATGCACGCGGACAGACCGTCGGCATACGTACTCTCGCGCCGTGACTGGATACTCGGGCAGATGCGGGCGCTAGGCGGCGCCTCCTACTTACAAGCCGTGGAAAAAGAGCAGCGACCACGCCCGCATTCGTGAGCCGACCCACCGCCCAGGGGCCGCAGAGCCCCACCCGCACTCGTACGCCGACCCACCGCGTGGGGGCCGCAGCGCCCCCAACCGCACTCGTGCGCCGACGCGCCGCCTCGGCGCCTACTTCGGCTCGTACCCCAAGTTGGGCGAAAGCCACTTCTCCATCTCGCCAAACGCCATTCCCTTGCGCGCGGCGTAATCCTCCACCTGATCCTTGTCTATTTTGCCGATGCCAAAATAGTGAGCATCCGGATGCGAGAAATACCAACCGCTCACCGCAGCAGTCGGATACATCGCATACGACTCCGTCAGTCGCACGCCAGCGTTCTCCTCTGCATCCAGCAGCTCGAACAACTTCCCCTTCTCGGTGTGATCCGGACACGCCGGATATCCGGGCGCCGGCCTGATCCCGTGATACTCCTCGCGAATCAACTGAGCATTGGTTAGCGACTCCTGACCCGCATACCCCCAATACTCACGCCGCACGCGCTCGTGGAAGTGCTCCGCGCAAGCTTCCGCAAGCCGATCCGCCAACGCCTTGAGCATGATGCTCGAATAGTCATCGTGACCGCGCTCAAATCTTGCGATGTGCTCCTCGATGCCTATACCCGTCGTGACGGTAAACCCACCGATGTAATCACGCACCCCGCTCGACTTCGGCGCAATGTAGTCCGCCAGACACTCGTGTGGCTGTCCGGGCGGTTTGCCTTTCTGCTGACGCAGGAACGAGAGCGTCGCAATCACTTCGTTCCGGTTCTCGTCTGCATAGACTTCAACATCGTCACCCACGGAATTCGCCGGGAACAGGCCGACAACCGCCCGTGCCTTGAGCCACGATTCGGAGATCACCTGCTTCAGCATGCGCCGCGCATCCGCGTACAGATTGCTCGCTGCCTCGCCTTTGACCGGATCCGAGAGGACGTCCGGAAATTTCCCGGTGAACTCCCAGGCATTGAAGAACGGCATCCAGTCGATATATCCCAACAGCTCCTTCAATGGATAATCGCGGAATACTGTAATTCCCGGCGCATGAGGCTGTACAGGCGAATAGGCAGCCCAGTCGATCCGCCGCCGATTGGCGCGCGCCTGCGCAATACTGAACTCCGGCGCCTTGATCTTCTTCCCGGCATGCGCCTCGCGGCGCCGCTCGTGCTCCTCGTCAATCTTGGCAAGAAATTCAGCCCGTGCGGTTTGCGTCGCGAGCGTCTGGCATACACCCACTGAGCGCGAAGCATCCTTGACGTAGATGACCGGTGATTTGTACTGGGGCGCAATCTTCACAGAAGTATGCGCGGGCGATGTTGTTGCCCCGCCGATCAGCAGCGGCAGCTCAAATCCCTGCCGTTGCATTTCCTTTGCGACATTCACCATCTCGTCGAGCGATGGAGTGATGAGCCCGGACAATCCGATGTAGTCCGCATTCTCGCGTCGCGCGGCATCGAGGATCTTGTCGCAAGGTACCATGACTCCGAGATCGATCACCTCGAAGTTGTTGCATTGAAGCACCACACCGACGATGTTCTTGCCGATGTCGTGCACGTCGCCTTTCACCGTCGCAATCACGATTCGACCGTTCGACCGCGCGACGCCGCCCTGTCCCTTTTCGATGAACGGCACCAGGTGGGCCACTGCGCGCTTCATCACCCGCGCACTCTTGACGACCTGCGGCAGGAACATCTTGCCGGATCCAAACAGGTCACCGACGATGTTCATTCCATCCATCAGCGGGCCTTCGATGACCTGCAGCGGGCGCTCGAAGGTCAGGCGAGCCTCTTCCGTATCCTCGATGATGAAGTCATCTATTCCCTTCACCAGTGCGTGCTCGAGACGTTTCGCCACCGGCAGGTTGCGCCACTGTGTGTCCGCCTGCCGCTTGGTTCCGGCCTCGCCCTTGTATTTGCCCGCCATCTCCAACAGGCGCTCAGTGGCATCCGGCCGCCTGTTGAGAATCACATCCTCCACCACATCACGCAGCTCGGGATCGATCTCTGCGTAGATGGCGAGCTGCCCGGCGTTCACGATGCCCATGTCCATACCAGCCGAGATTGCGTGATACAGGAACACGGAATGCATCGCCTCGCGAACCGGATCGTTGCCTCTGAACGAGAACGACACGTTGCTGACACCGCCGCTCACCAAGGCATGCGGCAGCGATGCCTTGATTTGCCGCGTGGCTTCGATAAAGGCGTGCCCGTATCCGTTGTGCTCTTCGATACCGGTCGCCACTGCGAATATGTTGGGATCGAAGATGATGTCTTCGGGCGAGACACCCGCGCGCTTCGTCAGAATGTCGTAGCAGCGTTTGCAGATCGAGAGCTTGCGCTCGATGGTATCCGCCTGACCCTGCTCGTCGAAGGCCATCACGACCATCGCCGCACCATAGCTGCGGACCTTACGCGCGTGGGCGATGAAGGCTTCTTCTCCCTCCTTCAGGCTGATGGAGTTCACCACCGCCTTGCCCTGGATGCATTTGAGGCCAGCTTCAATGACCGTCCACTTGGACGAGTCGACCATCACAGGTACGCGCGCGATATCAGGCTCGGCAGCGACGAGATGCAGGAAGCGGACCATAGCCGCCTCCGAATCGAGCATCCCTTCATCCATGTTGACATCGATCATCTGCGCGCCGCTGATGACCTGTTGGCGCGCAACGTCCAGCGCAGCAGAGTAGTCACCAGCTTCGATCAACTTGCGAAACTTCGCCGAGCCGGTAACGTTCGTGCGCTCGCCCACGTTGACGAACAGTGTGTCATCGTCAATGTTGAGCGGCTCGAGCCCTGAGAGCCTGCATTTCGGCTCGATCGTCGGAATGCTGCGCCGTGCGAACTTCTTCATCTCTGCGCTGATCAGCCGGATATGCTGCGGAGTTGTTCCGCAACAACCGCCAACGATGTTGAGCAGGCCGGACCCGGCGAAGTCGCGCAGAATCTGCGCAGTCTCCTCGGCGGTCTCGTCGTATTCACCGAACGCGTTCGGCAAGCCGGCATTCGGATAGGCGCAGACAAACGTGTCGGCAACACGGGACAGGTCAGCCACATACTGCCGAAGCTGCGCCGCTCCGAGCGCGCAGTTCAATCCAACAGCAAGTGGCTTGGCGTGCCGGATCGAGTTCCAGAATGCCTCGGTGGTCTGCCCCGACAGCAGGCGCCCAGACGCATCGGAAATGGTGCCGGAAATAATCAGCGGGACCTCGATTCCGAGCTCGTCAAACAGGCTGTAGGTTGCGTAGATCGCCGCCTTCGCATTCAGAGTGTCGAAGATGGTCTCAATCAGCAGCAGATCGACTCCGCCCCTCAGCAACGCACGGCCTGCTTCCGTATAGGTGGCGACGAGATCGTCGAAGGTCACACTTCTGTAGCCAGGGTCATTGACGTCTGGCGACAGCGAAGCCATACGACTCGTCGGACCGAGCGCGCCGGCTACGAACGCCGGACGTCCTGCGGTATGCGCAAACTGATCCGCAGCCTCGCGGGCAATCCGTGCCGCCCGATAGTTGATCTCGGGAACGAGTGCCTCGGTTCCGTAGTCGGCCTGCGAAATCGAGCTGGAATTGAACGTGTTGGTCTCAATGATGTCCGCGCCGGCCTCGAGATATGCCCGGTGGATCCCGGAGATAACCTCGGGCTTCGTCAGCACCAGAATGTCATTGTTACCCTTGAGATCTCGTCCATGCGCACGGAAGCGCTCACCCCGGAAGGCTCGCTCGTCCAGCTTATGCTGCTGGATCATCGTGCCCATGGCACCATCGAGCAATACGATGCGCTCATCCAACAAGCCCTTCAGGCGCTTGGCGCGTTCGCGCCTCTCGGTCTCATCGACTGGCGCGACGCCAAATGGCACCGCTGTTGCCCGGGCCGCAGCCCCCTCCTTCAGCGCGTCCCCGTGCAAAGCTTCCCCGTGAGCGTGCGCTCCATGCAAGTCATGCCTACAGCCGCTCATGCAACAGCTCGCTCTTTGCTGGGGGCCCGCACTCCAAGCGCATGGCAGATCGCATACGTCAGCTCGGCCCGATTCAACGTATAGAAGTGGAAATCGCGTACACCCTGGCGCTCCAACTCCTGTACCTGCTCGATCGCAACGCTGGCTGCAATCAACCGCCTGGTATCCGGATCATCATCCAGACCGTGGAACCGATGCTTCAGCCACTCGGGAATGGATGCGCCGCACCGGGCAGCGAAGCGCAGCACCTGTGGAAAGCGCGTGATAGGCAGAATCCCGGGCACGATCGGTGTCTTCACTCCCGCGGCCTGACAGCGGTCCCGGAAACGCAGGAACACGTCGGTGTCATAGAAGAACTGGGTGATGGCACGCGAAGCGCCCGCATCGATCTTGCGCTTCAGGTTCTCGAGATCGAATTGCGCCGACGGAGCCTCTGGGTGCACTTCCGGATAAGCGGCTACCGATACGTCGAAGTCGGCAACACTCTTCAATCCAGCGACCAGATCGGCTGCGTAGGCAAATCCGTCCGGATGCGGGACGTATTGTGTCTGTCCCTGCGGAGGATCGCCGCGTAGCGCGACCAGATGACGGATGCCCTGGTCCCAATATTTGCGGGCGATATCGAGGATCTCGCCCCGGCTCGCGCCAATACAGGTCAGATGCGGCGCACCGATGAGCGGTGTTTCCCGCTGCACGCGCGTTACAACGTTGTGGGTACGCTCCCGAGTCGAACCATCCGCGCCGTAGGTAACGGACACGAAACGGGGCGCCAGCGGCGCAAGGCGCTCGACTGACTTCCACAGTGTCGCCTCCATTTCAGAGTCCGCCGGCGGAAAGAATTCGAATGAGACTTCCATCGCAACGGGCTTGTGCAACGCATGCGTTGCACCCTGTGCGGATGTCAATTGGGGGTCTGTCGGTTTCATACTTGCCTCACCTGTTCCCTGTTTGCCGGGCCGCCCACGCCGCTGGCGCGGCCACCGCAGCCAGGACATGTTCGTCATCCTCTTCGATCGGGCTCAATCGTTCGCAGCTCAAACTCTGGTCGCCAAGCATGCGGCGCAGACGCGCCAGCGGATGCTCCACGACTTTCTCCTTGGTTTTCTCCCTGGGAATTTCCAGGGATTCGTACCGTTCAAACAGCCACATCCGCCCATTGGGCGCGAGCGCGCGCCGCCCGGAGGCAAGCAGACGGGCAAATTCGGTGTTCGAAGTAGCGAGGTGGTCGAGAATGACCACCTCGAATGACTGGCCGACGCGGGAGAGATCCCGCTCGCACAAACCATCCGGGGTCGCAGCCAGCAACACGCGGCAATTGAATCCCTGGCGCTCGGCGAATGCCCGGGCTCCCTGGGCAGCCCGACGCGAGTGTGCAATCGCCGTGCACTCGAAGGCGATCGATGCGGCGCTCTCGAGCAACTCGAGATGCTCCACACCCACCAGCAGCGCCGAGCCCACTCTTGCGGGCGGCATGTTGATTTCGACGAAATCCTTGAGTGCACGCCCAAGGCGGGACTCGAAAGTGCGTAACGTGGAGTCCTTCGAGGCTCCGGATTCCGCCATTGCCCGGTCAACGTCACGCGCGAAGACCGCATCACCCCGATCAACCTGCGCCAGCAGTCCCTTTACGAAACTCGCCGCCGGGGCGCTCTCGGCCAGCCGATAGTGGACCCATTGACCGTTTCTCAGCCGTTGGATGAGTCCTGCATCACTGAGGATCCGCAGATGGCGGCAGACCCGTGGCTCACTCTGACCCACCGCCTGCGCCAGATCAGAAACGCTCAGGTCGCCCTGCTCACACAGCGCAAGCAGCCGCAGCCGGCTCGGCTCTCCGGCCGCGCGTAGCCAACTGAGCAGTTGAGGAACTTGGATAGGCATTCATTAAAGAATTGCACAAATCTTTAATCCCTGCACAGGAGTTTGCCCGCTCACTCGCGGCCTTGGGTTAATTGACTCAAGGGCGCGACAGTGATTACCAACTGCGGGTCAGTGGATCGAGGGTGATCCGCGAGAGTGAGCGGGATCGGAGAACAGCGTATCCACGTCTACCGCCTCGAAGCGATAAGGCCGATGGCAGAACTCGCACGTCACGGTGACAGACCCCTGCTCCTGCAGAATGTCCCGGACCTCTTCGGCCCCCAGGGCGCGCAGCAGTCCGGAAACTCTGCCTTGGTTGCAGCGGCACTCGAACTGCACGGGCGCGCCCCGGAACAGGCGCAGATCGTGCTCGGCGAAGCCGCGCTCCAGCAATTCCTCTACCGGGCACGCCAGCAAGTCGGCGGCACTCAGCTTTTCGATGCCTCGTTGGGCATCGTTCCAGGTCTCTTCGAGCTCAGACTCGTCCGCGGTGGCTGCACCCGGCACCTTCTGAACCAGAAATCCCGCACCGCGCTCGTCATCGGCGGCGAGGATCAATCGAGTGGGAAGCTGCTCCGAAGACGCGAAGTAAGCCTCGAGCGACTCAGCCAACGAACCGCCGCCCAAAGGCACCACGCCTTGGTACCGCATGCTTCGCTCATCCGCTTCGACGGTCACAGCCACGCGCCCCGAAGTCCCGACAAGCTGCCGAAACGTCTCCGCGTCGGGCTTTGCATTGTCCGCAATGGCGCCCACCCGCTCTTCATCGAACCGCGCCACCGCTCGCAACCGAAAGTCGTGCGTGCACTGCGCCACCAGCAGGCTGACCGCGCCATCACCTTGCAGCTGCAGCGTCAAAGTCCCCCGAAACTTCAGCGTCGCCGCGAAAAGCACCGAGGCGGCGACCGCCTGTCCCAGCAGCTCACGAACCGGCTGGGGGTAATCCGAATGCGCGCACAACTCGCGCCAAGCCGAGTCCAAGCGCACCCAGTGCCCCCGCACCGGCCGATTCTCAACAATAAACCGCCGGACGACATCGCCCGCGGCCCGAGTCTGTTCATTCATGCCCCGAGAATGGGGCACGACCCGCCGCAACTCAACCCGGCGGCTCTGTGCCACTCGCGGCTCAGCCACTAAGACACCAATCGCAGGAACTGAAGAAGGAGCCCGGACCCGAGAGAATCGGGCGAGGCTGCTGCTGTCCCGGGCGCCCGTGATCTTGTAGTGCGCGCACCCGGGCGGGGCGCCATGAATGGGATGCGCGGGCTCGGGGAGCTGATTGTGGGATGGCGCTTTGTGAACTGAGAGCATGTGGCGTGTCTTGGGCGCACGCCCGGGCGCGCGCACTACAAGATCGCGGACACCCTTGCGAGCGTGCCCGTACGGCACAAAAGCCTCTGTGAGGAGGAACCCGGACCTCTCGTTCTTACTTCTTATTCTTCTCCCGTCCACCCCAGCGATCTCAACCGACCGAGCGCACTCCTAGGGTGGTCGAGAGCTTGTAATGCGTTCGCCCGGGCGTGCGCCTAAGCACCTTCAAGGCGAATCAATTCACCCCACCGCACCCAACAATCAGCCCCCCCCGAGCCATGCATCCCATTCATGGCGCCCCGCCCGGGCGAACGCATCACAAGCTCACGGCCGCCCCGGGAACCCACTCTAAAAATTCTTCTTCTCGGTTCTCAAGTTCTTACCCAGGCAACTTCTTCTTGAGCAACTCATTCAGCTGCGCAGGGTTAGCCTTCCCCCCCGTGGCCTTCATAACCTGCCCCACAAAAAACCCAAACAGCTTGTCCTTCCCCGCCCTGAAATCCGCCAACTGCCCGGGATTCTTGGCCATCACCTCATCAATAGCCTTCTCAATAGCCGAAGTATCCGTAATCTGCCTCAGTCCCTTGGCGTCGATGATGGCATCCGCGGTAGCCCCGCCAGCCCACATCCCCTCAAACACCTCCTTGGCAATCTTCCCCGAAATCGTCTGATCAGCAATCCGCTTCAACAACCCCGCCAGCCGCTCAGCCGACATCTTCGCGGACCCAAGTTCAACCCCATCCTTGTTCAAGGCCGCAGCCAACTCCCCCATCACCCAGTTAGCCGCCAACTTCGGCTCCTTGGGAACCTCACGAGCCACAGCCTCATAGTAGTCAGCCAATTCCCGGCTCGACGTCAGCACCCCCGCGTCATAAGCCGACAGCCCATACTCACTGCCGAACCGCACAGCCTTCTCGTCCGGCAATTCCGGCAAAGTCACCCGAACGGACTCCACGAACGCGTCATCCAGCTCCACGGGCAGCAGATCCGGATCCGGGAAATACCGGTAGTCGTTCGCCTCCTCCTTCGACCGCATCGAGCGCGTCTCCCCCTTGTCAGGGTCATACAAACGCGTCTCCTGCAGCACCTTGCCGCCCGACTCCAGCAAATCAATCTGCCGCGCCACCTCGTAGTTGATGGCCTTCTCGACAAACCGGAACGAATTGAGGTTCTTGATCTCCGCACGCGTGCCAAACTTTTCAGCACCCTTGCGGCGCACCGACACGTTGGCATCGCAGCGGAACGAGCCTTCCTGCATGTTGCCGTCACAGATCTCGAGGTAGCGCACCAGCGTGTGCACCTTCTTCATGTACGCAACGGCTTCCTTCGCGGAGCGCATGTCGGGTTCCGACACGATCTCCACCAGAGGCGTGCCAGCACGATTGAGATCGATGCCGGTCACACCAGGCAACCCCTCGTGCAACGACTTACCCGCATCCTGCTCGAGATGCGCGCGGGTGACACGGACTGTCTTCTGCGTACCGTCATCGAGAACAACGTCGATCGAACCGCGCGCCACGATTGGCAGCTCGTACTGGCTGATCTGGTAGCCGGATGGAAGATCCGGATAGAAATAGTTCTTGCGCGCAAACACCGAGTGATGCGCCACCTGCGCCCCGATCGCCAGGCCGAACTTCACGGCCATGCGCACAGCCTCACCATTCAACACTGGCAGCACGCCCGGATATGCCAGATCCACCAGGTTGGCCTGCGCATTCGGCGGAGCGCCATAGGCCGTCGCCGACCCCGAGAAAATCTTCGACCGCGTCGCGAGCTGTGCGTGAATCTCCAGCCCGATCACAGTCTCCCAACCAGTCTCGGTCTCGCTCATGAGAATCGCTCCGGCACGCGGGTATGCCAGTCCGTCTCCCGCTGGAACACATGCGCCGCGTTCAACAGCTTCCCTTCACTGAAATGCGGGCCCACGATCTGCAAGCCCACCGGCAGACCGGCCGTGAACCCGCAGGGAATCGACATGGCCGGAAGTCCGGCCAGGTTGGCACCGATCGTATAGATATCGTTCAGGTACATCGTGATCGGGTCAGACGTCTTCGCGCCAATGGGAAATGCCGGCGTCGGTGTCGTCGGCCCCATCAACACATCCACCTCGGAGAAAGCGCGCTTGAAGTCCGCGGAGATCAGCTGGCGCACCTTCTGGGCCTTCAGGTAGTACGCATCGTAGTAACCCGCCGAAAGAACATAGGTCCCCGTCATGATCCGGCGCTTGACCTCGGCACCAAATCCCTCGCCGCGCGACCGTTTGTACAGGTCCATCAGATCGCGTGGATCCTTGGCGCGATGCCCGAACCGCACACCATCGAACCGCGCAAGGTTCGATGAGCACTCCGCGGGCGCGACCACGTAATAAGCGGGAACTGACAACGGCAGGTTGGGCAGGCTCACTTCGCGCAAGGTCGCGCCGAGCCGCTCGTATATCGCCAGCGCCTCGCGAATGCGCTTCTCATTCTCCGCATCCAGCCCCTTGTCGAAGAATTCCTTCAGCAGTCCGATCTTCATTCCGGCCAGCGGCGCATCGAGCCCTGCCATGTAGTCCGGAACCGGCATGTCAACGCTGGTCGAATCGTTGGCATCGAAACCAGACATCTCACGCAGTATCAGCGCCGCATCCGCGGCCGTTGCCGCGATCACTCCACCCTGATCGAGACTGGATGCGAATGCGATCATGCCGTAACGGGACACGCGCCCATACGTCGGCTTCACGCCGGTGACGCCGCACAAGGCCGCCGGCTGGCGGATGGACCCACCCGTGTCAGTCGCGGTCGCAGCAGGAACCAGCCGCGCCGCGACGGCCGCCGCCGAGCCGCCCGATGACCCACCCGGGACCAGGTCGGTGTTCCAGGGATTGCGTACAGGTCCAAAGTAGCTCGTCTCGTTGGAAGAGCCCATCGCGAACTCATCCATGTTCGATTTCGCGAGTGTGATCGCGCCAGCCGCCTTGAGCTTCGCGACCACAGTGGCGTCATATGGCGACACAAAATTGTCGAGCATGTGCGAGCCGCACGTCGTCAGAACACCTTCCGTGCAGAACAGATCCTTGTGCACGATCGGCAGTCCGGCAAGCGGGCCACCGCGGCCGGCCGCGAGCTCCCGGTCCGCAGCCTCAGCGGCACTGAGAGCCTGATCACGCATCACGGTGATCATTGCGTTCAGAGTGGGTTGGTGCGCATCGATCCTGTCCAGAAAGCCGCGCACGAGATCAACGCTCGAGAATTCCCTGGCCCGCAGCCCTTTCGAGAGCTGTGCCAGCGTCAAAGTGTGAATCTTCACTCAATTACCTTCGGGACCAGATACAGTCCGGCAGCCACCTGCGGCGCATTGCGCTGATAGACCTCGTGACGATCAGTCTCGGTCACGACATCGGGGCGCAGGCGCTGCGACAGGCCCGGCAGCGGGTGGGCCATCGGGGCGACATTGGCCGTGTCGGCCCTGTCGAGCTCGCCGACGAAGTCGAAAATCGCCGACAGGCTTTGCTGATATACAGGAAGCTCGGCAGGCTGAAGCGCAAGGCGTGCCAGGTGAGCGATATTTTCGATCTGTTCGCGTGTCAGGAGCATAGGATTTGATGAGACAACAAATGCGAAAGACAGCCCAAAATCATACATGTTGCCTTGCTGAATGTCCCATCGGTTGCTAGATTACGCGCCACTTTGGGGGTCCCCCGCCGCACTTTAATTCCGGTCGCCAATTCATGTTCAAACGCTTGCGCGGCTACTTCTCCAGCGATCTATCGATCGACCTGGGAACAGCAAACACTCTCATCTACGTCCGTGACAAGGGCATTGTGCTCAATGAGCCGTCCGTAGTCGCAGTGCAGGACGAGTCCACCCGGGGCGGCGGCAAGATCATCGTCGCCGTAGGGTCGGAAGCCAAGATGATGCTGGGGCGCACGCCCGGGCACATCACGGCCGTTCGTCCAATGAAGGACGGCGTCATTGCTGACTTCACGTACACCGAAAAGATGCTCCAGCACTTCATCAACAAAGTGCACGGCAACCGCATGCTCAAGCCTTCGCCACGCGTGCTCGTGTGCGTTCCGTTCGGCTCGACACAGGTCGAGCGCCGCGCGATCCGCGAGTCTGCCGAAGGTGCCGGCGCACGCAACGTCGCGATCGTAAGCGAGCCCATGGCCGCCGCGGTAGGCGCGGGACTTCCCGTGCACGAGGCGCGCGGCTCGATGGTACTCGACATCGGTGGCGGTACCTCCGAGGTCGCCGTTTTGTCGCTGAACGGCATCGTCTATGCCAACTCGGCGCGCATTGGTGGCGACCGCTTCGACGAAGCCATCATGAACTACGTACGCCGCAATTACGGCATTCTCATAGGTGAGGCCACGGCCGAACGCATCAAGATCGAAATCGGATCTGCATACCCCGGCCAGCAGGTGCGCGAACTGTCCGTGAAGGGACGCAACCTCTCCGAGGGCGTACCGCGAAGCTTCACATTGAACAGCAACGAGATCCTGGAAGCGTTACAGGAGCCTCTGCAGAGCATTGTGAGCGCCGTGAAGCAGGCGCTCGAACAGACTCCTCCCGAGCTTGGAGCCGATGTCGCCGAAAGGGGCATCGTCCTGACCGGTGGCGGCGGGTTGCTGCGCGACATCGATAAGCTCCTCACGGAAGAGACCGGCCTGCCAGTCGTCGTCGCGGATGACCCACTGACGTGCGTCGCACGTGGCGGTGGGCGCATTCTCGAGCTGATGGACGAGCTGGGACCCGGCCACTTCGGTCTCGAATAGCACGGGCGCGGGCACCTTCGCATGGCCTTCGGCACAGGGGCCAGCTCCGCCAGGGGTGGCTCTCCCGGTTTCCGCTTCACGCTGTACGCGGCGCTGTCGATCATCATCATGTTCCTTGATCAGCGCGGAGCCTGGCTCGAGCAGGTCCGCTACGCGCTGAACATAGCCGCCTACCCCATCCAGCTGGCCGTCAGCTCGCCCTCGACAGCCTGGCGATGGATGCAGGAAAGCGCCGCAACCCGCGAGGCTCTCAGAGCCGAGAATGAACGCCTCACGACCCGGAACCGGGAGCTCGAGCTCCGGTCCATGCGTTACGAGGCGCTGGCGCACGAAAACGATGAGCTGCGGGGCCTGAAGGAGGCTCTACCGCCAGTCGCGGAGCGCTGGCTCGTGGCAGAGGTCGTGGATATTCAGCTGAACAACTTGCGCCAGCGGGTGCTGGTCAATCGGGGGACCCGCAATGGAGTGTTCAAGGGCCAGGCGGTACTGGATGACAAAGGATTGCTCGGCCAGACCACCCACGTAGGTCCCTGGAGCGCAGAGGTCATTCTCATCACCGATCCTGAACATGCGGTGCCTGTGCAGATCGAGCGCACTGGTTTGCGCACGATTGCCGTGGGTACCGGCGACTCGGTCTCGCTCGCGCTTCCATATTTACCCGCCAACGCAGACGTGAAGACCGGCGATGTGCTCATGACGTCGGGGCTTGGAGGCGTCTTTCCGGCGGGATATCCCGTTGGACGAGTAGCCGAGGTTCACCGGGATGCGGTCCAACCTCTAGCTCAAGTCCGCGCTGAGCCGTTCGCCAGCATGAACATCGACAGAGAGGTCATGCTGGTTTGGTTTCGCGAGGGGCATCCGGCGGCGCCCGTCTCCGCTACAGCGGATGGCGAGGCGAAGAGCGGAAATGCCCGTATGCAATCGCAAGCTGTGCCGCCCCGTCCGAAGCCGGCAGCGACCGTTCCCGCGCCGGGCCAAGCAGCCGGCGCGGCGTCGCCAGGGGACGCGGCCACCCAGCCGGTTAAAGCGCCTCCGCCCAAGCCAGCGAAGCCCCCCACCCCGGAATCTAAGGACGACGAGGAAGGCCCTCCCACCGAGGAGGATGTACCTGCCAAGCCTGAGCCCAAGTCCCCCACTCCCCAGGCAGTAGCTCCGCAGACCGCGGATTTGCAAGCCCCAGCTCCGCAGGCCCACCCATGAACGCCGAGCCACGCGGGGCGATGCTCCTGACAGCTCTGATAGCACTCATCCTGACGGTGCTCCCGCTGCCGACCTACCTGGCGCTCGTACGCCCGATGTTCCTCGTACTGACCGTGCTCTATTGGTCGATCGCCTCGCCCCGTGCCGGCGGCATCGCACTGGGTTTTTTCTCCGGTCTCCTGCTCGACGTGTTTCAAAGCCCAGTACTGGGTGAGCACGCGCTCGCGCTCTCGGTAATCACCTACGTTGCAGTGCGCGAGCACCAGAAGATCCGCTCCAAGCCGGCATTTCAGCAATCCTTGATCGTGTTCGCGGTGCTCGTAGCCTACGAATCCATACTCTTTGCGATCGACGGCTGGACACACCACCCGATCTCGAGCCCGCTGCGCTGGACTCACACCGTGACCGGCGCGATTTTCTGGGCTCCGGTGGCCGCAGTCCTCAACGCAACCAACGACCGACGTCGGTAACGACAGGACCTTTCCCGCATGGCGCGCGGCGTGCACATCAAAGATCACTGGAGCGAACAGCGCCTGTTTGATCAGCGGGCTATTGTCGCCGGCGCGGTCATCATTCTCCTGACGCTCGGCCTCATGGGACGCCTGTTCCTGTTGCAGGTGATCCGCCACGACTACTACGCCGAGTTGTCACAAGGCAACCGGGTACGCACAGAGCCCATCCCAGCCGCGCGCGGCCTCATTCTCGACCGGCACGGAGAGGTCGTCGCGGGCAACCAGCCCGCCTACCAGCTGGAGTTGGTGCCCGAGGAAGTCCCCAACCTGCAGACGGCACTCAGCGGCCTGGTCCAACTCGACCTGATTCGGGCGGAAGACGTTGACGAGCTCAAGAAGACGATCAGGTCACGGCGTGCTTTCGACAGTGTGCCAGTGAGATTGCGCATGTCCGATGAGGATGTCGCAAGGTTCGCGGTGCGCCGTTTTGAATTTCAGGGTCTGGACATCAAGACGCGCCAGACCCGCTCCTACCCCAACGGCGACATGGCAGTGCATGCGTTGGGTTACGTAGGCGCCATCAGCGAAGCCGACCTCTCGCACATAGATCGCGCCGCCTACTCCGGCACCGCCTTGATAGGCAAGCAGGGCGTCGAGAGCGCTTACGAAACGAAGCTTCACGGTGTCAACGGCTCGCGCGAAATATTGGTGAACGCCCAGGGCCGCTCGGTAGACAAACAAGGCGCCTTCATCCCGACACTGAACATACATGCGCCGACCGCAGGGGACGACATCGTTCTTGCGATGGATTTGAAGGTGCAACGTGCGGCCGAGGATGCCCTGGCCGGCAGACGTGGGGCGCTCGTCGCGATCGACCCCAACAATGGCGATGTCATTGCAATGACCAGCCGCCCCGGATTCGACCCCAACCTGTTCGGACGCGGCATCACCAGAGCTGAGTACGGCTCTCTGAAAGATGACATCGATACTCCACTGCTCGATCGCGCGATGCGTGGCGTGTACCCGCCCGGCTCGACAGTCAAACCGGTTATTGCACTGGCAGGCCTCGCCTACCACGTGGTGGACCCGGACCAGACCCGTTTCTGTGCCGGGCAGTTTCACTTGCCGGGCAGTGCCCACCTGTACCGTGAGGGCAAAGGCGGCCACCACGGGTATATGAATCTCGTCGAGGCCATCGCCAAATCCTGCGACGTCTACTTTTACGGCCTGGCTGACACGATCGGCGTGGACCGCATTGCCGCGTTCATGTCGCCCTTCGGATTCGGAAGGCCCACCGGCCTGGATATCAGCGGCGAGCTCAAAGGCCTGTTACCCACGCGCGAATGGAAAGCCTCGTACTTCAAACGGCCGGCCGACAAAATGTGGTTCCCGGGCGAGACCGTGAACTTCGGTATCGGACAAGGGTATCTGAACGTCACGCCCCTGCAGATGGCCCACTATGTGTCCGTGCTCGCCTCGCGCGGCAAAGTTTTCAAACCGCGCCTCGTCACCGGCTTCCGCGACGCGCTCACCGGAAAGTTGGAGCCTCTCGCGCCCGTGCGCGAGCCTGACATCACTCTGGCCACTCCGGAAGAATGGGGACGGATCTACGCCGGCATGGTTGGCGCAGTGACGCACGGCACTGCGGCTTTGGCCGTGGGGAAGAACGCCGCCTATGCCATCGCCGGAAAAACCGGCACCGCGCAGGTGTTCAGCGTAGGTCAGAACGAGAAGTACAACGAAAAGACGGTTTCTGAGCGATTGCGCGACCATTCATGGTTCATCTCATTCGCGCCTGCCGACCAACCCCGCATCGCGCTGGCGGTCATCGTCGAGAATGGTGGCTGGGGTGCCAGCGCCGCTGCTCCGATCGCCCGCAAGGTGTTGGACGCCTACCTGCTGGGCAGTGATGGCAAACTGAAGCCGCCGGAGGCGATTGGGCAGTCCATATTGCCGACAACCAAGCCGTTGGAGCCGCCGGCCCCCGTCCTGGATCAAAAGCGTGCCGCAGCTGGGGCGGGCAACTCAGCCGGCGGTGTGAGATCGCCCCCTTGATGCAACAGAAATGATCTACGAGGAAGTCACAAGAGGCTCACGCACGCGGCGCACGCTCACCGGCGCGGCGCGCGTGTTGTTTGCGCTCAAGCTCGATGGGCCCCTGATCATCGGTCTTGCCCTGGTTGCCGTGTACGGCCTGATCATTCTCTACAGTGCATCGGGTCAGAGCCTGCCCACGATCTATCGGACCGTCGGACGCCTGGCGCTGGGCACCACTGCGATGTTGGTGCTTGCCCAGGTCAATCCCAATTTCCTGCGCCGCACCTCGCCCTGGCTGTACCTGTTTGGCATCTTCCTGCTGTTGATCGTGGATGGCATGGGACACATCGGCAAGGGCGCGCAACGCTGGCTCGATCTTGGAATCATCCGCTTCCAGCCCTCCGAGCTGATGAAGCTCGCGGTGCCGATGACCGTCGCGTGGTTTCTGCACGAGCGGCCGCTGCCACCGAGCTGGCCGCTATTGCTCCTGCTCACCGGCGTGGTGTTCGTGCCAGTAGGCCTGGTCGCAATCCAGCCCGATCTGGGTACGGCCGCGTTGATTGCCATCGCCGGCGCGCTGGTCATCGTCATGGCCGGTCTGTCCGTGCGCATTATGGGCGCTCTCGCCGCGCTCGGTGCGATCGGCGCCTGGTTTGGCTGGAACTTCATGCACGACTACCAGCGCAAGCGCGTGCTGACCTTCCTCGATCCACAAACCGACCCCCTGGGCGCCGGCTACCACATCATCCAGTCACAGATCGCGATTGGCTCCGGCGGTGTGTTTGGTAAAGGCTGGATGAACGGCAGCCAGGCACAACTGGAGTTCCTGCCGGAACGTTCGACGGACTTCATCTTCGCGGTCGTCGGCGAAGAGTTCGGCCTGCTCGGCCAAGGCTTGCTGCTGCTGCTCTATCTGTTCGTCGTCAGCCGTGCACTGTATTTGTCGACACAGACCCAGGACACTTTCGCGCGGCTGGTCGCCGGAAGCCTGGCACTAACCTTCTTTGTCTATGTCTTTATCAATGCCGGCATGGTCAGTGGCCTGCTGCCGGTGGTCGGTGTGCCGCTACCGCTCGTCAGTTATGGAGGGACCTCCGTGGTGACCCTGCTGGCCGGCTTCGGTATCCTGATGGCGCTGTACTCGCACAGGAAATTAGTAAGCTCGTAGTGACTTCCAGTCAACGTATCTGTCTCGCAATCCTTGCGCTGCTGCTCGCCGCACCCTTAAGTGCGCGGCATAAGCCCGTGCAACATCACCCGCAGTTCGATCTCAAGCGCCCCGAGATCGCCGCGTTCGTGAAGGACGTGGTGGAACGCAACCAGCTTAAGAAGAAACAGGTACTGGCGCTGCTGCGCGAAGCCGAGCCGCAGCCCAAAATCATCGAAGCCATGACCCGGCCCGCCGAAAAAGTGACGCCCTGGTGGGAGTATCACGACCGCTTCCTGACCGAGGAGCGGATCTCGCAGGGGGCACAGTTCTATGTGGAGCATCGCGAATCGCTCGAGCGTATTGCGAGCGCGCGCGGCATTCCACCGCAGTATCTCGTTGCGATCATGGGCGTCGAGACGAAATATGGCCGCGTGACCGGTCACTACCGCGTGCTCGATGCGCTGATGACCCTCTCATTCGACTACCCGCCCCGAAGCGACTACTTCCGTGGCGAGCTCGAGCAGTTCCTACTGCTGTATCGCGAGGAACACCTCGACCCTGTCAAAGTCATCGGCTCGTACGCCGGTGCCATGGGGGTGCCCCAGTTCATGCCCTCGAGCTACCGGCAGTTTGCAGTGGATGCGAACGCGGACCAGCAGCGTGACATGTGGAATGACTGGGATGACATCCTGGCGAGCATTGCCAACTACTTCGTGGAGCACGGCTGGGAGGCCGGCGGTCCGGTGCTGGCCGAAACCAAGCTCGATCCCGAGCCGAAGTTCCAGATCGACACGCGCAACCTGGAATTGAACGAGACGGTGGACAGCTTGAGCGCCCAGGGCGTCGTGATCCTGGGAGACGAGACCGGCGCGACACCGGTCGTACTCGTCTCCGCCGAACAACAAGACGGACCTGCGTACCGGGTTGGCTTCAAGAACTTCTACGTCATTACGCGCTACAACCGGAGCGCGCGCTACGCAATGGCCGTCCATGACCTGGCGGCGGCGATCATCCAGCGGGTCAACTCCGGTCAGACCCTAGAGGCTGCCCGGCCTTGAGGCCCAGCCCACCTGCCCGCCTGCCGATCAACGCCGCCAGCGCGCGGCCCGCGGCAACAGTCCGCCCGGCCGCAACAGCACGGGCTGCAACAGCACCGGCCGCAACACCCCGGCTCGCGGCGGCAGCCTGCATCTGCGTAGCTCTGCTCGCCGGCTGCTCAATCGCGGGCAGAAAGGCCGCACCCGCGCCGACACCCGAGATAGTGCCCCCTCCGCCCGCGAATGTTGATTCCATCCCCGATGCAACCCCGCGCCGCGAGCCGCGCAGCGCACATGGCAACCCGCCCTTCTACAAGGTTCTCGGCAGGCGCTACGTAGTCCTTGCTACCGCGGACGGATACCTCGAACGGGGCGTTGCCTCGTGGTACGGGCCGACATTCCATGGAGAAAGCACCTCCAATGGCGAAAAGTACGACATGTACGGCATGTCCGCGGCCCACAAGACATTGCCGCTGCCCACTTACGCGCGAGTGACCAACCTGAAGAACGAGCGCAGCATCGTCGTCAGAATCAATGACCGCGGGCCGTTCGTAGCCAATCGGCTCATCGATCTGTCCTACTCCGCGGCAGCGAAGCTCGACATGCTCAAGGAAGGGACCACGCTGGTGGAGGTCAAAGCTCTCACCGTGCAGGAGCCCGACGACCTGACTCGCTCGGCGGAAGTTCCGCCGCCTTCGCTGTATGTTCAAGCCGGCGCATTCGCCGACCAGCGCAATGCGCAACGCGTGTTGGATCGCCTCCATACGGGCGGCCTGTCCAGTGCCTTTATCCTTGCGCCGCCAGATGGCAAACCGCCTTTGTACCGCGTCCGCCTGGGCCCGATCAGCAGCGTGCCCGAGTTCGATCAGCTGGCCGCCAAACTGCGGGCACTCGGCTACCCCGATGCGCGCCTGGCGACGGATTGAGTAACCCGGACATGTTCAAGCTAGAATCGCTGATTCAACTATTTTCGCCCAGGGGATTTCATCGGATGTTGCGCTCCTCGTATCTCGCACTATTGACGGCCGCGGTTGCCGTGGCCGTAGGCGCGGCAGGCGCTCCAGCCGCTGCTGCAGTGCCAATTCCCAAACCGCCCGAAGTCACTGCCCGAGCCTACATCCTCGTGGATCACTTCAGCGGGCGTGTGTTGGCGGAGGACCATGCCGATGATCGCGAGGAGCCGGCCAGTCTCACCAAGCTGATGACCTCCTATGCAGTGTTCAAAGCACTGAAAGAAAACCGGTTGAAGCTCACCGACCCGGTCACCATCAGCGAGCACGCGTGGCGGTCGGAAGGCTCACGCACCTTCGTACAGGTCGGCAGCTCAGTGCCCGCGGAAATTCTCATCAAGGGAATGATCGTGCAGTCCGGCAACGACGCCACCATCGCCCTGGCCGAGAAGATCGGTGGCACCGAACCCGCGTTCGCACAGCTCATGAATGAGTACGCCAAACGCCTGGGGATGAAGGCATCCAACTTCGTCAACTCCGACGGCCTGCCCGCCGCGGATCACTACACGACCGCGCGCGACATGGCGATTCTGGCGAATGCGTTGATCACCGAGTTCCCCGACTACTACCAGTGGTACAGTATTCGCGAGTTCACCTGGAACAACATCACTCAGCACAACCGTAACGGCCTGCTGCTCCGTGACCCCACCGTCGATGGAATGAAGACCGGACACACGGATAGTGCGGGCTTTTGCCTCGTTACGTCCGCGAAGCGCGATGGAATGCGGCTCGTGTCAGTCGTGATGGGATCACCCAGCGTCAAGGCGCGCGAGGACGCGAGCGCCGCACTGCTCAATTACGGCTACACCTTCTATGAAACCGCGAAGGTGAAATCAGCCGGCGAGATCCTGCTGAAGCCGCGCGTCTACAAGTCAGCAGTAGAGTACGTGACACTGGCCGTTCCCCGCGACATCGTCCTGACAGTCGGCCGCGGACAGGCCGCCTCGCTGAAGAGCACGGCTCATCTGTTCAAGGAGCCCCTGGTCGCACCCCTTGCGGCCAATCAGGCGATTGGCGAGCTCACGATCAGCGACCCGGAGGGTAAAGTCGTCGCACACGTGCCTCTGATGCCAGGCAAGGCGGTGCCCGAGGCGGGACTGTGGACCCGCGCAACTGACAGCGTCCGACTGTGGTTTAATTAGTGGGGCGCCTGGCCCGGGCCGCGTAGGCATTCATGGCCGATCCTCTTCCCATCAGTTATCTGAATGGCGAGTTTGTGCCTCTTCGCGAGGCACGCATCTCGCCACTCGATCGTGGATTCCTCTATAGCGACGGTGTCTACGAGGTCATGCCCGTCTATGCCGGGCGGCCTTTCCGGTTCGAGGCGCATGCCGAGCGGCTCACCCGGAGTCTCGCCGCCATCAAGATGGAAGATCCGCACACGCGGACCGAATGGCGCGAGCTGTTTTCAACCCTGATCACACGCAACGGCGGCGGCGATCAGTATGTCTACTGGCAGGTTACCCGCGGTGCCGAGTTCGGCAGAAATCACGCTCCGCTGCCCAACATCCCGCGCACCGTGTTTGCTTTCTGCGCCCCACTGCCCGTCATACAGGCAACGACTCTCGAAAACGGAGTCGAATGTGTTACCGCGCAGGACACGCGCTGGGCACAGTGCGATATCAAGTCAGTGTCACTGCTTGCCAATGTCCTTTTACGCCAACTGGCAGCCGATGCTCATGCCGCGGAAACCATCCTGCTGCGCGACGGCGAGTTGATGGAGGCTTCGGCCTCGGCCGTGCACGTCGTGTTGGGCGGTGTAATCGTAAGCCCGCCCAACTCGCGCAAGATTCTTCCGGGAACCACGCGAAGTGCGATGGAGGAAGTGGCCACACGCGCGGGTATCGAATACAAGGCGGCCCCGGTCAGCGAGCAGCAACTGCGCACTGCAGACGAGATCTGGATCTCCGCCTCAACCCGCGAAGTCCAGTCGGTGACCAAACTCGACGGCAAACCCGTTGGTACCGGCAAACCCGGTCCGCTGTGGCAGCGCATCCACGAGCATTGGCAACGTTACAAACGCGAGCTGGCAGGGCAGCCATGGTAGATCGTCCGCCGGATCAGCCATCCCTGCTGCAGTATCCAACCGACTACCCCATCAAGGTGGTCGGGCGGCCGTCGGATGAGTTCCGCGCGCGGGTGCACGCGATCATGCTGAGGCACGCGCCCAAGCTGGACGCCGACCGCGTCAGCGAACGCCTCAGCGAGAACGGTAATTTCCTCTCAATCTCGTATGTGATCGTGGCCGAGAGCAATGAGCAGGTCATCGCCCTGGTGAACGATCTGAAGGCCACCGAAGGCGTCCTGACGATCATCTGATTATCAGGACCTAACTATAAGGCCTGACCCCGGGCCTGATTGTCACCGTTTTATAACCAACGGCCTTGGTAGCATGGGCTCCTTTTTGGGTTCAAGAACTCCAAAAACATGTCCATTACGCTCGACCAGGTCACCAAACGCTATCAGGGATTACCCGTCGTCAATGACGTCTCCCTGGACATTGGCGACGGGGAATTCTTTGTACTGCTGGGGCCCAGCGGCAGCGGCAAGAGCACGCTGCTGAGGGCCATTGCCGGCCTCGCCGGTGTGGACCATGGGCGGATTTCACTGCATGGCCGGGACGTCACTCACGTCTCCGCCAAGGAACGCGGCGTAGGCCTGGTTTTCCAAAACTACGCGCTGTTCCGCCACATGACGGTCGCGGATAACATCGAGTTTGCCCTTCGAGTGCGACGGATGAAGGGGACTGAGCGCCGGCAGCGGCGCCAGGAACTGCTGCGGTTGGTGTCCCTGGAAGGAATGGATGAACGTCTGCCTGCTCAACTTTCCGGCGGACAACAGCAGCGAGTTGCGGTGGCGCGTGCACTCGCCCACAAGCCCGAGGTGCTTCTTCTCGATGAGCCGTTCGGTGCGCTCGACGCGAAGATTCGCGAGGAGTTGCGACGCACAATTCGACAGGTGCAGCGAGAGCTTGGCATTACAACTGTGCTGGTGACGCACGACCAGGAAGAGGCGTTCGCGCTTGCCGATCGCATCGGCGTGATGAACCTCGGGCGGCTACTCGAGATTGGCAACCCGCAGGAACTCTACGCACGACCGGCCACCCGATTCGTCGCGACCTTCCTGGGTGCAGCCAATCTGATCCTCGCAAGACAGACCCGGGACGGCATCCGGTTCGGCAAGACTGCCGTGAACGCCAGCGCAGCCGGCCCCCTCCAGGGATCTCGCGAGCACGAAGTGGTTGCCGTCGTCCGGCCCGAAGAGATTGAGATTGGCCCCACCCGCGAGGACCTGGCATCCGGCTACCTCACGCGAGGAGCCGTCGAGGAGATCGTCTTTACCGGCGCTCTCGAGCGAATGCGCATTCGCATCGAGGATGGCCAGGAAGCCGCGCCGCTCTCCAACGGTAATGGCAACGGAAGCGCATTTCTCGAAGTTACGCGCACACAACACGAGCAGCGCGCCTTCCTGATTTCAACCGGGCAGCACGTGGCAATCGGCGTGCGCCGGATTCACATCCTGCCTACGCCGTTGTCGAGTTTCACAACGTGCGCGACGACTGAATCGCTCGCCGAAGCGCTCGTCCAACAACCGTTGCTGGCTGAGCTTGCCTCGCGAATGAAGACGCGCATCTCAACGCGTGTCGAGCCGAAGTTGGGTATGCCGGGCGCGAGCTGTGAGGGAGCGCCGGAGTTCAGCGGCACGACGGTGATCGCGTCACATACCGACGTCGTGTACCAGGTGCAATGGCTGTTAAAGATGGGCGCCGAAGAAATACTCGTGCTGCCGCAGAACGCCAGCCCCCCGCAGCGGGTGTTGATTCACTGGGCGGATGAAGCGGTACGTCGCGCGACGCTTGCGGTGTCTGCGAGCATTCTGCGTCACGTCTCTGCAGAAGCCATCTACATCGGCATCCTGCCTCAACAGACACCAATGGCACAGCGGCCGCATGGCATGCGTGCGCTGCTCGACGCCCGCTCCGAAGCGCAGGCGGTGCACGGACTCGAAATGAGAACCGAGTTGCGTTTTGGTGATGTGTCCCATGAGTTGGCGCGCCAGCTCGGCGAGTCGGCCGGCCAGATGCTCATCCTGGGTATCCGGGGCCATGCCGACCTGGCGGAGCGATTCGGCTCGCTGTTTGCCGAGAGCCGCTGGCCGGTGCTCATCGTGCACCGCCAAGGCGAAAGCGCCATAGGCCGGTAAAGTATGGCTGCCATTAAACAACCCAGCGTACTTCCTGGATTTGGTCTGACGTTTGGGTTTACGACGTTCTTTCTCTGCGTGGTGGTGCTGCTTCCCCTGGCGGCACTGGTGCTCATGGCTGCGTCCATGACCTGGCACGACTTCGTGCGCGTTGTGTTCAGTGCGCGCGCGCTGGGCTCATACCGGCTGTCTTTCGGGGCCTCGTTCCTGGCAGCGTCCATCAATCTCGTATTCGGATTCATCATCGCCTGGACGCTGGTGCGTTATGAATTCCCGGGCCGGAAGTTGATCGACGCCCTGATCGATATGCCCTTCGCCCTACCGACTGCCGTGTCCGGCATCGCGCTGACCACCGTTTTTGCGGAGAACGGATGGATCGGACAGTACCTGGCACCGTTAGGCATCAAGGTGGCCTACACCTGGATCGGCGTCACGGTCGCATTGACACTGATCGGCCTCCCGTTCGCCGTCCGGTCGGTGCAACCGGCCCTGTTGGAAGTGCAGCGTGATCTCGAGGACGCAGCGGAAACGCTGGGCGCGGGACGACTCTATGTCTTCCGGCGAATCATTCTGCCAACCGTGCTTCCGGCGCTGCTAACAGGCTTCACCCTCGCCTTTGCACGCGCCGTCGGCGAATATGGCTCCGTCATTTTCATCGCGGGTAACCTGCCGATGAAAACCGAGATAACGCCGTTGCTGATCGTCATCCGCCTGGAAGAATTCGACTACAAGGGCGCTGCCGCCCTCGGCTTCGTCATGCTCGTCATCTCCTTCGTCATGCTGCTCATGATCAACCTGCTGCAGGCCTGGGGACGTCGCCGGATCGTTGCGGGGGCACGCTGATGGCCGCCGGGGCCCAAAGCTCTTCGCTGGACGATATCTCCACCCGTCCGGGCCGCGACACGATTCGCAGCTCGATCGTGCGATGGACGTTTATCAGCTTGTCGCTGCTGTTTCTGGCCGCGCTCCTGTTTGCGCCCCTGGCCACCGTGTTCGTGATGGCCTTCGAGAAAGGCTTGCAAGCCTACGCGCACAGTTTCT